>SXGT01071408.1_pt1 | contig 22796 bp, 14 predicted proteins | sample 3176221 | NCBI WGS metagenome assembly SXGT01 (sample SAMN11356862, study PRJNA531348) | freshwater metagenome | isolation source: freshwater sample F1-120 | place: China: Fuxian Lake, Yuxi | collected 2017-12-25
ACGCTGGCGATTGCTACATCTTCTCGGTAACTGGCTGGATGGCACTCAATCGTCCCGAAGTGGTGCAGGCGGCAATTCAATCGGGTGCTGGGCCAACCTATGAAGTGCGTATGCCGGGACGCGCGCCCGCGGCGATCCCCGTGATTCTTCGCCAGCCATCGAGCTGATCGTTCAGGATGGTGGCGTAGAGGCGAAGCTCCGGTGCGCCTTCCTCGACCTTGTCCGGGTTCCACTTCGACCGTGCGGTCTTGTAGTCGCGGAGGACGAGGCCATCCTTGGTCAGGCGTACGAAGTCGACCTTGCCCTCAATGGGTGGAATCTGCGGATCGATGATGCCCGATGCACGGTCTTCGATGCAGACTGGCTGTCCCTCGGGCTTCGATTCCGGTGCAGCAAGGAACGCATCCACCATGCGCTGCCCGAGCGCATGCAGACTTTCCGGACTTTCGCCCTTCGAGTAGCGCACGGGCAGTAGCGATGAGTTCAGGAGGTTCGACACCTTGCCCGCGAGATCCTCGGATGAGGGCACAGGCAGGCCCTCCATGTCGTGCTCGTGGACCTTGGCGAAGGCCTCGTGCATCGCCGAGCCGAACAGCAGGCTCGACTGCACGAAGTCGGGCTCGGCGCGCTCGACGTACCTGAAGGCGAATGCGCGGGGGCACTGCTGGTACGACGAAACCTGGGTCCACGATAGGTACGGCCTGCGGGTGATCGACTGCGCCTCGGCTGCGGGGGAGTGCCCCGCCAGAACCCCGTCCGTGGGGCTTTGGCGAGGGGTTTTGTCATGCCGTCCGTTGGGGTGCTGGGAGATGCTCGAAATCACGCCCACCTCCGCTGCGGATTCGCCTGCCCTTGCCGCTCCTTGAGGATGTCGATGAGCTGCGACGCCTGCTTGACGTCAAGCTGGTCGAGCGACTCGAGGCCGAACTCGTCGTGGGCTTCATGCTCGAGATCGAGCCGTGCCCGCTTGCAGATGGCGCGGAGAGCACGGAGCTGGGGTTCCGTCGCCGGGCGCACAGCGCCACCGTGGAAGCCGTCGCCAGACTTTCCAGCATTTCCGTTCGAGGCTGCCTGCGATGGGGCACCGTTCTGGGCGGCGTGGCCGTTGGAGGGGTGCCCGTTGCGCTGGGGCAGGGGCTGCCGATCCGTCGGGCGGTTCGGCGGGTTCCTGACTTCGGCCGTCACATCCGTCACACCGCCTGCCTTCCGGTCGAGCGCTTCCTCCGCCTGCGCGTAAATGCGGTCGATTTCCGACTGGAGGCGGGGCGGGTCGGCCATCAGCGACTGGTCGAGCTTCGCGGTGAGGTTGATGCTGAGGCCTGTCGACTGGTAGTTCGCCGACGCCTTCCTGCTGATTCCGACGTTGACGGTCAATGGCATAACCGCCTTCTCTCAAGGGAGGATCCGAGGTTTCCTCGGATCCGTTGTTTCACGAGCTGACGAGGCCCAAAAACGAACAACCCCGCCAGTCAGAGCGGGGTTGGAAGGCATGAAGACCCTCAATTCATACTAACGCAGTCTGGAGTACTCTTTAGTATCGAGAGTCTGCAGTTGAAGAGGCAAAGGTCACATGCCCTGGGCTGCACAGTATTCACAGAGGTCCGAGTGGATACGATTCGAAACAGCGAGGAATCTATCATTCGCAAGGGGTAGTTCAAGGATGGTGAACGAAGTAGATCTGTCCACTGAGCTCGATGCAGGTAGTTCTGATGGCTCACCGAACCTCGCTCGGTGGGTAGTCGGTGCCCTCACCTTCCTCGTGCCACTGATCATCACAGCGATGTGCTCTGTAAGTAGTAGAGCGGAGCGAAAGGCTGGTCTCGCACTTTACGAAGCTGCGAGTGCAGGTACCGTTGAGCAGGTTTCGAAACTGCTTCGGGCTGGTGCGGATGTGCGCTGGTCGGAATGGCCCCGCGAGACGCCACTTCATGAAGCTGCCGCTAGGAACCCGTCGGTACAGGTCCTTGATCTGCTGCTTAAGGCTGACGGGGATGTGCACTCGAAGGGGAGCGGAGACTGGACGCCGTTGCACTTCGCGGCGGGCTACAACCCATCGCCCGCGATTCTTGAGTTCTTGTTGAAGGTTGGTGCCGACGTGGATCGGCGATCGAAAGCCGAATGGACTCCTCTACGCGCCGCAGCGCAAGGGAATCGTAATCCCGCCGTGTTCCAGACGCTGTTAGCGGCGGGGGCTGATGTGCACGCTAGGGATAATCAGGGCAACACGCCACTGCACGTTGTCGCAGCGCAACATGCTCCGACCGCAGTACTCAAGGTGCTGCTCGATGGGGGTGCTGACCCTCACGCGATTGATAGCGATGGGCAGACGCCGTTGCATGCGGAGGCAACTTGGTTCAATGTGCCAGACAATCTGCGATTGCTACTAGATTCAGGCGCAGAGTTGGAGGCGAGAACAGAATCCGGGGAAACAGCGATGTACTTGGCGGCCGGATACGGCGGTTCTGTGGAATCGCTTGAAGTCCTCGTGAAGGCCGGACCGAATGTCAACGGTAAGCGTTCGGATGGTCGCACTCCATTACACCACGCAGCCGAGAGTGCCACTCACGCGGTGATCACGGTCCTTCTCCGATCAGGTGCTGACCTTCGGGCCAAGGACAACGACGGAAAGACACCGCTAGACAGGGCGAAGCCGGAAAACCGTGTGTTACTTCAGTTCCGATGACATGCCATCTCAGCGCATTCGATGCATCGCATTCCAATCGCCTTGATTCACTGAATGCGTCTCGCGCCGAACAGGGATTGCGCTGATCGGGTCGCCGAAAGTGTGAGAGTTGCGGAGCCCGCCGCACGCAAGCACCCCCGATGAGCTGTTTGATCGGGGAACTGAATCATCCCGACGTAATCGGTGCGAGGTTCAGGCTGGGTGGCTTCGCCTAATGGCGACCAACTCCGTCGGTCAGTCCGAGGGTTGGAAGGCGTGAAGGCCTTCAGATCATGGTAACGCGAGAGGCGACGTTTCTTAGTGCGTTACGCTGAGGGCTCGACCACCGGCAGGCCTTCGCCCGTTCGCACGAGAGATTGCGGTGCGCGACGCGCCGCGAAGGGATTGGACAACTAGCGGCCGAGTTGGACTGAACACGCGAGGTTCACAATTCGGACGGAGTGAAAATCATCTGCAATGTTGCAGCGGCTTGGTACGACAGGCAGTTTCCTGAGCAAGGGCTGAAGCTCCTGGAGCATCTGACCTGGATGGAGTGGGCGCCCGGGCCGATGGACACGCTCGCGGCGAACGAGGCCGTTCCCCGGTCATAGTCACGGTACTCGAAGTTGATGGAATTCTGAACTACATCGCCGTCGACGATCAACTGCGCACCCATGAATGGGGCGTAGTTCACATCGATCGGACCAACATAGGTGCCGGAGCATGTCAAGACGCCGGTTCCCAAAAGCGAAATCACTCGATCGACTGGGACGAGGTACCCACCACCGTGAGGAGGAGTGAGACTTGCGGATCCCTGGTACGCGCTTGCGGCAACCAAAACTTCTGGCGTCAACTCCGCAATCCCGATACTCCCCGCCGGCAGCTTCACCGCATCATCACCACCAGCCGCAACGACCTCCAGGGCGGCCGTCGGCGTCGTCGTTCCGATGCCAATCCTCGAAACATTCTGCGCCGAGGTCAGCGCCTGCGTCTTCGGGTTGTAGTCCCACTGGCTGGCAGTGCTGTTGAGGGCGTAAAGCGCATACGGCGTCGCGAGGATCTTGTCCCTGGGAGTCAGCGTCAGGTACTGCCCGGTGCCCGCAGGATCGCGGAACTCGATCTGCACCCAGCGCTGGTCTCCGTTGAACGCACCCGTGCCGAAGTTCAGGCCGAGCGCGAAGCGACCGTCGGTGAGAGGGTAGTTGGTGAAGCTGTTGGCGTTGCCGATCTGGATTCCGCCGACATCCGAGTCCCACAGGGTGAAGCGGACATCGACGTTGCCGTTCACGAGCTGCCCGGCGTTGCGGAGCTGGCCCTGGTAGGTGAAGGTGCTGTCGAGGGGCTGGCCTGCGCCGCGGAATGCCGCTGCTGCGACGAGCGTGGCTGCGAGTGCGCCGAAGATGAAGGCGATGGGAGTGCGCATGGTGATGGAGGATCCGAGGGTGACTTCGAGACTTTGGGTTCAGCCCCAGTTGCTGAGGACGATGGAGAGGTCGGCGGCGTTGACGAGACCGTCGCGGTTGATGTCGGCAACGCAAGAGCCTGAGCTGCAGGGGCCCCACGTGCTGAGGATGACCGCGAGGTCAATGCTGTTCACGAGCCCGTCGTTGTTGAGGTCGCCGGGAATCGGGAGATCATCAGCCTCGACGCAGAGGAAGCCGGGCTCGAGCGTAGATGAGCCTGCAGAGAGCGTTGGCAGCGTCGTGGCTTGGCCGTAGACGCTTGCCAGCGTGTAGGCGCCTACGGCGGAGGTGCCGCCGGGCAGGGGCGTGGCGACGACAGTAGTGTCCGGGTAGGCCGCACCGGTGAGCATTCCGGCGACCAACGCGAATGTAAGGGTAGGGCGGCCGCTCATGGGCTCCTCACAACACGGTAGCCGAAGTTATCGTTCCCGTTACCGTCTGGATAGCGAAATCGGTAATGGGAACACATGTCGTCGTGGCCATCGAGCCAAGAGCTGCCTCGCATCACCCGATAGGGCGGGTACGGCCCTCCTGGGCGCGTCGGGTCTTTGCTAGCCCAAACGTCAAGCGGGTGAAACGGCGTACCGAGACGATCAGCGGCTGCGCGAACGGAGATGCCTTGTGAAGCGACCATCGCAACCGCGGAATTGCGGATTTCGGGTGTGCAAGAACGCATTGTGACAATGATACTCTCGATCTGGCAGTCGCAATCCTGCCGTTGGGGTGTCCATGATTCGTGTGGAGGTTCCGCCCTACGGCACCGGCACCCGTACCACCACCTCCGACCCGGGCCGTGGCATCCGCAGCGATGCGTCGAACTCCGTATCTAGATACACGACGTCGAGGTTGAGCTGCACCGCCAGCATCCCGGCAACCACGCTCATGGACTTCTTTCCGCCAGTCGCGTCGAAGTAGAGCGTCGCTTGGGGGTTGCTTGCGCGCTGTTCGGAGATCCAATTCCGAACCCCGTGCGCGATCGCATTCGAATCGGTCGGTGGAACTTTCTGTATGGCGATGATGGGGGGATGCCAGCCAAGATCTGATCGGTCGAACCACGCGCGGATCACCTCGATGGAATCGCTGGCGTTTTCGCTCGTGACCAGCAACAGCGATTGCGGTCGGAGCGCTTCGGCCATTGTGATCGTTGTTTGCGGCGACATCCCGACAAGGCTCGCGAGTCCGTCCGCCGGTGATCGGAGATCTGAGCTCAGACTGTTGCGGCAGAGCTTCGTCGTCAGCGGCAGAAGTCGTTCGAGCTGGAATCGCATCGCCTGCTCTGCGGTCGTGCCGCCTCCGAAGCCCCGGCGGCCGGCGGCGATCTCGAGCCACTCGCCAGCAAGGGTGCGGGTTTGTTCGTGTAGCTCATTCATGGGCATCGTTGCATCGGCTTGCAGGGATTCGGAACTTGGGCGGCCAAACGCTTCGCCCGAACGTGATTGCGTAGTGTTGGCTTAATCGAGGTGTTTGAAGAGGCTCTTCCGGGCATCCTGGGCCGAATCGCTCAGCAGGCGACGCAGCTTCTCGGGGTCGGCGAACACGGCCCTCACGTCGGAACTGGGGCGATCGGCATGCACCACTTGATTGCGCGTCCGGCGAAGGAGAGACAGTCTTCCGAGAGCGAAGGGGGGGGCGGCAAGTTCATCGAGCGCGTTGAAGGCGTCATCCATCTTGACCTGATTTGCCTCCACCCCGAACCGATTGGCGAGCCCCAGCTGGTCGATCGCGCGGCGCCTGATCGACTCGCTGAGCATGAGTATCGCGCGCAGGTAGTCGCGACGCCGGAGGAACTCTTCGGCGCGGAGGAACTCGCGATCGGCGCGTGGAACTGGTGAACCGACACCAGCGGCGGAACGCAAGAGTTCGGCCGTGGCCGCACCGATGCGATCGTGGGTTGTCCATGCTTCGTCGGCAACCACTCGATTCGAGCGCAGGATGGATTCCGCCTCATCCACCCGCAAGAGCGAATCGAGCACGCTGGCTTCCCTCAAGGCGTCGCGCATCGCGGACGTTCCGATCCGCAGGCCGCTCGCGCATTCGGCGGCGGCTTCGAGATCATCCGTCAGTGCGACCGACGCGAGCTGGGGGGTCACTTCCGCAAGCCGGGCGCTGCCAGCGAGCGAGACGGCGGGTGCGGGCGCCCCGACACAATCGCGCTTGTCCAATCCGCCGTACAAGATGTCGGCGATCCGAATGTCCTTGATCCAGCGCAATGCGCCGAGGGCGAGCGTCGCGTGGATCGGCATTGTGCGATAGCTATGGGTGACATCGAGGATGACTCGCGACCCAGGATCGAGATTGTCGTAAAGGCATCCGAAGATGGCGTTTGCGTGGTCGCTGACCGAACGCAGCCGTACTTCGGTGCCAAGCGGGTGACCAAACTGGCACTCGAATTCGGACAGCAATGCATCATCGACGCCTCCCCCACTCACCGCCGACTTCGCTCGTTCAGCCCAAGCAGCGGCACGGTCGAACGTCCCCTCATCGGCTTCGATCGCCACCTCTGCCATCATCTGCCAGCCACTCGTCGCTGTTCCCACCACAAGCCACCGATCCGGCTGAAGCTCGGGCTTTCCAGCCCGCTCCGCCTTCCACCGAAGGTGCTGTAGGGCAGCCCAGCCGAAGAACAGCGAACGCGCCTGGAACCCGCCGTCTTCGAAGAGGTAGTCGGTAGCTTGGTACTCAGAAGTGGCGGCTACGGAGGGGCCGCGTGTGCCAGGGGCGGGGCCCGTGCGCGACTTCGAGGGGTTGCCGATGAAGGAAACAAGGGTTGTCATGGCTTGTTTGTCTGGCCGGAGGACAAGCGTTTGTCAAACTGGTCTGACGTGGTTCCGATGCTCCATGGAGGGTAACGCAGAGGATTTTCAGTTTTCCGGGACGGTTATCGAGGATGTCTTTTTACTCGGATCGCGGTACATTGCAGTTGGAGGATTTTAACTATGTCCGATTTGCGGGAGTTCGTGCGCCCAGACGCTAGGCCGTTGCCCGTCATCGTGCTGGCCGATGTCAGCGGCAGCATGGCCGTCGATGGAAAGATCGAGTCGCTGAATCGATCGTTGGATGCCATGATCCGGAGCTTCGCAGCCGAGGCTGAGGGGATTGCGGAGATCCATGTCGCCGTGATCGGATTTGCCGAGCGAGCAGAGCTGGTGGTGTCTCTTCAACCTGCCAAGTCTGTCGCGCTGAAGGCGCTGAGCGCGGGCGGCAGGACTGCCATGGGAGCGGCGCTTTCGATGACCGCTGACCTGGTTGAGAATCAGGAGGTGCTCCCGAGGCGATCCTATCGGCCGACAATTGTGCTCGTCTCGGACGGTGCCCCGACGGACGACGTCACGGGACCAATCGCGCGGTTTCAGGGGGGGACCAGAGCTTCCAAGGCCGATCGTATGGCTCTGGCCATCGGCGCGGACGCGGACGAGATGATGCTCCGGAAGTTCGTGAGCGCCTCAGACGGCCAGGTCTATCGGGCGCAGGACGCAGCGAACATCCGATCGTTCTTCAAGTTTGTCACGATGAGCGTGTCGACACGCACGCGAAGTGTCGATCCCAACCTGCTTCCGGCACTTCCAAGTCCGGGAGATCTGGATTTACTCTGATGCCCGTCCGGGGAGACTGGTCCTGGATCGGCTCGAGCGTTCGTGGACCGCGACATCGTGTCGACGGCACAGCGAACCAGGACGCCTGGCGCGTGTGCTGCCGGAGCCGGTTCTTCGCCGCTGTCGTGTGTGATGGGCTCGGCAGCCGGACGCACTCGAGCTATGGCGCTCGAGCTGCTTGCCGCGCGCTGATCGTTGCTGCGCAATCTTGGAGCAGGGCGCACGGTGCTTCGACCGAAGCGTTGCTGCGTCTAATCCATGCGCAGTGGACGGTCGAGCTGGGCCAGCGCGCTCGCGAAGAGTGCGCGACAACCTGCCTCTTCGCGCTATTCACAGCTGACGGGCGTGGACTCCTGGGGCAGCTCGGGGACGGCCTCGTCTACCTCCGTAGGCACACAGGGGGAGCCGTGGTGGTGAGTCGCTCGACGTCGAGCGAGTTCACGAATGAGACGACCGGACTCGGCATCGCCACAAACTTGTCTGCGTGGTCGACCACGGAGTTGCCAACCCTCTCGCTCGGGGACTGTCTGATGATGGCAACCGACGGAGTGTCCGAAGACCTCATCGAGGACCGGCGCGATGCGTTTCTTGATCATGCAGAGGTGCGATACCCGCCCAAGTCTCGGGACTCTGGTCGAGTGCTGGCGAGAGACCTTCGAAAGTGGCCAGTGGTCCGACACACGGACGACAAGACGATTCTCTTTGTTTGGCATGGTGCCACAGGAGCACATGTATGACTAGCGGCTCGCAAGGATCTTCCGTCGGCGGACTGTTCCGACAATCTTGGGGACTTGGCAGCAGTCAGGCCGTGACGGGAGTGAATCACGACAATCAGCAAGCGGGCGCACGCAGCTTGCGGGTTTCCGATGTTCAGGGCCACGCGCATGTACTCGTCTCCGAGATTGGCCGCGGCGGTCAGGGGCGGGTGTACAAGACTGAGAATCCTGAAATCGCCGTGAAACTGCTGTGCGATCGCGATGGCAAGCCTCTCTCGGATGATGGCAGCGATGCCGGAGTGCAGCGGTCGATCGAGGATGTCTTGACGCTGCCCCTCGAAGGGCTGCCGATCGCTTTACCGATCGCGCCACTCGAGACACCGAGTGTCGGGTATGCGATGCGCATGCTAAAGGGTGTGGTGCCTATCTCGACGCTCTGGCGCGTGCCAGCGAGCGAGGGAGTTGCGGCGTTCTACATTCGCACCGGCGGCTTGCGGCGACGGCTTCTTCTCCTCGGTCGTCTCGCTGAGACCATGGCGCGCCTGCATGCGCTGCCCGCGGTGTACTCGGATCTCTCACCCAACAACGCTCTGATATCCGAGACCACTGACCATGCGCGCATCTGGCTCATCGATGCGGACAACCTTCATATGATCGGCGGCGAGAGGAAGTTCGTCCACACGCCAGGTTTCGGCGCGCCCGAGGTCGTTCGAGGTGAGCAGCATGCGAGTACGCTGAGCGATTGCTACTCATTTGCGGTTCTCGCGCACATGGTTCTCCGGCTGACGCATCCCTACCTGGGTCAGCGCCTTCAGGACGCAGACTGGGCGGCGAGCGTAGACATGGAGCGGGAGGCGCATGAGGGGCGGCTGCCATGGGTCGATCACCCAACCGATGCTTCAAACAGACAGGTCGTCGGGTTGCCCTCTGAGGTTCTTGGCTCGGGCCGTCTCAACGCGTTGTTCCACAGGGCTTTCGTGGAGGGACGAGATGACCCTGCGGTCCGGCCATCCATGGCGGAGTGGGCGCAGGTGCTCTACTTCGCGCACGACGTGACAGCCGTTTGTCCGTCCTGCGGCGGAACATCATTCTGGAAGTCAGGAGCGAAGTGCTCGTTCTGTCCAGTGGCAGGTGGTGGTGTCGCCATCATCGATTCGCGGGTCTGGGTTCCGGAGTGCGATCAAGGTCTCGACGACCTCACCTACGGGCGTAAGGCCGCCGCAGCTACGGACGAGTTCAAGCGTGGGCTGGACCCCGACCGCGAACCCGACACTCCCGGTGAGCCCGTTATGAGCAGGTTGGTTTGGCGTAAGGTCGTCTCCTCTGGCGAGTCGGCGGAGGTGCCGGAAGCCTGTGTGAAGCCGGCCGAACTGGTGAATCTCCGAAATCCTGCGTTCGTGGTTCGCGTGGACCAGAACACGCTGGTGATCGAATGGAGTCCTGCAACGATTGGGAAGTACATGATCGTTGGCACGGACGGGAAGTCCTCAACGATCAGTTCCGCACGCACTGAACTGCCGCTATCAACGAAGTCCTCATATCTCGCGTACGTCCACTGTGGGCCGCTCACACAGGCCCATCGACTGCTGTCGATTGCGTACCTCCCGGGGGCCGTGCATGGAGTTGGCTGATGTTCCGCTCGGAAACGAGTCCTTTGGGACAGTGGCCGTCGACCTCTCAGAGGAGGATTCGGCGGCGCTGCGGTCGGGTCTCGAGATTGAGCTGTTCGTCTCGCCTGAGGCTGACGAGCTGCTCATGCGCGTGGGTCAAGCCGTCTTCATTCTCGACGAAGAGCATCGGTCCGCTGCCGCGCTGCGCGACGCGTGTCACGAGAATCTTCCGCGCGTGTCACGGATCGAGGACATCCGACGGCAGGACGACCGTTTGGTTCTCTCGATTTCTATGCGGTCCTTCTCGGGTGAGATCGGCCTCGACACCGTCGACCTCGCGGTGACCGAGCAGCTCTTTGAGGACCTTGAGCGACACGTCGGCGTGGGCAGCACCCGGCGTCAGACCCTTCACTGGCTTGACCGGAACTTCCTGTTTAGCAGCCCGACCAGTGCCACGCAAAGTCGTGCAGTCCTCACGATCCCGGGAGGTCCGAAGGCACCGAACGACGGATCCGAGTTCGTCATTCATGGCAAGGTTGGGCGCGTCTGGGTCCGTCGCGCTCCGAGCGGCAGGAACGACGGTTCGATGGCATTGGTCGTGCAGAAATTCTCGAAGAAGGCGGCATCGCGATCCGCTGTAGCTGTACTGCTTGGCGTTGGTCGGATCAAGTTTGAGGACTACACCTCCGCGGGAGTTCTGCGCGCGGAGCTGCAGGCACAGATAAACACCGTACGCCAGAGCGAAGCCAGCTTTCTTGGTGCTTGGGAGCGCTACGGGCGTGTCGAGCGAGAGCAGCTTGCGGCCAAGTTGACAGCCGTCAACGTGCTGAGGTTCGAACGAATTGAGAGCTCGGGGGCGGGTAGATTCGCGCTGATTGTTGCGAGCGACGTGGCCTCGGAAGCGCTGGGCGCCCTTGTAAAGGGCGACGAGTTGCAGATTTCGGAACGCCAGCCGTCGATTGCTGCACTCATGAAATCGCTCGAGCATGACGAGGTCGCCGCAGAGTTGATGGAATCGGCTGCTGGCGAGGATTCGGGCAGTGATCTTGATGTGGATGCCGATGACGGAAGCGCCGTTGATGCCGCGGGCGCTCGCGGCAAGCCGGCCCGCGGCGCCGCAAGGGACGCCGACGCTTGCTACGGCTCCGTCGAGGTTGTCATCACAGCTGGGATACGGGTCATCCAGATCCGCTGCGATGGGGAGTCGCGTCCTCCCGAATCTGGCTACGCGGTGTTCTCGACTCGCGGGGACAGGGTTGTGCACAAGCGAAGGAAGCAGGCGCTCCAGCGTTTGCTGCAGGCGAACGCCGGTATCCAGCAGCTTGCGCTGATGGTGGAAGGTGTTCCTGGGCGGCCCGTTGCGCGGCGAAAGGGGCGCGAGGTTGGAGTAAGCGCGAATGTTCTGCGGAAGGTCTTTTCCGACCCTTCAGGTCGTACATGGCAGCCGACGGATGCGCAGCGCCAGGCGATCGAGGTCGCTCTGAACACGCCTGATATCGCCGTAATCCAGGGCCCGCCCGGAACAGGCAAGACGACGGTGATGCGCGCGATCATCGAGCGAGTTCACGAGCTGAATTCGAAGCGCCCCGATCAGTGGGGGCGGCTGCTCGTCACAGGGTTTCAGCACGATGCCGTGGAAAATGCGATCGAGAAGCTTAGCGTCAATGATCTGCCGGCAATAAAGGTTGGCACGCGCCGAGATGGTGATTCACAGCAGGCGGAGCTCCTGGACGAAGCGCGTCGGCTCGCGGAGTTCCGGGAACGGATCAGAGGTCGGGCGGTTGTTGGTGATTCGGGGCCACTCGCCGAACGCCTGCGCTGGGTGGAGCGCATGCTCGTCACATACCGCCGTGCGCCTTCGGGCGCCGCGGAGAGTGCGGGGTTGTTGCGTGAGCTGCGCCGGCGCTTGGACGCGGATCTTCCGGTCGAGTTGCTGAGCGAACTTGATGCGATTGCTGTCGTGCTTGAACTGGCTTCGCGTCGCGACAGCGAAGACGAAGACGCGCAGTTCCTTCGTCGCGCCGTTCGCGCCATTCGGACATGCGCTGCGTCTTTCGCCGACGACGGACCGGTCACCGCCGAGCGAGTTCTCGCCAGGCTGGGCCCGCATCGGCTCGGTGCCACGGAAAATCTGCGTGCTCTTGAAGTTGCAGCCTCGAGCGGCCATGCACTGCCGGAGGAACGTCTCGCCGACCTCGCGAGGCTGAAGCGGCATCTCCTGCTCAAGGTTGTCGCGCGCGGAGTGTTCCAGGGACAGCCGCTGAGAAACACGGAGTTCGAACGGATGCTTGACGCGGTTGTTGAGCATCTGCGCGCTACTTACGCACGTTCAACTGACGGCGCAAGTCGGGCGGTCCATCGGTTCCTTGCGGATCTGCGCGACGACGATGTGCTTCGGGAGGCCATCGTGCAGTACACGCCTGTAGTGGCGGCAACCTGTCAGCAGTCCGTGTCGACACAAATGCTTCGCCACATCGGAGATGACGGATCCGGGGAGTTTGCCTACGACACTGTGCTCTGCGACGAGGCCGCTCGCGCGAACCCGCTTGATCTGCTGGTTCCGCTGTCATGTGCGAAGCGGCGAATCGTCCTCGTCGGTGATCATCGACAGCTGCCCCACATTGTCGACGATGTGATCGAGCGAAAGCTGCTCGAGGACGTTTCGTCGGAGTCATCGCCCGATGGCCAGCAAGTTCGCGAAGTCATGCAGGCCGCACTGCGGGAAAGTCTCTTCGAGCGTCTTTTCAACCAGCTGGCGGAGAAGTCGAGCCAGGATCTCGTGCCCCGCGTGGTGACGCTCGACGAGCAGTATCGCATGCATCCGAGGCTCGGGGAGTTTGTCAGCAACGAGTTCTACCCGCCGGAGGAGCGATTCAAGTCTCCACGTCCCGCCTCGGACTTCTACCACGGCATTCGTGGCTTGGAGGGTCGCTGTGCCCATTGGCAAGACGTCCCGTTCGCGCAGCGCGGTGAGTCTCGAGATGGCACCAGCTGGAAACGCTCTGCCGAGGCCCGCGAGATTGCACGACTGCTGCGATCCATGCTTGACGATGGGGGAGCGCGCTCACTCAACTTCGGCGTGATCACGTTCTATCGTGCGCAAGTCCAGGAGATTCAAAGAGCGCTGGTTGAGGCGGAGGTGATGATTCCGAATGAGTCGGGGGCCGAATTTCCTGACGCATATGCGGACCGCGTTCGGATCGGAACGGTCGATCAGTTCCAGGGTCGAGAGTTCGATGTCGTGCTCCTGTCGCTGGTTCGGAGCAACCAGCAGCGAGACGGTACGGAGGATGAGCAACGACGGAGATATGGACATCTCATGTCGGTGAACCGCCTTTGCGTCAGCATGAGCCGGCAGAAGCGCATGCTTGTCGTCGTTGGCGATGCGGAAATGGTTGCATCGGACGGGGCGCGCCGGGCGATTCCCCAACTCGTCGCTTTCAAGGCACTCGCCGCGCAGGATGCCGCGGACGCGAACCGGGGGCACGCATGACCCAGACCCTGACTGTTTCCCGGCAGGTCTTCTGGATGGATGCGGACCCGTCGCCGGTGCATTACATGCCCGGGCGAAGGATGTGGGTGCTCTGCCCAGCGATCGCCTACCAGATCTTCGTGTCGCGGTCGCGCAGTGGCGAATCGACGATCTTCGAGCACGTTGTCATGAACCTTGCGCGGGCAGGCATCGTCGGCCCAGAAGACGTCTCGAAGCGATCTGGTCTTCCGATTGGGCTCGCCGGTGTCATCGTGCGAAAGCTTGCGCAGGAGAGGTTGCTCGATGCGGATGGCCGGTGTACCGCACGCGGCGCCCTTGCGTCGGAATCAACGCCCCAGGAGGTCGATCCAAGTGAGCCATACCTTGTTTTTCACGATCCCTTCCATGGTGCGCTGTGGCATCGCGTGGTGAAGCGAGGATCCGTCCGAGTCCTCCCGCTGGGAGGTATGACATCGGATGGCCGGGGCCTCAACAGAGTCGAACTTCCCGGTGACGCGGGTAGGGAGTTCACCGCCAGCGCTCGATTGCTACGCGCCCCGGCAGGTGTGCCGGCGTTTGTGCGTCACGTCCACGTCCAACACGCTGCCCGGCGGGCATCTGACGCGCTCCGCTCCTTCGTGCAGAGACAACGGCAGGGGTCGGCGAGGCCGGCACATTTGCTTTCGGGCTTCATCTCGCGAATCCATGTTCCCGAGGGGTCGGCCGGGAGCCCGTGCTTGCTACTGACGTACGTGTTCGTTCCTGAGAAGCAGCTCACTCAGCGAGGATGGCTTGCTTGCGATCCATTCGGACTTGGCGTGAGCGATCAGATGGCAGCCTGTGTGGAACGCGCGGCGGAAGGCGACGCCACGCTCCGTAAAGAGCTCGACGCACTCGTGCAGAACGCATACGCGGTTACAAAGGACGCCGTAGTCGCAGAAGTTGCCCAGCGGGTAGCCGTAGCTCGGAAGCGGGTATCGGCTGAGATTGGTGCCGACTTCGAGACACTCGGTGAACTCGGTCAGCGGATCCTCGACGCCGAGATTGAGGCGGGCTTTGCACTTAGTCGCGGTGCCGTCGCGCGCGACAATGTTGCAAGCAAGGTGCATGCTGCGCTTGAGGAAGCGCTTTGCGTTCTCCAGGGAGAGTATGGAGTCGCCGTAGCCGTACAGGAACTGTCGTACGAGGAGGCGGACGAGAACGCGCGCCTGTTGCTGGAGATCGCCCGGCGCATCGGATTCTCCATTGGCGCGCATGAGGGTGAGGTCGAGGCGCTTGTCACTCAGGGAATTGGTCCGCTCAGGGCAGTTGCATGCCATGACGGACGAGGCCTCGGGCGGCAGGCAGCGGCAGCGCTGTTCGCAGCATCGCGAGATCGCGGCCACCCGTTGCACCATCTCGCAGCCCGATGGTCCGCAGCATTGGAGTTTCTTGCCGTGCTTGCAGGGACCCGCAATCGGCAGTCGCATGGCGGTGCTGTGCAGGCGCCCATTGCTGCCGGCGAAGCGATCTCGGGCATGTACCGAGTTGTCCGCGGGCTGTTCCCGAATCTGCGCGGCTCAACGGAAGTTCCCGTTGATCGGCTGAGCTCTGATCAATGGGATGGTCGGCTTCAGTATCGACTCCACATGGCGGCAGTCGGTCGCGTGCGCGAGCGTTACGGCGCCCGGTTGCGCGAGCATCAGGCATTGCATGAGCGCTTGGTCCTCATGCAGTTTCGTGCCGAATTGCTGGAGCGAATCTCCGGAACTTCCTCGCCATGGACGGATGTTGCGGGCAGCACAACGGAGTTGCTTCGCGAGGGCGTCGCGGCGCTTGAGGTTGCGGTCGGCGAGTGCCTGTCCGTTGGTACACGACCACGAATCGCAAGACGGGCTGCTGGCGACGATGCCGAATCATGCACTTCTGCGGCCCTCGCGATCATTGCGGGTGGGCTCGGATTCGATCTTTGCACCGCGGGTCTCCCAGACGGGCTCTCGGGCGTGAAGCCATGGAAAGTGGAAAGAGCAATTCGCGAGACTCGAGGCGAGCTTGGGGCGCTTGTGTTAGCTTGCATCCGGTCGGCGCGTGAAGACCAGCGGCATCCATTTCGGTCGCTGGCCGCAAACCGCCCAGCAACCTTGACGGAAATCGCAGAGTTGTTGGCGCTGCGCCAGCATGGAGACGGGCGACTCGCAAGCGGCGTCGATGCAGCGAAGAGCGTCGAGGCGATACATCAGATCATCGAGGGGATTCTCGGGTCCCTGTACCTGAGTTACTGAGTTTACGACCATAGAGGAGAAGCGAATGTCGAAGTCAAAAAGGCGACGTGCGGAAGTGACAAGGGGTGCCAAGGAGGCCGCGGAACGTGCGGTGGTCGCAGCCATTCCGGCGGAGGGGGGCGGGGTTGCTCATGCAGCTGCACCACAGACGCCTGCGCCCGACGAAATGGCGGCCCGCGAGGCGACACTTGCGGTGCGGGAGGCGTTGATTCTGGCGAGTGAGGTGGATGCCGATCGCGGATTCAATGATCGGAACGCGACGCGCTTGGGAGAGTTGGAGCAGCGTGAGACCGCCGCGCGTGAGCGTGCCGTGGAACTGGATAGAAGGCAGGCTGCCTTCGAGGAGAAGTGTGCTCAGGTCTCGGCGATGGCTGAGGCGCGCGAGACAGAGATTCAGAGTAAGGAAGCCGAGGCACTTGCCGGGGTCTCCAAGGCGAGATTGGACGCACTTGCGCCGCTCGCCGCGAGACGGGAGGCATTGGTCGCTGAAATCGCGCGCCTCGAGGAGCAACTGGGGAATGATAGAGTCGAGGCGATCAAACGTTCGAACGCTAAGCTTGAAACACAGCTGCAGGAAGCGCGAACCAGTCATATTGGTGCACTCGCTTCGCTCGAGGCGGAACGCGACGCCGTGAGAAGTACGATTGACACATTGCGTCACTCCATGAGTGAGCGGCGCGCGAAAGCAATCTCCGAACTAGAGGAGGAGCTCGCGGGATTGCGCCAGGCGCGCCTGTCCGAGGCCGAGGGGTTGGCCTCCAAGCGACTGCAGGAGGCGGATGAGGCGTCTGAATCGATTCGTGCCGGGCTGAAGCTCGCCGAGGCTGCCGCCGCAGAGCAAAGTAGGCTCGCACAGCGCGCTCAAGCGAAGGCCGAGCGAGAGTTGGCGATGATCGAGGAAGATCGGCAGACTCTGCAGAAGCGAATCGACCATCGGGTTGACGCGGAGGTGAAAATCGAGCGCATGGACCTAGAGGCATCAGAGAACCTATGCAAAACGCTCAGGTCTCGCTTGGACACGATGGGCTCCGAGCGCGAAGCCATTGAAGAAATCAAGCGCAATCTGGGAGGCAAGTCCCCGGCAACGTTGCTGAGCGAGCTCGACTCTTCGGGAGGGCGCATCAGGGAGCTGGAGTCGAGCCTTGCGAGCCAGCCATCCGCCACACTCGTCCAGGAGGCGGAGGAGACTCGACTCGAGCGCGATCAGCTTCGGCGCGACATCAACCACCGGGCAAAGCAGGTCGCGGAACTTCAGGCGCAGCGGCACAAGTGGCTGTTGAGCGTTTCGCAGCTAGAGGAGCAGCGTGGGCTTGCTGAAGCGATGAACCGCAGGCGCGAGACAGCTGAAGCCCAGCTCAAGCTGCTTGGGGACGAGGTGCAGCGTCTGGAAGCGCTTTACAAGCGCCCGTCGGTTCGTGAGGCTCGTGTAGGGGTCATTCACGAGCCGTTCGTGTCCTCTCCGGCTGCAGCGACTCTCAAGCCAAAGTCAGAGCTCGATTGGCTAAGTTCGATTTCACGTGGGTGTGAGGCATCCGGAATCGTCTTTCCAAAGCGGCTCCTGTTCGCATTTCATACCGCGCTCAAGACCGCGGAGTGGTCGCCGCTCGCAGTCCTTGCAGGCGTGAGCGGCACGGGAAAGTCCGAGCTTCCGCGCCTGTACTCACGATTCGGTGGGATCAACTTCCTCGCGGTGCCAGTGCAGCCGAACTGGGACAGCCCCCAATCGGTCGTTGGCTTCTTCAATTCGGTTGACAATAAATTCAACGCCACACCGCTCCTTCGGCTCCTCGCCCAGGCATCGCGCGAGCCAGACAACAACAAGGGGTTGAAGGACCAACTTTCTCTTGTGTTGTTAGACGAGATGAATCTCGCGCACGTCGAGCTCTACTTCAGTGACATGCTCAGCAAGCTCGAGCAGCGACGTGGCGATTTGCGACTCCAGAACCTTGAGATCGATCTTGGGGCCGGCATGGAGAAGGAACTCATTCCGTTGGTTCCAAACGTGCTCTGGTGCGGCACAATGAACGAGGACGAGACAACCAAGTCCCTGTCCGACAAGGTTGTGGATCGCGGCAACGTTTTGGTGTTCCCCCGGCCGGAAAGGCTGAACCGCCGTCCGTCGCCGCGGCTCGCGCCGGCATCTGATCCACTTCCATGGACGGTTTGGGACACTTGGGTACAGAAGACTAGCCAGCTCTCTGAGGAATCGGTCACCCGGTACAAGTCCGTTCTCGAAGACATGAACCGGCATCTTGAGCAGGTCGGAAGGGCGATTGGGCATCGTGTCTGGCAATCGGTGGAGTCGTACATGGCGAACCACCCGGCCGTTTTGCATGCCAGACTGCAAGGCGATGTGGCGGAGTTGGGTCGAGCGGAGCGAGAGGCATTCGAGGATCAGTTGGTGCAGAAAGTCATGCCCAAGCTTCGCGGAATCGAGACACGCGGTGAAGCAAGGCGTCGATGCCTCGATCCGATTCGAGGGCTGATCATTGAACACGGTCCGAGTCTGTCGGCGGACTTCGAGCTTGCACTGTCGAGCGGCTTCGACACCTTCGCCTGGCGAAGCGCGAAGTACCTATCGGTTGGCGAGGCATGAATATGTCTGAGTTGGATTGCAACGAGCCAGGCACTCGGGAGTTACCATCAACCGTTCCTGAGTTCGGGACGGGACGAGTGTCCGATCTGCGGCTGCCTGCCATTGAGGCAGCGCAGCACGTTTTCGGCTTCGCCGGCCAGTTCGATCCACATCTCGGAACTCCGCTTTCGATGTCATTTCAGCAGGTGCTGTCCGGGGTCCGAGCTGCCATCGGATCCGGGAATCGCTCCCTTCCATTTGATCGGTTGCAGCAGATAGTTGATTTCGTATTGCCGTCGTTGCGGGAGGTACTTGAGCGGCCACGCCAGAGGATCCAGCGGGCGCATGTCGTGCAGCCGATTCATCGCGTGCGAGAGATGGATGCGAAATGCTTGGATTGGCTGGGCCGGCAGCCGGGTCGCAGCGTGAGGGAAAAGCTGGCTGGCAAGACCGGCGCGCTCGGCGTGCAGCGGGAGTTCTCGCCTGAGACTGAGGAGAACAGGCTCGTCGCCAAGGTGATTCGGATCCTGGAGCCGTTGCTGGAGGTGCGGATCGCAGAGATCGATCGTGGGGACTTCGATTTCCGTGATGAAGCGCTCGAGCGCCGACTGCGCGAGTGTTCGCATCTTTGCCATCGAGCGATACGCCAATCGGTGTTCGGCGAGATTGACAGCCGCGCCCCAGTACGTCCAAACAACGTGCTTCTTGGGGACCGAAGGTATTCGCGCATCTGGCGGGCATGGCGATGGCTGCGATTGCTGGAGCCCCAGCACCAAACTTTGCTTGAACGCAGTTCTGAGCGATTTCTGACAGCTTCGTTTTGGTGCGTTGTTGCAGCCGTCGGCGGTTCCGCCGGAGTTTCTTTGTCTGACCGACCGTGCAGGTGCATTCCTGGGTGGGAGGAAGCGGACGACGGTTTTGGATTGATGCTCCTCCGCCATGATGAATCTGGCGAGAATCGCTGGACGACCGAACCCGCGGTGGGCGCGATCATTGAAGGTGATGAAACGCTGCAAACTGGCAGAGTTTCAGTACTGACGCAGGCATCGGCGGCGAAGCCTCGCGCGGGGGTTCGCGACAGTGGTGGTCGAGTGTTTGGTTTTGGACCGTCGGCGCTTGACCCTTCGGTTCCATGGCATGAGCTTCAGATTGGGCAGGAGCTTGCATTTCGTCCCGCTGCGGGCGCTGAGATTCAGAAGAAGGGGGCCCATGCCGCGAGCTTGGTGGCCGACTGGGTCGGTCCACGGCGTCGACCGCGGACCATCTCGATCGCGCTTTGTGATGACACGATCAGCGTTGAGCAGGCGGCGCTCGTTGGAAGTGGGTTGCTCAACGCGGACAAGGACCAGTTGAGCGCCATCGCAGTCACGATCTCGAGTGACGTGGCGGGTTCCGCCGAGTGCGGAAGGGGGCATCCGATTCGGATTCGCTTGGGCGATTCTGTAGAGATCGATTCCTACGCTGATATTGGTGGCCTCCGCAGCATCTCGGAAGCCGTCTGCTCACTTCTCGGCTTGCGGCCTGCTTCCGCTCCGGCGCACGCGGTGCACCATTCCGGATCGATTGCGACGAGCATCGGCATCGATCTTGGGGCAGCACTTCCTCGCGCTGCGGCCGCAGGAGAGGTGTTCACGCCCGACGCGGGCTTCTACCTCGCGAGCTTTGCCGACGTGCGCGGACGGGAAGACGGAGCCGACCAGCCTCGGAATGAGTTTCTCGCTGGTTCGGTGCGATCCCCCTGCGATGTGCTTTCGGGTGGTGTGCAGGTCATCACGCTGGCGAGTGTCCTCCGAAGCGGGGAGGTGCCAGAGTCATTCTCTGCAGTGTTTGCCGCGTTGGCGCGATCGATCGATGGTGAGATCAAGGGATTCCCAGCTGCAGGCAAGGCGTTTGCTGTTCCCGATTCTTTGGATGAGTTCTCGCAGTCAGGTGTCCGTGCTGCGATCAGCGGCGCCTTCGGTGAGGTCTCACCAATCTGGAGGACGGCTGCGATGGTCCTGGGGTGGCAGTGTTCCGGCGAGTTTCTGCAGTCCGGCGTCAAGCCGAACGATGTTGTGATTGCGCTTGATCCATGTGCTGACGAGCTTGCTGTAGCAGTGTTGTCAGCGCGATACGACGCGGCACTCGAGCGAGCGATACCGAGCTCGCGTGGTCTTTTTTGGGAGCGAAGGCCGCCATGTACGCCGGATGATTTGCCGGGCGATCTCGCAGCATTGATGCGCGGGCTCACTTCTCGCGAAATGTTGTCGCGGTATCTCGCTGAGAGCCTCGCGCCCGCGGTGGCGCAGGGTCTTCTTGCCGAACACGAGGCGCAGTCCGCTGCATGGCTCGTCGAACTTGGCGTCGTAGAGAGAGTCTTGGCCGACGGAGCTCCCGCGGTTGTTCCGCTCGGCTTTCCAGCGTGTGATTATGCGCTTGCCATCGAGTCGAATCGCGATCGCTGGGAGAAGCTCCTGGCAGAATGGGCGGATCGATTGGCGTCGCTTCTGCCGGCGCTGCGGGCCAACGAGCTCTTCGCAGATCTTCTGAGCGACGCACGGGGGAAGACGGGCACCGTGCATCTCCTTGTCGCGGGAAGTCCATACGGGATCACTCCGGTTCGGGCAGATGTTCTCAACCCAGTGAGCCGTGCATGCGAGCGATCCGGGTGGAAGCTGCACTCGCTTCAGGCCTCATCCGGAATTGCATCGTTTGGCGCGGCTGAATTCGCTCGGCGACGGATGTCGCGCCTGTTGGCTTGGGTTGATTGGCTTCCGGAGCTTTACCTCGAGGTGGTGCAGAACGGGACGTTCACCGACTTTGAGCTGATGAAGGAACAGATCGCTGCGGATGTGGCCTTTGGTCGCGAAGCGGTGTTCTCCATTGCGAGCAACCTACAGATCCCGGAGGGTGAATCGCGAGTGAGCTTTCCGCTCTTCGAGGGCAGGTCGCGGCGTCGAAAGCATGACGCGTGGCTTGAATCGACGAGCTTTCCCCTGCAGTCGCCGATGGATGCTTCGCTACGACTCGTCTACCGGTACGGCCGGGAGAATCCATATTCCCTCGAAGTATCGCCAATCGGTCGCATGAATGCCCCGTCCATTCGGGTTCAGTTTGCCTCGCGGACCCAGCCACAGTCGAGGGCTCCAAACTTTCCGGAATCACGAGGATGGAGCGACGACAGCCTTAAGGAGTTTGTGACTTGGCTTATCGAGCAGAGCAGCCGCATTCACGTGGCATGCAGTAGTTTCACAAGCGGGCGCTGGGACGAGAGTCGAGCTGGTGCGTTCCACGATCGGCTTCAAGCGCGGCTTGAGGTGCCGATCCGTCGCCTCTGGGATGAGGGCCGCTCCATAACAGGAGCCCCATCGGCGGTTGGAGCGGCGGCCAAGAGGATTCGAAGCGTCCTGATGGGGCTCGCTGCCCCGGGAGCGCGTACCGAAAATGATGTGATCCGGACTGCTCGCATGCTCTTGGCACGAATGCATGCGGACAACGATGACCGAATGGTGGAAACCATCGGCAGTGCCGCATTGGGCATCGCTGATCCTTGGCGAAGGCGCTCCTATCTCAACATGATGGCTTATGCGATCGGCGATGGGGATGGCGGCCGTGCCGCTTTACTCGGCCAGCTTTCGGATGAGGTGATCGCGTCGATCGAAGCGGCTTCTTACCAGGCAAGGCACTACAACTCAGGCGAAGAGGCGAGTCGCGCTATGTCGGTAGAGGCTCTTAGTACTGCTCTGTGGAGAAACAGGGACACGGTCTTTCGGCTCTTTGAGTTGCGTGGCGATTTCGCCGATCGATTCATCTCGGGCGCTGAATCGCTGCTGCGCATGGCCCAACGGGATGCGGGGCTGGGAATTGAGACCGCGACGAAGCGGCGCGCGATGCCGCGCGCGAGAGCGGTCTTTCAGATCTTGCTGGCGCTTTTGCGCTATCGAGACGTCGATGAGAGGACGCCCTCTCTCCTCTCTGGAACGGCACAGCTCACACGGTTGTCGCGGATAGGACTAGAAGTGGACCGAAAGCTGTATGACGCACAACTACCGATTCGCTCACTAGTCCGTTTTGAGTTAGATAAGGACGCGGCGCTCGACCGTACGTCGGATCTCGCCTATGTGCTTCGCCACTACCTCACCGGGGATGACAGCAGCCTTGTTCAAATCGTCGGGGTGGTCGATGAAGCAGATGCGTAGCGACCGTATCGATGCAGGGCTTCGCCAGTTCCGGTACCGGTGACACCGGTGACACCCTTCTGAAACAAACTCGATCGCCCCCGCCAGCTGTTCCGTCGGGCCAAGCGCATGCGTTCGCGTCAGGTCCGACCCGACAGCACGAGGTCGCGGACCAAGGTGAAGGTTCGCCGTAGCGGCGGATGGCATCGAGGCGGTCGGGCGCTGGGATGCCCAAACTCTCATGCTTGGGCCCCGCTTCGGGGCGCGAAGTGCGTCACCTTCCTGCG
>SXGT01325258.1_pt1 | contig 22794 bp, 15 predicted proteins | sample 3176221 | NCBI WGS metagenome assembly SXGT01 (sample SAMN11356862, study PRJNA531348) | freshwater metagenome | isolation source: freshwater sample F1-120 | place: China: Fuxian Lake, Yuxi | collected 2017-12-25
AACAGCAACTCGCCCTCCAACTCCGCTGACTTGGACAGGAGCCGTCAGCAGACCTCAACCCGCTACCGCCACATTCCGCACCACAATCCCAATGCCTTCAACGTCGCCAACGGCCATTCGGCCTATTTTGGACAGCAGTGAGTCAAGGTAGTGAAGTAACCGACCCGGCTCCGCCGTCACAAGGGCGGTCGAGCGCGCTCCACGGGCGGACCAGTCCGCGCCGGCCTGCCATGCCCGGCATCCGGTCCGGCGGAACGACTTCCTCGCGGCCGGGAGCGGGGATCGCGTTGGTCAGCGTGCCGGCGGCGTCGCGCGACTCATCGAAAGCCGCGGCGCCAAGGACCACCGGCGAGGCCGAAGGATTGGCGAACACGAGGTCCATCGTGAAGGCGGCCGGCGTCCTGTCCTCGAGAGGAAGGGCCAGGTCCACCGGGGGGCAGGCACGCGCCGGGCCGCTTCCTTCGTTGCGGCTCCTGGGAGATGTCCCGCGTCAACTACGCCGCCGCGCGTCGGATTCGGCCTGGCGGCGCTCGCAACTGGACTCACGTTACCTGTACCACGGGCTGCCAACAGCCCGCGGTGCGAGTAGCATGGCCGCACGCGGCTGGCTTCGGGTCTGATAGACTTGTCGAACCGCCAGCAACCTCCATGACCGGGCGCACCCTCAGCCATTATCAAGTCCTCGAACCGCTCGGCTCGGGCGGCATGGGTGAAGTATTCAAGGCGCGCGACACGCGGTTGAACCGGCCGGTCGCGATCAAGATCCTGCGATCCGAGCATCTGAGCCAGGCGGTCCGCAAGCAGCGATTTATCCAAGAAGCCCAAGCGGCCTCGGCACTGAATCATCCGAACATCGTTACGATCCACGACATCGGCCAAGCCGAGGGCGTCGACTTCCTGGTGATGGAGTTCATCGCGGGCCGAACGCTCGACATGCGGATTCCGCGCCAAGGCATGCGGTTGAACGAGGCATTGCGGGTGGCGGTGCAGATCGCGGAGGGATTGCGGCGCGCGCACGAGGCGGGAATCGTGCATCGCGATTTGAAGCCGTCGAACATCATGGCGGGCGACGAGGGGATGGTGAAGATCCTCGATTTCGGCTTGGCGAAGCTTACCGAACCTACTGGAATCGGCGAAGACGAACCAACGCGCACGGACCGGCCGGAAACGGAAGAGGATACGATCCTGGGCACGACGGCGTATATGTCGCCGGAGCAGGCCGAAGGCCGCAAACTCGACGCGCGCACCGACATATTCAGCTTCGGGGTAGTGCTGTACGAGATGCTGACAGGGCGGAAGGCATTCCAGGGCGCCACGAGGATCGCCACGATATCGGCGATTCTCAAGGAAGAGCCGAAGCCCATCGAGAACATTCCCACCGACCTCGACAAGATCCTCCGCCGGTGTCTCCGCAAGGACCGGGACCGGCGCTTCCAGCACATGGACGACTTGAAGATCGCGCTCGAGGAGGTCCGCGAGGATTCCGAGTCCGGCAAGTTCGACGCGACTCCCATCGCCGCCACGCCCGCGCCAAAAAAGCGTTGGCCGGCGATCGCAGCCGCCGCCGGCTTGGCGGTGGCCGCCGCGGGCGGTTATGTCGCGACGCGGTCCGCGCCGGGTCCGGCCGCGACGACCGGCGCGATACTGCGCCAACTCACCTTCGACCCCGGCCTCACCACCGAGCCCGCATTGTGGGCGGCGGGCGGCATGATTGCCTATGCGTCCGACCGCGGCGGAAAGAACCTGGACATTTGGGTGCAGCATCTGGAGACGAAGGAGTCGCGCAGGCTGACCACGCATGAGGCCGACGATCGGGAGCCCTCGTTTTCGCCGGATGGAAGCCGGCTCGCTTTCCGGTCCGAGCGCGACGGCGGCGGAATCTACGTAATGTCGACGCTCGGCGGAGGCGAGCGAAGGATCGCCGATGGCGGCCGGAGTCCGAAATTCTCGCCGGACGGGCAGTGGATCGCCTACTATACGGGCACACCGAATCACACCAACCCTTTCGCAACCAACGCCGCGGGCCTAAGTGTCGTTTCATCCGCCGGAGGCGCCCCCAAGCGCCTGGCTCCGAAGTTCCTTGCGGTTTCCGAGCCGGTTTGGTCGCCGGATGCCAAGGTCCTGCTGACCTTTGGGGGGCCCCGAACCGGCGCCGCGGATTGGTGGGCGGTCCCGATAGATGGCGGAGCACCAGTGAGCACGGGCGCGGCAGCGGCGTTCCGCGCACAGAAGATCCAGCCGCACGGTCCAGGAGCATGGGTGGACGACTCCGTGCTCTTTTCGGCGGACTCAGGCGATGCGAGAAATATCTGGCAAGTGCGCCTCGACCGCAAGAACTTCCGAGTCTCCGGCGAGGCGCGGAGACTAACGTCTGGAAACAATATCGAGGGTCACGCTTCGATTTCCGGGCGGCGCCTGGTGTTTTCGAACATACAGGAGAATTCCGGCGTCTGGAGCCTGCCCGCCGATCCAAACGCGGGGCGGATCACCGGGGAGGCACACCGCATTACGGAAAACCTGGCGTCGAACTTCAGCGCCTCGGTCAGCGCCGATGGCACGGCGGCCGCCTACGCGACGCAACGAGGAGACGGATTCGACATCGTCTGGATGGACCTCGCCGCTCGTCAGGAAAGGGTCGTTGCCTCCACCAGACGTAATCCGGGTCCCCGGATCAGTCCCGACGGGCGCGAGGTGGCTTTCAACGACTTCGAAGGGGACAAACCCGTGATTCGGACGACGCCAGTATCCGGCGGCGCCGCGAAGCCGATCGCGGAGAATCTCCAGCTTCGCAGTTGGACCGCGGATGGTACGCACCTCGTCGTCACCAGGCAAGGCCATTCCGGGCTGTTGAACCGGAACACGGGCTCGATCCATCTGTTCGTGCTCCCCCCTCCGGGCGGGCCGAGCGCGCCGCGGTCTTCGCCCGACAGACGGTGGATGGTGCTCTACCAGCCGATCGAGAACGACCGGTCGAAGATCCTCCTCGTGCCGGCGCGTCCGACAGCGGCGCCGCTTACCGATTGGATCCAACTGAACGAAGGGCTCTATTGGGACGCGGTTCCGGAGTTTTCGCCGGATGGAAAGACGCTGTACTTCCTCTCGCACCGCGACGGTTTCCGCTGCCACTGGGCGTTGCGCATCGACCCCGTCACCGGCAAGCGGATGGGCGAGCCTTTCGCGGTGCAACATTATCACAGCCCACGACGCTCGCCGGGCTACATGCGGCCGGGCCGCATGGCGAACGCCGTGGCGCGCGACAAGATCGTGTTCACGATGGCCGAGCGGACCGGCAACATCTGGATGGCGGAACTCCCGTAGACGGGGCGCAACCACTGGTATACTGGCGGGATCGAGACGGAGGACGGAGTATTGCCGAGGCCGCTGCACCGCAGAGCGTGGTTGACCGCATCGGTGGGAATGGCCGCGCTTCCCGAGGTCCTCGCGGCCCAACGCCATGCGCGGGAGGCGGTAAAGACCGGCAAGCAACCGGCATTCCTCGACAAGCGGGCGGCGGCCGACATCGAGGCGCTCACTTCCGAGATCGTCCCCACCACCGGAACACCGGGGGCCAAGGAGGCGGGCGTGGTCCACTTCATCGATCGCGCGCTCGCCACGTTCGAGCAGGACAACCAGAGGGCGTATCGCGATGGCCTGGCGGCGCTCAACGCGAAACGAGCCACGATGTTCCCGGGCTCGGCGAGCATCCCGGCGCTGACTTCGCAACAGCGGATCGCCTTGTTGCAATCGGTGGAATCCACGCCGTTCTTCGCGCTTCTGCGCACACATACGATGATGGGCTTTCTCGCCGATCCGGTCTACGGCGGCAATCCCGCCGGCGGCTACCGGACCCTGGGGTTCCAGCCCGCTCATATGTATGCGCCGCCTTTCGGCTGGTACGACGACAAGGCCAACGGCGGCGAGAACTGAGTGCCCGCGCCGTATCGCGCCACGGATCCCGTGGACTTCCTGGTGGTCGGCTCCGGCGCGGCCGGCGGTAGCGTCGCCAAGGAGCTCTCCCAGGCCGGCTTCGACGTCGTGGTGCTCGAACAGGGGCCCTATCTCACGGAGAAGGACTTCACCCACGACGAGCTGAAGTTCGTCTTCCAGAACTACCTGATCAACGATATCCGCAAGCAGCCGCAGACGTACCGGACAACGGCGGCGGAGACCGCCAGCAGGGATCTTCGCATGGTCTACGGCCGCCAGGTGGGCGGCGGAACCGTCCACTTCAACTCCAATTACTGGCGGTTTCTCGAGCTCGATTTCCGCGAGCGCTCGCTGTGGGGCGGCATTCCGGGGACCGGCTTCTCGGACTGGCCCATCACTTACTCCGACCTCGAGCCTTACTACACCAAGGCCGAGTACGACATCGGCGTGTCCGGCCTGGCGGGAGCGAATCCGTTCGAGGGGCCGCGGTCGCAGCCGTATCCGCTGCCTCCCATGCCGGTAAAGTCCTCCGGCGTGCTGTTCGAGCGCGGCGCGCGGAAGCTGGGACTGCGGCCGTTCCCCGCCCCGGTGGCCATCCTTTCGCGCGATTACCGGGGCCGCACGGCCTGCAAGCACTGCGGCTACTGTCCGCGCTTCGGTTGCGAGTTCGCCTCCAAGTCGAGCGCGTTGGCCACGGTGATCCGGATGGCCGAGCGAACGAAGCGTTGCGAAGTCCGCGCCGATAGCTATGTCAGCAGGATCGAGACCGATTCGCAAGGCCGCGTCACCGGGGCGGCATACTTCGATGCCCGGCGAAAGGAGCGGTTCCAGAAAGCCAAGGCCGTGGTGGTTTGCGCGAATGGCGCCGAGACGCCCCGCCTGCTGTTGATGTCCCATTCCAACCGCTTTCCCCACGGCTTGGCGAACTCCTCCGGGTTGGTGGGTAAGTATCTGATGTACGACCTCGGTACGTTGGTGTCGGGCCTGTTCGAACACCCGCTGAACGATCACAAGAGCATCGACGTGACGCGCGTGGTTTTCGATTACTACGCGGCGGACCGCCGGCGCGGCTTCTACGGCGGCGGCGGCATTGACTGCCGCTTCGGTTCCAACCCGATCACCCATGCGATCCTCGGCGTTCCTCCGGACCTGCCGCAGTGGGGCTCCGAATGGAAGGGTCTGGTGGGCGAGTATTTCACTCACACGATGAGCAGCCTGGCACACGCGACCAGCCTTCCGATGGAGAGCAACCGGATCGATCTCGATCCCGTTCTGAAAGACGCGTGGGGATTGCCCGCGATGCGCGTGACCTACCGGAGGCATCCCGACGACATCGCCAACATGAAGTTCCTGCTCGCCCGGCAGCGCGAGATCCTGGAAGCGGCGGGCGCCCGGAAGGTCTGGGACCTGGGCCCGGACGACCTCAGTTACTCGGTCCACCTGATGGGGACCTGCCGGATGGGCGCCGATCCGGCGGCTTCGGTGGTGGACAAGTATCATCGCGCGCACGATGTGCCGAACCTGTTCGTGGTGGACGGATCGAGCTTCGTCACCTCCGGCCGGCAGCAGCCCACGGCGACGATCCAAGCGCTCGCCTACCGGGCGGCGGCTCACATGATCGAATCGGCGAAGAGGGGCGAGGTTTAACGGATCGATGCAGGCGCTGCTCTACTGGCTGTTGCCCTTCGTCGCCGCGCCGCCGATGGCGCCGATTCCCGCCGCGGTCTTCGGCCTCTGGTGGTTCAACCATGGGCGCAGGGCAGGATCCGTACTCGCCGCCGCGATTCTCTGGGCGGTCTACGCGGCCTGGGAGATCAGCTTTCTGTTCCGGCCGGTGCGTGAGTGGATCCGCGTGGATTTGCTGTTGATCGCGCCGGTGCTACTGGCGAGTACCACAGCGGCGGCGGTCGCGATGTACCGGTCGCGGCGCTGAGCCGCTCGAGCCTGCCGCCCGCGCATGGTTCCAGGCGTTGCGGCTCTCTGCGTGCTAAAATTTTAGCATTATGCCAAAACTCCCGTGCATCCGTGGAAATCGGCGATCGAGAGTCCATCGCGACCGGCCATTCTGGCTCTTCCTGTCTCTACTGATGCTCCTGCTCCCCTCGGGATGCGTTCGACGCGAAGGCCGCAACTCCGACTGCCAATGGCCGCGCACGCTCGAACCCAGGGCGGCCAATGCCAATCACAGGGACCTTACGGCGGATCTGGAGTTCGCGGAGGAACTGGCTATTCGGTATATGGAAGCACACTATGGGCCCCGGGACCTCGCGGCCGCCGCCAAGGCGAAGAATCACTGCATGGGGCTCTTACTGGAGGAGATCGGCAAGGAGCGCGGCATTACCGCCAAGGAAGCGTTCACGTCTTTCGGCAAGCGTAATGGCGCCGCGGACATCGCGATGAACCTGCCGTTCCTTCTTCTCTACGCGCTTGCCGCCGATTTCGCGATTCGCCGCCTGGTGGCGCGCTATCCGCCCGGAGAGGGTTGGATGACAAGTATCGCGATGTTGCTGCTGGCTTCGATGGCCCTCGGCGCCATGGGACTCATGGTGGGTCAACAGTGGTCAGAGTTGGCCGAGTCGATTCGAGTTGGCTCGACGCACCTCAGCGTTCGCGGCTCGCGTTTGCCGGTCAACAAACACCCGGGCGAGGCGTTCGCGTTGGCGGTAGCTCTCTTTCTGGGCATAGCTGTCCTGCGTAGTTGGGGTAAGCGCAATGTTCCGCGCCCAGAGTGAAGATTGCCGCGGCGCCGAATCACTCGAGCGCCGCCGCGTACGCCATCTCGACGAACGCCTGCCGCTCGTCGGCGCCACCCTCGCGGTGGATCATGAAGATCCCGATCATGTCGCGTTTCGGATCGACGAAGCAGAACGTGCCGTAACGGCCGCCGTGTCCGAACGTCCCTTCCGAAGCCAGCGACAGCCGGCCGCCCGGTTCCGTGATCACGTACCAGCCGAGTCCCCAGCCGGCGCCGGGTTGGCTGGTCCGTAGCGAGCCGGTGTGATTCGACGTCATCACCTCCACCGACGCCGGCGAAAGCAGGCGGACCCCGTTGTACGCGCCCTTGTTCAGCATCATCCGATAGACGGCGAACAGGTCGCTGGCGGTCGAGTAGATGCCGCCCTCCGGCAGCGAGTAGAGCGCGCCCTCGCGGAATTTCATCTTTCCTTCGCCGAGCGGATCGGACGTGTATTTCACCGGCTTGCCGTCCCGCAGGATGTAAGCGGTGGGCATGCGGTGGAACTTTTCCTTCGGCGGGAAGATGTAGGTGTCGTTCATCCCGAGCGGTTTGAAGATCCGCTGCTCCAGGAACTTCTCGAAGGCCAGCCCGGAGCGCACCTCCAGGATGCGCGCCAGCGCGGCGATGCCCATGTTCGAATACTGCCACTTTGCGCCGGGATCGAAGTTCAGAGGCTGTTGCGACGCCACCAGGATCACGTCCGCCAGACTCTTGTGCAGCGCGCCGTGCAGTTCGCCGATGCCGGGCGGCGGGTTGAGTATCATGCCGGATGTGTGCGTCATCAGGTCGCGCACGGTGGGGAGCCGCGACGGCTTGCGAACGGCGCCGTCGTCACCCCGCACCTGGATTCCGCGGAACTCCGGCAAGTGCTTTTCCACGGGATCGCTCAGCGACACCAGCCCTTCCTCGGCGAGCATCATGACGCCGATGCAGACGATGGGCTTGGTCATCGAATGGATCTGGAAGATGTTATCGGTCTTCATCGGCTGGCGCGTTTCGAGATCGGTATAGCCGGTTGCATCCAGCGCGGCCACCTGTCCCTTGCGCGCCACCAGCGTCACGAAGCCGGCGGCGGTTCCCTTCTCCACGAACTGCTGGAGGCGTTGCGGAATCCGGGCGAGGCGGGCCGGATCGAGTCCGGTCTTTGCGGCGTCCTTGATCACGGGCGGTTCGGCGAAAACGAGAGCCGCGGCGGCGAGGCACACGAGTGGGCGCATATTCCCGAGCATTGTACCAGCATCGGGCGCTACAATCGGAGCCAAATGGTACACCTCATCGCGGTCGTATTACTCGGCTGTCTTGTCATGAGTGGCCAGCAGCCCCACAAACTGCACGGGTTGGATTTCGGTCCCTATCTAAACGCGGGGGAGAGTCCATCGACCCTCCTCACCGAGGAGCAACTGCGCCAGCGCATGCAACCGCTGGTCCCCTATACTAACTGGATTCGCACCTACGGGACGGCGAACGGGCTGGATCGCGCGGGCGCGGCGGCGCGGACCGTGGGCCTGCGGATCGCCATGGGCGCGCACATCAGCAGTTCGGCCACCGCCAATCAAGCGGAGATGGACCGGCTGGTCGCGGCGGCGAACCGGGGCGACGTGGATCTGGCGGTGATCGGCAACGAAGTGCTGCTGCGGGGCGATCTGGCGCCGGCCGCGCTGATCGAGCTGATCCGCGATTTCCGGCGGCGCGTTCCCACCGTGCCCGTAACCACCAGCGAGGCTTACAACAAGCTGCTGGAGTTTCCGCAGGTGATCCAAGAGGTCAATACGGTTTTGATGCACGCGTATCCGATGTGGGAGGGCTACTCGTTGCAGACGGCCATCGGCGTGGTGGACCGGCGGTACAAGGATGTGAAGGCGCTCGCCGGAAGCAAGCAGGTGATCGTGTCGGAAACCGGATGGGCGGGGGCGGGGGCGGCCAAGGGCGCCGCCGTCATGAGCCCCGAGAACGCCGTCTCCTACCTACTCGCGTTCGTGTCATGGGCTCGCGCGAACGATGTCCAGTATTTCTATTTCGAGGCGTACGACGAGCCGTGGAAGGCCGCCGAGGAGGATGTGGGGCCGTACTTCGGACTGTTCACTCCCACGGGCATTCCGAAGGAGGGAGTGGCCGCCGTTTTCGAGAACCTGACCGTTCCCGATTCCTGGAGCGGATCCGCGCCGGTAGGAACGGGCGGGCCTTCGATCGAACTGACATATGTGCCGCCGTTCGGACTCGTGTTCGACACGGCCAAGCGGCTGATTTACGAGAATTTGCCGGCGTTCGTGCATGGGACCGTTCGGGGCGCGGCGCCGGACGCGTGCAAGGTGGGGCTTTACATCAAAGTCGCTGACCGGTGGTATGTGAAGCCGTATGCCGATGCGCGCCGCGAGATCGAGATCCTGGCGGACGGCACGTGGCGCGGTTCCTATACGACTCCGGGCGGGACGGGCGACGCCAACGCCACTGAGATCGACGCGCGGCTGTTCTGCGGAACGGGAGTGCCCGTCGTTTTTGACGCGGCCAGTCTTCCTTTCGAAGTAACATCGCGGCCCGGCGCGGCGCGAACCCGAACGGCGGCGAGCATCTCGGGCAGGTCGGTTTCGGGCGCGACGATGCAACTAAGCGGCTTCCTCACGCGGAGTTCCCTGGCGGCGCCTGGCGGTTACTACTCCTTCCCCGACATCAACGATCAGCGCAACTACACGGTGACGCCGTCGATGGCAGGCGTGGTGTTCACGCCCGGCTCGCGCGATGTCGTCAACCTGGCGCCGAACGGCATCCGCAACGCCGACTTCACCGGGGCGCCGGAACCGCTCTCCGCGCCTCGGGTCGTGGCGCCGGTTCCCTCGTCGACGGTCGCCGTGCCTGGGATCACGTTTCAGTGGAACTCCGTTCCGGGCGCGACCGGTTACGATCTCATCGTGCACGACCGCTCGGTGAATCGGACGGTCTTCACGGGGAATCTCGCCGGCGCGGCATCCACCACGACGTTGATCAGCCTGCCGAACGGCGACTTCCGGTTCCTGGTGCGGCCGTGCTCGGGCGGCTTCCGAGGATCGCAGTGCGGAGCCTTCGCGAGCGTATTGTTCGCGGTCCGCGCGGCGGTTCCCGGTCCGGGCGCCCCGTCGGTGGTGTCGCCCGCGGCCGGCCAGATGCTGACCGAGTCGACCGCCACACTGCGGTGGACCGAGGTCCCTGGCTCGCAGCGATACGAGGTGCTGGTTCGAGATACGGCGACCGGCCGCGTGGAGCTGAACATCTCCACGCCGGAGTTGTCGACCATCCACTCGTTTCGAGGATCTCTCACTTATGGCATTTCGGTAAGGGCCTGCTCGGCGGCGTGTGGCGGATGGCCGGCGGAACGGCCCTTTTCGGTGAAGCTGCCTCCGAAGCCAACCACCGCGCCAACCGTCACGGTGCTACCCCAGGGGGCGGACACGACGGCAATCAGCGTCACGTTCACACAGGTTCCGGGCGCCGATTTGTATCAAGTGCAGGCGGTGCAATCGAACACGGGACCGGGCGGCGGAGCGTTGACCGTCGCGGCGAAACAGGCTTCGTGGGAGACCGTGCGGCTGCCTGTGCCAGCAGGTCCGATGGGCGTGGTGGTGGCGGCGTGCAATGGCGACGGCTGCGGTCCGAACAGCGCGGCGGTGAATGTCACCTCGGCGGGTCCGAATCCCACGCTGCCGGGCATCGGAACGCCGATGGCGGGCGCCGATTCCGGCAATCCGGTTCTGTTCACCTGGACGCGGGTTGCCGGCGACACCGGAACGAATGTCCGCTACCGGCTCTATGTGCAGGACCTATCGCGGCAGTCGGCGGCGCTCGACGTGTTTACGACGCAGAACTTCTGGTCCGCCCATTTCCGCCCCGGCGTGCGGTACGACGCGTTGGCGATCGCCGATGTGGCGGGGCAGATCCGGCAGGGTCCGGCGAGCGGGTTCGTGGTGCGCGGATCGAATCCGCCGAAGCCGGTGATGGTACAGCCGGCTCTGAACTCCACCGTTCCGGCGGGAAACACGTTTCTGGCGTGGACGCCGATCGATGGCGCGACGCTGTATCAATACTATGTGTCGGCGAACGGCAATGTCGAGCCGTGGGCTCGGGGCGTCACGCCGGGGCTGACCGTGCAGGTCCCGCTGAGCCCGAGCGTGGGACCGCCGCATTCGGCGACGGCCCGAGCCTGTCTGATTCCGGTCTGCGAAGCGAATTCCGATACCGGCTGGAGCGAATGGGCCGGGGCGACGAACTTCCTCGTCGCCCCTTAGACTTAGAATGGCCGGCTCATAGTCCGCGCCGCTCGTTACCGCCGCGCCAGCGTGGCGCGATGATCGAACAGCCGGTGATGCATCGCGAGCACGTCGAGTCCGAAGTCTCCCTTCCAGTCGCGCCAGACCGAGTGGCTGTGATTGGAAAAGGCCTGTGTGTTGTCGTATTCGATGAGGAATTCGGGAGATTGCACACGGTAGTAGAGGCCCTGCTCATCGCGATTGCCAACGGTCGGTCTGCCGATCACGATCGGCCGCAGCACGGGCCGCGAGGTCTTGCCCGCCCAGGCGAAGAACAGTTTGGCGGCCGGGGCGCCGCGGGCCTGCTTCATGCGTTTGTCAGCCAGCGGCGGAGCGAGGTTGTCCGCGTACTCGGCGATGAGCGTCATCAGCATTTCCCGCTGCCGGTCTGTCAGGCGCGACGCGGGTATTCCCTTCGGAGAGCCGTCCAACTTGGCACGCAAAACCGCCATGGTCACGATATCTTCGGGCGCCGCCTGATCGAAGATCGCCTCCTTGCGCTGGGCAGGATCGAGCGAGTTCACCAGATCACGCGCCAAGTCCTCCTCTCGGTCCAGAACGCGCATCCCTTTGTGTGGTCCCATGGGCACTTCGTGCGGGTTCGCGCCAAAGAACGTCGGGCTGGAGGAGATCACTTTGCCTTCCCGGATGGTGAAGTTCAGCACCACGTGGTGCCCTTCCACACGCCAGGCCCAGACGCCGGTGGCGGCCGGGTCGCCGAAGATGGTGAAGTGAAACCGTTCGGCGTCGCGATGGCCGGTGGTGTCGGCCTCAATTACGCGGACAATCTCCTCCACGCTCATGATGGTCGACGCCTTGATAAAGCCCACCTGGCTCAAGCCGGAAGCCATGAGCGCGTAGGCCAGATGGCGTTGTTTGGGATCCATCTGCTTGAACATGATGCCGCGGCGCTCATGCCCGTACTCCTTTTGGAAACCGTTCTCCGGGAAGTAGTGCCACTTCAGGCGCTCTGGGCTGTTCATGGGAAAAACGGATCCGTCGCGCTGCGCCGCGGTAAGCGAGTCGATGAAGCGATTAGCGGTCATCTCCATGAGCGCTTCCGGCCGGTGCACCTGGCTGGAAACCGCAATCGTGGCGCAGAATACGGCGGCCGCGGCGGTTCGAATCCGAAAGTTATTGTTCACGATTTTCCCTTGCACACCCAACGCGGCCCATGGGTTGCGGCGGCGCCGGGAGCGTCCTTTCGTTGCGGGTCTGATCGCCTGGGAGTATAGCAAAGCACCGCCCGCGAAGGACGGACGGAGCCGCCGGTCATTCGCCGCCATGGGCGTCACTCGCCACGGACGCGGATTATGGTACCTTAGCTCGCATGGATCGCCGACACTTCCTGCAGAAATCCGCGGCTGCCGCTGGGCTCGTCAGCCTGAACCAATTCCCCTACCACCTCTATGCCGGAACCAAGAAATCCGCGTCCGACCGGATCAAGCTAGGTCCCAAGGGCGTGGAGCTGAGCCGCCTCGCCATGGGCACGGGCACCAATGGCAGCGGCGGCAGTTCCAACCAGACCAAAAAGCTCGGCATTGGCGGAGTGGCCGACCTGTTCAAGGCGGGGCTCGACAACGGCGTCACCTTCTGGGATTCGGCGGATCAGTACGGATCGCATCCGCACCTTCGCGAAGCGTTGAAGAGCATTCCGCGAGAGAGAGTCACGATCCTGTCCAAGACCCACGCGTCCACCGCCAAGGAGATGCGCGCGGATCTGGACCGCTTCCGCCGCGAGTTGAACACGGACTACATCGACATCCTTCTGCTGCACTGCATGCTGGACGGCAATTGGAACCAGCGCAAGCGCGGAGCGATGGACGCGATCTCAGAGGCGCAGGAGAAAGGGATCGTGCGAACGAAGGGGACCAGTTGCCACGTGATCGAGGCGCTGCGGACGGCCGCCGCCGAGCCCTGGGTGGAAGTGGATCTTGCCCGCATCAATCCGGCGCAGGTGGCCATGGACGCCGATCCGGCGACGGTCATTTCGGTGCTCCGCGAGATGAAGGCGAAAGGCAAGGGCGTGATCGGGATGAAGATCCTCGGCGCGGGCCGGCTTCGCAACAAGGTGGACGAGTGCCTCCAGTTCGCGCTGTCGCTCGATTGCGTGGATTGCTTCACCATCGGCAGCGAGAGCCTTGCCGAGTTCCAGGATCTGACCCGCCGGATCCCCGCCGCCAGCGTGCGCGGATAAAGCCGCGAACGCCGTCAAGATTGTCGAATCCAAAACCCGCCCGTTTGCATCCAGGACACAAAATGAAAAGATTGACCTTTGCCATCACCGGCTCCGCGATTCTCGCGCTGAGCGGCTGCGCCACGGCTCCTCAGGAAGCCAAGAAAGACGAACCGAAGCCGGTGGAGTATGCCGCCCCGGCCGTACCCGGGTTCGAGGCGATGAAGATTCCGGCCGACAACCCCATCACCAAAGCCAAGGTGGAGTTGGGCCACAAGCTCTATTACGATAAGCGGGTATCCGGCGACCAGTCGAAGGCGTGCTATTCGTGCCACGTGAAGGAGAAGGGTCTGACCGACGGACTGGCAACCGCGGTGGGGGCGTATGAAGCGAAGCTGACGCGCGCCGCGCCGACGATGTGGAACGTGGGCTACATCCCGAACCTATACTGGGACGGCCGTTCGCCGTCGCTCGAGAAGCAGGTGCTGGGAGCGATGGCCGGCGGCAACATGGGCTGCGCCGGCAAGGACAAAAAGCCTTCGGTCGACGAGTGCGTGGCGCGGATCGCCGAGCCCTATAAGAAGGACTTCGAAGCAGCGTTCGGACCGGGCCCGGTCACCAAGGAGAACTTCGCCAAGGCTCTGGGTTCGTTCATGCGAACCATCGTGAGCACCGACTCGGCGTGGTTCAAGTTCCGCGGCGGCGACAAGTCGGCGTTGAGCGAACAGGCCCAGCGCGGCTATCAGATCTTCGCCGAAAAGGCCAAGTGCACCAACTGCCACGATGGATTGATGCTGACCGACAACCAATTCCACAACGTGGGCATCGGCATGGAAGCGAGCAAGCCCGACATGGGCCGGGGCGCGATTTCCAAGGACGAGAAGGACACCGGCGCGTTCAAGACTCCGACTCTTCTCGACGTTTCCAAGTCGGGCCCGTACTTCCATAACGGCAGCGTGAAGACGCTCGAGGAAGCGGTGGATCTGATGTCGAACGGCGGGAAGAAGAACAAGTTCCTCGACATCACCAATCTCAAGCCGGCGAACCTGACCAAGGCGGAGAAGGAAGACGTGGTAGCATTCTTGAAGTCGCTCGACGTCGTCTACACGATCGCCGAGCCTACGCTTCCTTGATCCACATGAATCGAAATTCTCTCTGGGCCAGCGCTTCGGCGCTGGCTCTTTCGTTTTCGCTAGGCCTTGCGTCGTGCGGCCAGCAGAAGAAGACCGTCGTCGGAGTCGTTCCCAAAGGGCGGTCGCACCTGTTCTGGCAGTCGGTGCACGCCGGAGCTGCGAAAGGGGCTCGTGACGCGGGCGTCGAGATCCAGTGGAACGGCCCGACGGGCGAGACCGACTACGCGGCGCAGATCCAGATCGTGGAGAACATGATCACGCGCCACGTGGATGCGATTTGTCTGGCGCCGATCGACAAGAAGATCATGGTCGGCGTGGTGGAGAAGGCGGCCGCGGCCAACATCCCGGTGGTGATCTTCGATTCCGGCATCGACACGGACAAGTTCGTGTCGCAGGTGGCCACCGACAACTACGGGGCGGGACGCATGGCGGCGGAGCGGATGGGGTCGTTGCTGGGCGGCAAAGGCAAAGTGGTGATGGTGGCGGTGCAGCCCGGCGGCGCTTCGACCATGGAGCGGGAACGCGGGTTCGAGGAAGCGCTGAAGGAGAAGTTCCCGGGGGTTCGGTTGGCCGACAAGCAGTATGGCATGGCGGACTTCGCCAAGTCGATGGCGGTGTCGGAGAACATGCTGACGGCGCATCCGGACATGGATGGGATGTTTGCGTCCAACGAGTCGAGCACCGTGGGCGCGTCGCAGGCGGTGAAGGCTCGCAAGAGCAAGGTGAAGCTGGTCGGGTTCGATTGGAGTCCGACGCTGCTCGAGGATCTACGGGCTGGCGTGGTGGACTCGCTCGTCGCACAGCATCCGTTCAAGATGGGCGAGGAGGCAGTGAAGGCGGCGGTGGCGAAGCTGCGCGGGCAGCCGGTCGAGAGGATCAACAACCTCGCTCCGCGGCTGATCGTCAAGGACGACCTCGACAAGCCGGATGTCCAGGCTCAGTTGAACCCCGATCTGAAAAAGTACCTCGAATAGGGGGGGGCCGCCGGGAGCACGCAAACGCCCGGCGGCGTTGTTAGTTGACCTGATTCAGCAAGGTGGACACCTTCGAGAACGTCTTGCTGATGTTCGGCGCGATGTCGCTCGGGAACACCGCCGCCACAGCCACGGCCACGAAAGCCGCTGTCAGGGCGTATTCCAAGAGATCCTGTGCGCGGCGGTCCCTCGAAAGCCGCGTCACGGTCTCCCGCATTGATTTCCACATAGGGGTCTCCTCCAGCAGTCCATTTCAGTATGCCCCTTGGTTGGGGAATTCGAAAGTGGGAAACGCCTGTAGAGGAGACCCCGTTGCGACTTAGCTATGGCGCCGGGTACCGTACTACGGAATAGTTCCGTAGTGTCACCGTCTCCGCCGACGCCGACCCCAGGTTGCCGCGAAACTCCACGGTGATCGGAGCGGCCAGATTCTCCGCCGCCGCTCCCACCCCGGAATCGAGAGCCGCCGCCTGTCCCCAAGTCTGCGACGACCACTGCGCGCCCGAGGCGTGGAATCCAAGACTGGCGCGGCCCGAGAGCATCGCCGAGCCGGCCGCGGCGGTCCGCGAAACCACCAGCGCGGCGCCGAACCGGACGTCGGCCTGCCAGCCGGTGGCCGAGCCCTCGTGCGTATAGTCGAAGAGCAGTTCGAGCCGGTCGCCGGGTCGCAGCAAGCCCGCCGGGATGGAGCATGACCCGAGCATCGTGGAACCGGTCCCGCCGGTGGCCGCGCCGGCGTTGGTGCACACAACCTGCGGCAGCGTTCCGCCCGTCCCCGCGGTCCGGTAGGACGCGAGTAGGACATCGCCGGGTTGCGGTGTGGACGGCGCCGAGAACGTCACGGTGGCGCCGGTGAGATCGTAGTCGAGGAACCGCTTTTGCAGGATGCCGTTGCGGTACATCAACAGGCTGGACGCGGGATTGGGCGCCTGCGACAGAACATAGGCCACGTTGGACCCGTTCACCGAACCCGACGGGGTCTCGCCGTCGACGAAGGTGCCGGTGACCGCAGTGGCCGCGCCGCCGCACGGTCCGCTCGAGCCATCGACGCGGACGCAATCGGCCGGGTTGCCCGCCGCCGATTCGATCGCGCCGTCGTCATTGATAATGGCCGCGCGCGGATGCGCGAACGTGACGCTCTTTACCGGCCGCGTGTCGAGTTCGTTCCGCAGTCCGTCGACATCGGTGATCTCGATCGCGGTGACCGCGCCGGATTGCGCGGGTCCTAGAAGAGGATCGGGAATCCGGATGTCGCGCACGCGCACCAGGGCCGCGCTCGCCGGAACCGCCCAGAACTCGGAGAACTGAATGCTGCCGTTGGCCACGTACCGTACCGAATAGTAGGCGCTGCCGGCGGCCGTCGTAGTCGGCACAAGGCGCGCGTTGAGAAATCCATCCGTCACGCGGAGCTGGATCCGGTTGCGTCCGATGAACGAAGTGTCGCTCGCGTCGAAGCTGCGCCACTCGATGATGACATAGCCGTCGAAGCGAGAACCGTCGGCCTTGAAGACCGTATCGCGAATGGTTGTGAGCGGCGGCGCCGCCTGGATCGCGGCCGCCGAAAGCAGGACCGCCGCGAGTAAACGTCGAATTGGCAATGGAATGCCCTCCGCGCGCGAGTTTAGCGCGCGGGTGTCAAGCGAGGGGCCGAAATAACGGCGCCCCGCCAAGCGGGCAAGTCCATTCAGATGATGGAGTTACATCCGTTTTCGATTTTTTTTCGAAACGTGGGAACGGCCGTCTGCCTCAGCCCACGCCTTCACGCCGAGGCCGCTTTTTCGCCGGCCGCGCGCCAGGAGGCGATGGCCGAAGGAGTGATGCCGAGCCAGATGGCCGCCAGAGCCACCACCGGGGCCAAGCCCGCGCAAAGGATCGCCGTTCCGAACCCCGGGTCCATCGCGACCAGCGCGCCGGTCGCCAGAGGCGCGGCGATGCCGGCCAGTTGCGCCACGAAGTTCTGGAAGCCGATGACGCGGCCGATCCACTTGGGCGGGGCGACGATGTGGGTGATCGACCAGTAGTTGCCCACGGCGAATCCCATCCCGCACATCGACAGCAGAAACAACGGCATCACGCTCTCGCGTGGCGCCCAAGGCAACGCCAGGAGCGTGGTCGCCAACAGGAATCCAACGGCGACAAATCCCTTGCGGGCGGCGAGCGGCGTGTAGCCTCGCGCCACCACCCGGTCGGCCAGCCAGCCGCCGGCGAGATTGGTCGCGGCCGTGGCGGCCAGAGGCACGCCGAGCGTGGCGCCCATCTTCAGGTTCGACATTCCGTGGACCTGAACCAGATAGGTGGGCACCCAGGTGAGGATGAAGTACCAGTAATAGGAGTAGAAAAACGCGCCAGCCGCGATCGCCCAGAACAGAGGATGCGAAACCGCGGCGCCGAACGAGAATCCGCCGGTGGACGATTCGCCGGAAGCGGGGGTTTCCTGGCGGGGGGAGGCAGCCGCGAGGGACCACGGAATCAGCCAGATCAGGCCCGCGATGCCGGTGAGCACGAACAGATGCCGCCAACCGGACGCCTCGAGAATCGCCGCGCCCGCCAAGGTGCCGATGCCGGGGCCGAGAAGCGCGCCCGTTGTGTAGATCCCCGTGGGCAGCCCCTGCTCCTCTTCGCGAAAGCTGCGCTTGATGTACGAGATGCTCGCGATGGGCCCGATCGACTCGCACACGCCGAGCACCAGCCGCAGTGCGAAGATCGCGGGGAACCCGGATACGAATCCGACCGCGGCGCCGGCCACCGACCAGAGTCCCAGCGCGACGAAGAAGCTGGCCTTGATGCCGAAGCGGTCCACCACGTAGCCCGCCGGAATCTGGCAGACGGCATAGCTCCAGAAGAAGGCGGACAGCAGCAGACCCGTCAATTCGGGCGTCAACGAAAGCTCCCGGCGGATCGCGGGAGCGGCGATCGAGAGGTTGCCGCGGTCGATGTAGCTGATGAGCGTACCGAGGCAAATCAAGACGACGGTGATCCAACGGCGGTTCGTGTGCAACGCCCATTCTATTCGGTTCGCGAATGCGGTACAATCGACCAAATCCGAAAAGGTGATGATATGGGGTTCCTAGGATCGCTTTGCCTGCTTTTCGCGGCCGCGGCTTCGGCGCAGAGCACCGGGTCGATCACCGGACAGGTGACCGACCAAACCCAAGCCGCCATGCCGCGAGTCAAGATCGCGGTGACGGCGCCGGGCACCGGGTCGCGGTTCGAAACCTTCAGCAACGATACCGGCAACTTCACGGTACCTTCGCTGCCCCCGGGCGCCTACGTCGTGACGGCGGCGATGGAGGGTTTCAAGAAGGCGACTTCGGCCCAAGTGCGCGTAGGGACCGGCGCGACCGTGCAGGTGAACATGGTGCTGGTCACCGAAGAGTCGAAACAAGTGGTGGAAGTGACCGCGGACCCGCCCGCGATCGAGTCGCAGATCTCGATGGTCTCGAGCACGATCACGCAAGAAGAACTCGAGCGAATGCCCATCGCCAGCCGCAATGTGCTCGATCTGGCGATGACGATCCCAGGCGTCACGGGGGATCCGGGCTCCGACGAGGGTGGCATCTTCCTCGACGTGCCGAGTTCCGGCGCCGGTTTGAACATCAGCGGCGGCAGAGCGGGCTCGTCCGCGATCCTCGCCGACGGGGCCAGTTCCACCTCGCTCGGCATCGGTCGCGCGACGGTCACCTTCTCGCCGGACACCGTGCAAGAGGTCAACATCATCACGTCCACGTTCTCCGCCAAGTACGGCAATTCCGGAGGAGGCGTGGTGCAGACCGTGACGCGGGCCGGAACCGACCGGTATCGCGGCAACGTCTACTGGCACCACCGGAATCCGTTCCTCGCCGCGCGCCAGTTCAACCGGCCCATCGAACCGCAGGGGCGGCGCAACGAGGCCGGGATCACCTTCAACGGCCCGGTCAGGATTCCGAAGCTCTACGACGGAAAAGGACGGACCTGGTTTTTCGTGGCCGCGGAGCCCAAACGCTGGTTCGACCAAATCGATATCTACGACCGGTTCCCTACGGCGGAGGAGCGCCTGGGCGATTTCCGCAATGCCTGGGTTCCGCCGGGCCAGACTCGGCCCAAGCTGCATCAGAACGTCCGGTGCGCGCCCACTCCGCAGGACTGCCGGCACCTTCTGCCCGTCCACCGCCCGGCGAGCACCGCCGAGTATCCGCTGTTTTCGGCAAACGATCCCGACCCTTCGAAACGGGGGTACGTGATTCCGCGGAACATGATCGATCCGCTGTCCAAAAAGATCCTCGAGGACGTGCCGATGCCGAACATGCCGTTCGATGCGCAGGGCCGCAATTACTTCGGCACACGCGGCGTGGACGGCCGCTCCAACCGGGTTCTGGTCAAGGTGGATCACAACTTCTCCTCGAGGAACCGCGTCTCGCTGAACTACCGGGACGTGCCGAACTACTCCGACCGGTTCCGCCTTCGCAAGGACGACATCTTCTTCTCCTTCGCGTCCGACCAAAGCCTGACGCGGCAAGGCCTGCTGAGCAACACCTGGACCGTGTCCCCGTCAGCGGTCAACGAACTGCGCGCCAGCTACACGTACTTCGATTCCAGCCGCACGCCGCCGGGTGAGTTGGCGACGCGCGATTTCACCAAGGAAAAGTTCGACCTGCCGAGCAACGCCGGATTCGGACATCCGCAGTTCGGCGCGGGCTGGGGGACGTATGGACTGAACAACGGCGGCGAGTTCGGACTCGGCGCCTATGTGGAGCACTCCTATCAGCTCGGCGACGATTTCACCGTGATCAAAGGCAGGCACACGCTCCAGTTCGGCGGCGATTACCGGCTGGGGATGCTCAACGTGAAGTCGAGCGGTTTGGCGTTCATCTGTTGCGGAACCTACACGTTCGCCGCCACCCAGACCAATTCGGGCAACGCCAACACACCGGGTGGAACCGGCGGCCAGGCGTTCGCGGGCTTCCTGCTGGGCGTTCCGAACGCCATCTCGCTCCGCAACCTGGTGATCCCTTATTACTACCGCTGGGCCACCGCCGCCGCGTATTTCCAGGACGACTTCAAGATCCGCCGCAACCTGACCTTGAACCTGGGAATCCGCTGGCAGTACAACTCGCCGCGATGGGAGAAGTTCAACCGCCAGGCGTCGTTCGACTTCGACAATCCGATCGAGAGACGGGACCAGGAGGGAGATTTGACCGGGTTCGCGTTCAACTACCTCTATTCGGGTTCCGATGGCCGGGACCGGTATCTGGAAAAGCCCTTCCGCAAGAACTTCGAACCGCGCCTGGGGTGGGCGTGGCAAGTTCCCTGGGGTCCGTTGAAACAGCGGCATATGGTGATCCGGGGCGGCTACGGGATCTCGCATCCTCCGGTGACCGGACGCGGCCGCGATCCGATCCCGAACTTCGGCGCGGCCTCCGCCGGAGCATGGGGCTTTCTGCGTTGGCAGTCGAACACGGCCGTGGCGGCGCGCACTCAATCCCGGAACCCGGACTACGTCATCAGCATCGGAAGAAACCAACCGGTGACGCAGTACAATCCGGTTACTCTCGAGATTCCGCGGGACGGAAAGCTGTGCATCGGATGCAGCAACGTGCTGGACCCGCGCGTCCCGGCGGGAGCGCGGGTCATGTTCTCCCGCGACACGAAATCGTCGTACATTCAGACCTGGAACCTGACCAATCAATTCGAGGCTGGCGGGTCCACGGTGGTGACTTTGTCTTATATGGGACAGCGGGGCATCCATTTGCTCTCCCCGTTGCTGGGAATCAACAACCCCGACCCGGTGGCGTACGGCGATCTACTCGAGGAGGGCGGAGATCCGCAGGAGTTGATCGAGGATACGTTCGGGCGCGTGGACAACCAGGGCAATCCGATCCTCCGGCCGCGAGTGGACTACCTGCGGCCGAATCCGCTCGCCGGCGACGTCAGCCTGGCGGGACTGACAGACTCGACTTCGACCTACCATGCCGGGACGGCAGCGGTGGACCGCCGTTTCCGGGGTGGGTTCGGATTTCGCGCCAATTACTCGTGGGCAAAGTCGATCGACACCAGTTCGGACGCCAGCCTGAACGCCCCGGCGGTGACAGCGATGTGGGGCTTGACCAGGATTCAGAATCCGCGGGACCTGCGGTCCAACCGGTCGGTATCCACGTTCGACGTCCGGCACAGGATCAACTTCGCGCTGACTTCGTGGGATCTGCCGTTCGGGAGGCGGAAGAGGCTCTGGACCAACGCCGGTCCGAAGACGAACGCAGTCGTGGGGAACTGGTCGGTCACTGGCAACATGTTCCTGTCGAGCGGGGTGCCCTGGGCGGTAATTCTCGGCAACACCGACTCCAATGGCGTGCCGAGCGGCGCGGTGGGCAACGAGCGCGTCCGGCCCGACATTATTCCGGGTGTGCCGCTCCGCAATCCCCGGTGGTCCAAGAACGTGGCGAACGACGTGCCCTACGTCAACCCCGAAGCGTTCGCGCGGCCGGATTTCGGGCAGATCGGCAACTCGCCGCGCACGCTCGACTACTTCCGCCTGCCGTGGAGATTCAGTTCGAACCTGAGCCTGTTCAAGGAGATCCGTCCCTGGAAAGAGCGCTCGCGGTACTTCCAGTTGCGCGGCGAGTTCTTCAACGTGACCAACACGGCGACTTTCAGTTGGGCCCCGGGAGGCACGAGCGACGCGCTGTTCAGCAGCGCTCCGCCGGTCTGCCGCACCTGCGTGAAGCTCGGCGGCCCGATGCCGTATCTGTTCAACCTGGGCGGCGCCACGTTCCCGGTGGGTACGCGGGAGAACATCCTGGCCACCAGCTACAATCAGAACTTCGGCAAGCTGTGGCGCGACCGCAACGGTCCGGGCAGGATCGTCCAACTCGCGTTCCGATTCTATTTCTAGGGGAGATGGAGATGCGCTGGATCGCGGTTCTTTGCCTGGTGGTTCCCGCCACGGCGCAAGTCCGCTTCGAGGAGAACGCGGGACAGGCGCCGGGTTCGGTCCTCTATGCCGGACGCGGCCCGGGCTTCGACGCGGTGCTGACCGGCGACGGCGTGCGTTGGGCCGAGGGCGGAAGGGTTCACCGGCTCCGCTTCATTGGCGCGGGGGCGCCGGCCGTTCGCGGCGGCGGGCCGCTCGACGGAAGGGTCAATTACCTGGGTAGGGGCCGCTCGCACACCGGAATCCGGACTTACGAGCACGTGCGGTACGAGGGCGTCTATCCGGGCATCGACGCGGTCATCCGCGGAAACGCCGCCAACCAACTCGAGTACGACTTCGTGGTCGCGCCGGGAGCGGACCCAGGCCGAATCGCACTGGATCTCGACGGACCCAAGGCCGAGCCGTTCGCCTACCAGGACAGCGGCGGAAAGCGGCTGCGGGTGGACGCGAAGTACAGAATCCTGCCCGGGGGCCGGACCGGATTCCGGCTCGGCGCCTACGACCGGTCCAAGACGCTCGTCATCGACCCGGTCGTCACCACCGGAACCTACTTCGGCGGCGTGGGAGGCGGCTTCGCGGAATGCGTAAAAGTGGATAAACAGGGATTCGTCTATATCGCGGGCACGATCTACTCGAATCACCTGCTGCTCGAACAGCCGCTCC
>SXGT01502892.1_pt1 | contig 22788 bp, 23 predicted proteins | sample 3176221 | NCBI WGS metagenome assembly SXGT01 (sample SAMN11356862, study PRJNA531348) | freshwater metagenome | isolation source: freshwater sample F1-120 | place: China: Fuxian Lake, Yuxi | collected 2017-12-25
GGCTCGAACGTGTTGTACCTGGACGGCCATGTGGACTTCATCCGCTACCCCGGTCCGGAAGACAGCCCGCTCAACCGCGGCTTCGCGCAGTTCGCGTCCGAAATCACTCTGTAATTCGCTAACGCAAATTACGGAACGATAGGCAAGACATTAGCTCCCCGGGAGGGAAACCTTCCGGGGAGTTCTTATTTTTGACGAAGCTACGACGGAAGTTCGAGCGGATGATAGACGGGCAGGCCGGTGCCCTGCTGGAGATGGAGCCGGCAGACGCTGCTTTCGGTGACGATGGCTTCGACGCCCGATTCTTTGAAGAGATTGAAGAGCGGCTCACCGACGGACTGCGCGAGATCGAAACCGAGAAGGCCTTCCTTCATGCCGAAGGTACCGCCCATGCCGCAGCAGGTGCCTGTTTCGATGCGTTGAATCGCAGCGCCGCGGCGTTCGACCCACGATACGGCAGACTTGGCGCTGCCCAGGGGACGTTGGTGGCAGGAGCAATGTACGCCGAACCGACGACCTTCCAGTGGAAGCTTCGCTGGGATGGTTTCCCATTCCATGAGGCAGTCAAAGAACTCACGTGAATGCTCTGCGACCAAGGCGGCTTCGGCATTGTCAGGAAGCAGCCGGAGATAGGAGTGGGCGAGAGCATAAACGGCGGTTGGCTCGAGGGCGAGGATGGTGCAGCCTTCGCGCGCAAGAGGTGCGAGGCATTCGACGTTGTACGCAGCAATTTTTCGCGCACCATTGACGTCGCCATAGGCAATGAGCGGATAGCCACTGGGTTTCTGCCGGGGCACGACGACTTCGCAGCCGGCGTGCTCGAGGAGTTGCACGGCACGTTCGGCGAGCTCCGGCGCGTTGTAGTTCGCATAGACGTCGAGAAAGAGCGCTACCTTTCGCTTCACGGGCACCGCGGCGTTTCGCGTGTGCGATTTATGGCGGCGGATGTAGGGGTGGCTATTGAACTTCGGAAGCGTGCGGCGGCGATCGAGGCCGGTAATTTTTTCGAGCACGGTACGGAAAAGTGGGTTCGACAGCAACGGATTTGCGATTGGTGCGAAGACACTGCCGAGCGCGGCGAAGCGGTCGGCGGCCATCATCGTGCGCTCGGCCTTGCTGGCGGGATGTGTCTCGCGGCCTCGCTGCTTGACCTCGGCGATCATGAAAGGCATATCGATCTCGGCGGGGCAGATTTCCTTGCAGAGCCCGCAGGAGATGCACAACGGTGCGAAGGCGGCGGCCTTGTCGACGCCGTGGACCGCGGCGGTCCACGGGATGCCGATGGGGCCGGGATAAATGTGGCCAAAGGTATGCCCACCGACGACGCCGTAGGTGGGGCAGATGTTCATGCAGGCGCCGCAGCGGATGCAGTGCAGGGCCTCGTTTAGAATTGGATCCTCGCGCATTGCAGTGCGGCCGTTGTCGAGGATGACGATGTGCGATTCGCGCGGCGCACCGGCACCTTCACCCAACGGCGCACGACCGTGCATCCAGGTGACGTAGGTCGTCGGGAGCTGGCCCGTCGCGCTGACCGGGTGGGCGAGCACCATGAGCATGGCGTCCTCGATGGTGTCGACGATCTTCTCGCGGCCCATCACGCAGATGTGGCAATTGCCGATGCTGGAGACGAGGCGCGCGTTTCCTTCGTTGGTTTCAATGACGATACCGCCGGTTTCGGCAATGCCGATGTTCGCACCGGTGAGGCCGATATCGGAATTGAGGAAGATCGGGCGAAGGTAGGTCCGCACGACCTTCATGATTTCGTCGATATCGTTTGGAACGGGTCGGCCGATTTCCTTGGTGAATATTTCGGCGACGTCCTTAGCGGTTTTGTGCACAGAAGGAAACACAAGATGGTACGGCTTCTCGTGGACAAGCTGAATGATTAACTCGCCAAGATCGGTCTCCACCACGCGGAGTCCGGCTTTTTCAAGCGGCTCGTTGAGTTCGATTTCTTCGGTCGTGAGTGACTTCGATTTAGCAATGAGCTTGGCATTCTTTTCACGAGCCAGGCGGAGGACATAGTCGATGGCGTCTTGCCCGGTCGGGGCGAGATAGACCGTCGCTCCGCGCTTTTTGGAATTTTCAACGAAGCGCGCGAGCAGCGCGTCCTGCTCGTCGAGGCAGCGATCTTTGACCGCACGGACTTCGTCGCGAAAGGCGGTGCCGCCGGGCAGCTCGGCGAGGCGAATGGCGCGATTGTTTCTCCCGCGCTCCATGCAGCGATAGAGGGAGTCGCGATGCGCCGGGTTCTCGATGGCGTCCGAGATACGTTCCTCGAGCGTGGTGCCTTTTCCGTCGCTGCTCATGCAGGCTCCGGATCGAGCGAAGGATCGAGGAGGAGCGCGTGAACATCCTCGGGGCCATGAACGCCTAGGGTAAGCCGGAGCTCGATATCGCCAGTACGGCTGGGACCGGAGAGGAAACTGGCGACGCAGTCGCTGGGATTATCGGCGAAAATCTTCCGCAAGCGCGGGGAGGCATCTTTAAGCGTGGCAACGATCTCTCGCGCGGAAACCACGCCCACGTGCGTGCGGGGCAGGCCGGAGCACAGGCGGGTAGCGTCATTTCGGCTGACTTCGACGAGCGTACCGGTTTCGGCGATGGCGAAGTCCATCCCGGTGGAACCGACTTGCGCGCGATCGATCGCCCCGGGCAACTCAGCGGTGGAATAGGGTGGCCGAAGAATTTGCAAGCTCGCGGGGCGTTGTGCGCGATCGAGGGCCTGTTCCAGCGGCTTGGGTAATTGAGCGGTAACAATACACGCCGCATTTTTGGCTTCACAGATGGAGATCAGGATGCGCGCGGCTTCGTCCCAGCTGGCGGCTCGATGGACATGGCCCCGAAGCGTGGTGAACGAGTGCTCGAATGCGGGTCGAAGATCTGTCTGCATGCGGGAAAAAACGGAGGAGGCCGCCCCATGAACCGCGCGCATTGTAACGAAATGCGACGCGATTCTCTACGTGAGGGGCAGGTGCGGCAAAAGTACACGTGTGGCATTTTGGTTTGCGTGCATCTGGCCGCGGGGTGCATACTGGCGCGGCGGTTTTCGATGGGGTGAGGGGGCGGTTCCATGCACTTGGAGACGAGCCGATTCGGGGCGATCGACGTGAACGAGGGGGACACCCTAACGTTCACGCAGCCCATCATCGGTTTCCAGGAATTCCGCCGTTTTGTGTTGTTGCGCGGGGCGAACCCACACGAGGTGTCCTGGCTGCAATCGACCGAGGCGGGCGACCTGGCATTCATCTTGATGGATCCACGCACGGTCGCTCCGGACTATACGGTGCAGTTGGGTGCGGGTGAACTGGCAGAGCTTGCGGTCAATTCCACCGCGGAGTTGGAAGTTTTTACGCTAGTGGTTGTGCCGGCGGACCCGGCGCAGGTGCGGACGAATTTGAAAGCGCCGATACTGGTCAATCGCCGGCAGCGCCTGGCGAAACAGACCATTCTGGAGAATAGCGCGTACCCGGTGCGGTTTGTGCTGTCGCAGTCCGGCACGCGCCCGCGCGAGGAGGTGTCCCATGCTCGTACTGACGCGTAGGGAAAACGAGAGCATCATGATTGGCGACACGATCGAGGTGAAGTTGCTCGACGTGAAAGATCACCAAGTGAAGATTGGGATCGCCGCGCCGAGAGACATTGCCGTGCACCGCAAGGAGGTGTACCTGGCAATTCAGGCGGAAAACGAGCAGGCGGCGCGCGCGCCGAAGTCCAAGGACCTGCCCAAGTTGATACCGGGGTGAGCGTGATGCAGATTCAATTGGACGGTCGGCCCTATCTAAGCCTGCAATCGGCGCCGCCGACACTGGGCGATGCACTGGTCGAGATCGATCAACATTTACAGGCCAACGGCCGGGCAATGCAGACCGTCGAAGTGGACGGAGAGAACATCCCGGCGGACGAGCTTACCCAGGAGTTCGCGAACCGTACCGCGGCGCAAGTGAAGCGGCTGAACGTGACCTCGGCAAGCCTGAGCGACCTGGTGCTTGAGGCGATCACTGAGGTCGAGGCAGTGCTTCCTGAATTGCCGGTGGCGTGTCAGGCGCTGGCGACCGTCTTTGCCGGCGACAATCCGGGCGAGGGCCTCGCCCCGTTGGGCGATTTACTGGAGATTTGGGACGGACTGCGGGAGACGCGCGAGCGGGTTGTGGGCGCGCTGAGTCTGAATTTTGCGGCGGTCGCTTTTGAAGGCAAGACCATCGGCGAGCACGAAGAATCACTCGAAACAATGATTGGCCGTGTGCATGAGGCGATAGAGAAACAAGACTTCCGCGGGGCGGCGGACCTGATCGCGTATGACCTGAACACATTCGCGGAGAAAGAGCCGGGGTTGTTCAAAGAACTCCGTGCCCAATGCGGAAGCAAAGCATAAAGCCTATTGGTCCAGAAGAATTCGAGTGTTGCTTCAGCTAGCCCGCTAATTTTCGCAGCAGTGCTTCCGCATGATCCAGGCTGACGTCCGTCACTGAGCCGTCTAGCAGACGAGCGACTTCCTCAATGCGGGAACGCGACTCGACGCGAACCACTTGCGCCGTGGTGAGACCGTTTCGTGTGCCTTTGGCGACGTGGAAATGGTGGTGGCCCGCGGCCGCGATTTGCGCGAGGTGGGTGATGCAGAGCACCTGATGTGAGGCGGCGAGCGCACGGAGGCGCTCTGCGACGCGCGTGGCGACCTGGCCGCCGATGCCGGCATCAATTTCGTCGAAGATGAGCGAGGGGATGCCATCGGCCTCGGCGAAGACGGATTTCAGTGCTAGCATGACGCGCGAGATTTCACCGCCGGAGGCGACATGGCGCAGCGGCTTTGGCGGTTCACCGGGATTCGCTGCAAGTAAGACCTCGATGCGATCAATACCGCGGGCGGTGAGGGGGCCGTGGGTGAGCGTGGATTCGAGTTTGGCGCCTTCCATGCCGAGTTCCTGAAGGGAGCGGACGACGAGTTGGTCGAGGCGTTTTGCGGCCGCACGGCGTTTCTTTGAGAGCGCTTCCGCTGCACGCCGGCAGAGTTCCTCGATTTGTGCGCATTCGGCCTTGAGCTGCTCGATGATCGCGTCGCGATTCGCGAGTGTGCCGATTTCCTCTTCGATACGCGCGCGATAGGCGAGAATTTCGTCCACCGACTCGCCGTACTTGCGCTTGAGATCGCGCAGCAGCGTGAGCCGGGCATTAATGGCATCGAGCTCGCGCGGATCGAAATCCTCCATCGAGGTGTACGGCACGAGATCCTGCGCGAGCGTCTCAAGATCCGAGAGGTTCGCGGCGAGGCGCGTGGCGATCGCATCGAAATCGGCGTGGAAGGCGCGGATTTCGTCCAGCGCGGAGAAGGCCTCGGCGACGACGTCCACGGCCGAAGCGCCGCCCTCAGCATCGGCCAGCAGCGTGCGCGCACGGGATATATTGGCAAATATTTTCTCACTGTTGGCGAGCAGCCCCCGGCGATCGCGGAGTTCCTCCTCTTCGCCCGGAGTAGGTCGTGCGTGGTCAATTTCCTCGGCCTCGAATTGCAAAAATTCGAGACGCCGGAGCGGTTCGCGGCCGCCGCCGGTTTCCAGCGCCTCGACCCGTGCCTGAGCTTCGCGCAGCGCGCGGACCTGCGCGGCGAGATCGTCGCGCAGGTTCGTCAGGCTGGCATAGGAATCAAGTAAATCGAGCTGGCGTTCCGCATTCAGCAGAGACTGGTGTTCATGCTGGCCGTGAAGGTCGACAAGTTCGGCGGCGATTTCTGCCAGGGTCGTGAGGGGTACGAGTCGTCCCGCCGCGTAGGCCTTGCTGCGGCCTTCCGCCGAGACCGTGCGCGCGAGGATGAGTTCGCCGTCCTCGAGTTCAAGGCTGTGTTGTTCAATGACGCTGGCGAGCGGCTTCGTGATTTGATCGAACGTAAAGACCGCCTCGACTTCGGCGCGGGCGGCGCCCGTGCGGACGACTTCACTGGAGGCGCGCGCGCCCAGCACGAGACCGAGGGCGCCGACGATGATGGATTTCCCGGCGCCGGTTTCGCCGGTCAGGATGTTCAGGCCTGACCCGAAATCGAGTTCCAGCTTTTCGATGAGCGCGAAATTGCGAATGCGCAATGTGCGGAGCATGCGCGAATTCCCCCGGAGTTGTAATGATTATGAACGTGGCCCTTGAGAAACTCAATCGGGCGAATGCTCACGCGCCGGATTGCCCCGGGGAATCGGCTGGGACTAGAATTGCTGCTATGTCGCATCCTGATCCGAACGGACCACCGGACCTGAGACCCGTCCAAATCGGCGAGATTTGGGAAAACCCGATTACGCGGGAACGCGCCAAGATTATTGAGCGGCCCCATGACAACGCGGAGGGCCGGTCGGTCGCGGAGCTTGACGCGCTGGTCGGCGCGCGTGTGGTGGGCGAACATCGGCATCCGGCGATTGCCGAACGCTTCACGGTACTCGACGGTGAGCTGACGGTGAAGAAGGACGGTAAAATTAGCATTCTGCGGAAGGGCGAGACTGCCACAATTGAGCCGAACGTGTGGCACGACTGGTGGAACGCCGGCAATGTGAACGCGCGTGTGCGCGTGGAAGTAACGCCCGGGGAACGCTTCGGGCACATGATTGAGACACTGTTTGGTCTCGCGCGACTCGGACACACAACTTCAAAAGGCCTGCCGCATCCATTGCAGCTTGCTTTGTTCGCCACCGAATTTAGAGACGTTTTCGTGCTTCGGTCGCCGCCGCCGGCGGTACAGGGCGTAGTCTTCGGAATACTCGCGCCGATCGCGCGGTGGCGGGGCTATCGCGCGACCTATCCACAGTTATCGCGCTCGGTGCTCGCGCCCCACAACTAGTGCGTCAAGTGCGCTTGCGCAGCGCGATCAAGGGGGAGCAAAACCGGGTGTCGAAGAAGTCATTGCGTGGTGGAAATCAGAAGCTGGAAGGCTTGGAGCTCGTCCGGTTTCTTGCCGCCTTTGCCATTTTGATCTGGCACTACAAGAACTTCGCGTATGTCGGTTACGTGCGGGTCGAGTTTCAGGTTTACCAGCAGCCTTTTTACGACGCGCTGGAGATTTTCTACCGTTACGGGTATCTGGCGGTACATGTATTTTGGTGTATCAGCGGATACATCTTTTTCTGGAAGTATGAGCATTCAATCGCGGAGGGTCGCATCGGCAGCAGGGAGTTTTTCATCCTGAGATTTTCGCGCCTGTATCCACTACATTTTGCTACCTTGCTCGCGGTGGCGGCATTGCAGCTGGGGTATCGTCATGCCGGCGGGACGTTCTTTGTATTTCCGGACAACACCATGCTCAGATTTTTTCTGCAGTTATTTATGGCGGATCACTGGGGGTTGCCGGATACCCTCTCGTTCAACGCTCCATTCTGGTCGGTGTCGGTCGAAGTGCTGGTGTACGTTCTGTTTTTTTTGCTATTGCGCGTTTTCGGTTCGTCGATGATGATCAACGGCCTTGTAATTGTGCTGGCAGGAGTATCGAGAATGTTCGTTGCTCATCCGGTTTTCGACAGTCTGATTTTCTTTTATTTGGGAGGGATCACCGCAATAGGAGGGCGGATTTTTATTTCGCGCGAGGCAAGGGTTTTCCTGAGTCTGGCTGCGGCAACCGGGTTGGCTCTGGCGATGGGTGTTGTTCGTGAGTTCGCGCTTTACGACCGAAAAGGTTTCGAGTTTTTCGTTGTGGCACCGTGCACACCGCTCGTGTTGTATCTGATGAGCGAGTGGATCCACGTTGATGGGCGGGCACGCGCGTGGATTGAAGCAGTCGGGAACATGACTTATTCGTCGTATCTTGTCCACTTTCCGATGCAAACTGGAATCGCGCTAGTGTATTTGTGGATGGGGGAGACGATTCCCATGTACAGTGCGTATTTTTTTGTTTCGTATCTCGCGCTGGTGCTGATACTCTCGTTCTTTATCTTCAGGTTGTTTGAAGCGCCCGCGCAGCAATGGATTCGGCGGCGTTGCCTGCCGCATCGGGCGGGTTGATCCCGGGCCACGTAACTTCCTTGCCGGCCGTCTGGCGTACGACGCAGATCGATCATTTGTGATCCAGTGAGAAGCAATACAGTCGCGCGTTTTTCCATTTATGTTCAGCGACTTTCTGGCCCATTTCCCCCAGCCGGTTCAGGAAATACTTCTCCTCGCCCTCACCGAGTTTGGGGGCAACGTTGTTAAACACGAACCACACCCGTCCGCGCCCGCGAAAAGCATCGAGTTCGCGGCTGTAGTAGGCCCAATCGTTCCGCGACGTGATGCCGGAGACGTGCTCGCCGGGATCGTAGTGATTTAATTCGGCATAGTACTGAAACTCGAATTGTGACCAGTGGTAGAGATAGAGCGGCTCGCCGGGTTTGCGTTCCTGACGCAGCGCTTCGATCACGGGACGCATCCCGCTGGGGGGCTCGTCGGCCACAGAGTTCACGGCGAGCATCAGCGGTTGCGCGAAAAGCAGGACGATAAAGGACGCTGCGGCTATGCGATTGCTGGAGCCGAGCAGTGTTGCGATGGTGGACACGCCTACTCCGATTATCAATGACAGGCTGGGGACGACGAACAATAGAAAGCGGCCGGTGAAAGGATAGCGGTGCAACGCGGCCGCGAGAAATGCGAAGCCCAAGGGAGCAATCAGCAGTGAAAGCTCGATAGGTTTTTTCTTGGCCATATATGCAGCGCCGGTGATAAAGGCGACCGCGCCTAATCCGGGTAGGACCAGGCCGACAGGGTCGCTGAACATGTCGGTGAAGCTCCAGCAGATCCATTTGAGAGCGCTGATGGAATAAATTGGGCGAGGAAGATACGCCGAGAGCCACCAGCTCAAGACTTCCTTATCCTCGGCCGTGTGGCGCAAGACGAGCATGAAATTGATGGCGAAGCTCAGGGCCCAGGCGGCGAATGCCGAGCAGAAGAAGATCAGGCTTCGCCGATCCCGGCGCCAGACCATGCTCACGAGGGTGGTTGAGAAGATTCCCGCGGCGACGAAGGCGCTGGCGTGGGAGAACCAGGGCGCGAGAATTCCAAAAAAACCGAGCGCGATAAACTTCGGCCCGCGCGAAGGTTTTGCGAGGCAACTGAGAGCGGCATAGGGGAGTACAACAGCAAAGAGGACATCGAGACTGTACTGCTTGAGCTCGGAGGAGTATCGAATCAGGGGAGCAGAGACCGCACAAATGGCGAGGGCAATGAGAAGCGAGGCGCGATCGAGAATTCGCCGCCCGAGCAAATATACAGTCGCGAACGCGGCAACACCGGCAAGAAATGAGATGCTTCGGAGCGCATACTCGTGATATCCCCAGACGGTTGCAATTGTCTTCGTCAACCATAAATAGGCTAGAGGCGCGCCTTGGCGGAATTCTAGTGGCTGGGCGAGTCCGGCGTAGTCGCGGTGTAGGAAGTTGAGGGCGAGGAAGGCTTCGTCGAGCCAAAGTGCTCGGTTTCGGAAGTAGAGACCTAAGCGCAACGCGATTCCAAGGCCCAGGATGGCGACAAGCAACGCGGTAAAGAGCCGAGGCGGCAGGCTTACATTGGGCGTCGTTTCGTCCGCCGGTTGGATTGTCATTCCAGTATAGCTGCTTCCTGTGTTTCTTCAGTCAGACCGTCTCAGGCATCCGCTTTTAGAAAGGCGAGAAATTCTCTGTTTCCGGCCGGCCCCTTGAGGGGAGACGGTATCACAGCGGAGACGGTGAAGCCCAGAGCAAGGGCGGCTTCGCGCACATCTTCGACGACTTGTGCATGTACTTCAGGATCACGGACGACACCACCGCGTGGAACGAGGTCGCGGCCGGCTTCAAACTGCGGTTTGATCAGAACGACACCTTCCGCCGGAAGGTTCAGCAACGGTTTTAGAGCGGGTAGTACGAGTTTAAGCGAAATGAACGAGCAATCTATTGTGAAAAAAGACGGCCGCTCCGGGAGTTGCGCGGGTTCAAGGTGGCGGGCATTGGTGCGCTCCAGCACGACAACACGCGCGTCTTGACGTAGTTTCCAGTCGAGCTGCCCATAGCCGACGTCAACCGCGTAGACCTTCGACGCGCCGTGCTGCAGGAGACAGTCGGTAAATCCGCCAGTGCTCGCGCCCACGTCGATCGCGATTTTTCCGGTAACATCGATCTTGAACTCGTTCAGGGCCGCTTCGAGTTTGTTGCCGCCGCGGCTGACGAAGCGCGGAGCTTCTTCGATAACAATTTTGAGATCGGAGGGAACTGTGTGACCCGGTCGCTCGAGGGTATTGCCGTCGGGTGTTTTCACTTTTCCGGTGCGGATGAGGCCTTGGGCCTTCGTGCGGGAGAATCCCGTGCGGCGTTGCACGAGTTCGTCAAGGCGGATCTTGTGTGCGGGTTTTTCGCTCACGCCTTGGACTGGATCAGGGCGATCGCGTGCACGCTGATCGCCTCGCCGCGGCCTTCCGGGCCGACGCTTTCATTCGTCTTGGCTTTCACAGAGACGCGATTGAGCGGCAGATCCAGGCAATCCGCGAGTTTGGCGCGCATTTGATCAAGGAAAGGGTTCAGCTTCGGCGCTTCGGCGACGATAGTCGCGTCGACATTCACAATTTCATAGTTGTTGGTGCGGAGAAGTGCGATGACACGGTCGAGGAGATCGAGACTGTCCGCGTTTTTCCATGCGGGGTGCGTGTCGGGGAAGTGCTGGCCAATGTTTCCAAGTGCGGCTGCGCCCAGCAGCGAATCGATAATCGCGTGCGTGAGGACGTCCGCGTCGGAATGCCCGAGGAGACCCTTGTCGAAGGGCACGCGGACACCGCCGAGGATGAGCGGACGGTCGGGTTCGAAGCGATGCAAGTCGTAACCGGCGCCGACACGGATCATGTGGTGGCCTCCTGAATGAGGAATTCCGCGTAGCGCAGATCCTCGGGCGTAGTCACTTTGAAGTTGCGCGCAGAACCCGAGACGATGCGGACCGGTGCGCCGTGCGCAAGGACGAGCGTGGCATCATCGGTATAGGTGCGGCCTTCCTTGGCCGCGCGCTGATGGGCTTCGCGCAACAGATCAATACGGAAGACCTGCGGCGTCTGGCAGGCCCAGAGGCGGCTGCGATCGGGAGTGCTTTCGAGGAACTGATCCTTTGTCGCCTGGAGAATGGTATCGACACAGGGTGTAGCGACGGTGGCCGCACCATGCTTTGTCGCTTCGGTGATTGCTTCGCGGACGGTATCGGGCTCCACGAAGGGGCGCGCCGCATCGTGGATAACGACGACCCCGTGGTCGGTGGCGAGAACATCGAGGCCACGCGCGACGGATTGCTGACGCTCGGCGCCACCGGGACAGAGCTGGACCTGTGTATTCGGGAAGGCGCGATCGATCGCCGCGCGGAAGCCGGATTCGTGGTGCAAGGGCACCATGATGATGGCATTTTTCACGAGGCCCAAGGATACAAAGCGCCGCAGCGTATGGATGAGCAGCGGTTCGCCACCGAGGTCGACAAGGGCCTTGGGTTCGGAGCGGAGCAGGCGTTTACCGAGTCCTGCGGCGGGTACGAGCAGATGGGCGTTCACGGGGATACTTTAGTAGATGGGGCAGGCGGCAGCCAAGGCGCGGTTTAGAGCGCCTGGCGCGCGGGGTGGCCGGGGGCGAGTTTTGTGAATATCATGCGGCCGGCAGCGGTCTGGAGCACGCTGGTGACGACGACGGGGATGCGTTTGCCGAGGTAGGGGCGGCCGCCATCGACGACGATCATGGTGCCGTCGTCGAGATAGCCCACGCCCTGGTCGGCTTCCTTGCCTTCCTTGATGATTTTGACCTCAATATTCTCGTCCGGCACAGCGGCCGGTTTCACCGCGTTGGCGAGGTCGTTAATGTTAAGGACGGATACGCCCTCGATCTGCGCGACCTTATTGAGGTTGTAGTCAGTTGTGAGGATTTTCGCCTTGAACTGGCGTGCGAGCACTATCAGTTTCTGATCGACGTCCTTGGCATTGGAGGGGTCTTCATCAATGATTTCGATGGACGCACCGTTGGACTTTTCCTGGAGCGACTTGAGGATGTCGAGACCACGGCGGCCCTTGGTGCGGCGGAGCACGTCCGAGGAGTCCGCGATGTGCTGCAACTCCTGCAAGACGAAGCGTGGAACAATGAGGCTGCCCTCGAGAAAGCCGGCGTCGATGACTTCCTTGAGGCGTCCGTCGATGAGGACGCTGGTGTCGATGAGTTTGGCATTGCCGAATTCGAGACGCTGTTTTTTCACAACCGACACAAGCGCTTCCCAGCTCGAGGCGCGCGTGAGGCCGACGGAAATTCCGATAAAGCCGGATACCAGCACCAGCGTCGATGTAAGGTAGATATACCGGGTCACGCCGGCCTCGGTGGTGTCCGGCCAGAACAACTGGATGTATTTTGAAATACCATAGCCGACCATCATTGAGAAGGCGACCGAAATGAGAACGGGGAAGAGGCGCTCGTATAGCTGCTGTGTGACAAAGCGCAACCCGAACAGGACGGTGAGTGCGATGAGGGCCCCGCCTCCACCGCCAACGATGTACCACATGGTGCGGTTCGCGCCGGTGATGGGGGCGGCGTCTGTGGCGAGACTGGAATCCATGGCAAAGTTCGTCCAGATGCAACCCATGACCATACAGGCCAAGACGAACATTGCACGGACTAGCTTTAGCGCCATTTCGAAACCCTCGCTGGCACCGAGTATATCATTCTGGCCAGATAGATAGACAACGAATTCATAATATACGTAAATCTGTTAAATTTAGATGCGCTTTACGCATTCCGTGACCAGTGCGCTTAGCTTGGGTTCCGCCGCGTTGGCGACGGCGATAATCTTTTCAATGTTGGCGGGTTCCAGCGCGTCCGGCAGGCACTTGTCGGTGACAACGGAGAACCCCAGCACATTCAAACCACTATGGACGGCGACGATGACTTCGGGCACCGTGCTCATCCCGACGACGTCGGCGCCCATGGCGCGCATCATACGGTATTCGGCGCGGGTCTCGAGGTTCGGGCCAGCGCACGCCAGATAGACGCCTTGCTGTAACTTGACGCCTTTTTCGAGGGCGATGGTTTCGGCCAAGCCGATCAGTTTGCGCGTATAGGGCTCGCTCATGTCCGGGAAACGCGGGCCGAGCGAGTCGTCGTTCGGACCAATGAGCGGGTTACCGCCGATGAAATTGATGTGGTCGGTGATGAGCATGAGGTCGCCTGCATCGTATTGAGGATTGAGGCCGCCGCAGGCGTTCGAGACGATCAATGTGCGGACACCGAGCGCCTTGGCGACGCGGATGGGGAAGGTGACCTGCTGGAGCGAGTAGCCCTCGTAGTAGTGAAAGCGACCGGAGAGCGCTACGACATTTTTGCCGCCGAGTGTGCCGATAAGGAGTTCACCGGCATGTCCTTCTACGGTGGACGTGGGAAAATGGGGGATGCTGCTGTAAGGGATGCGGGCGGTGGTCTTTATTTTCTGGGCGAGCGCTCCTAGACCCGTGCCGAGCACGATGGCGATGGTGGGCTTTGATGCATCTGCGCGGCGGATCGCTTTTATCGCTTCCTGGACCTGCTGCTTCAACTCCGACACTTCACTTTCCTCCCGTAAATGATTAATCCCCGGCGCCTTCGAGTAGTTTCGCGCGCACGCCTTCAACGGTGGCGCCGCGAATGGCGACAATTTTATCCCTTGATTTTGCCCCTTGAATTACACGCACGGCGCTTCGTGAAACCCCGAAATGGCCGGCGAGAAACACACAGAGAGCGGCATTTGCTTCGCCATCGGCCGGAGGCGCGGTAATGCTGGCTTTCACGCGGCCATCCGTGGTGAGGCGAATCTGATTGCGTGAAGCCTTGGGCTGGACATGCAAACCGAGCCGGACTTCGCCATCGGAAACGCGGAGATCAATCGGCGGCCTGGCTGGACTGTTCGACATCAACGGCTGCTTCGGACCACACGCCCATCGCCTGGAATTTCCGCTGGCGGCGTTCGCGCGACCAGCGGTTCTTGGCGCACGCATCGAGGAACCACGTGATTTCTTCGGAGAGAACCTGCGCGGCGGTCTCAGGGCTGCGGTGTGCGCCGCCCTTGGGCTCAATAAGGACCTTGTCGATGATCTTCAGATCGTACAACTCTTTGGCGGTCAGGCGCATGTTGGACGCGGCGAGCTCTTTCTGCTCGATATCGCGCCAGAGGATTTCCGCGCAGCGCTCGGGCGGGCAGATGACGTACATGGCGTGTTCAAACATTGCCACGTGGTCGCCCACGGCAATCGCGAGCGCGCCACCGCTGCCGCCTTCGCCAATAACGACGGAGAGAATCGGAGTGCTCAGATTGAGGCATTTAAGAATGCACTGCGCGATCGCAGGACCCTGGCCGCGCATTTCGGCTTCAACGCCGGGATGCGCCGCGGGGGTGTCGACAAAGCTGATGACCGGATATCCGAAACGTTCCGCGAGATCCATCAGGCGCATCGCTTTGCGATAACCGTCCGGATGTGACATGCCGAAATTGCGCTGGACACGCTCGTCGGTCGAGGAACCTTTTTGCTGGCCGATGACGACGACAGTCTTCCCGCCGAACTGCGCGATGCCGCCGATCATGGCCGGGTCATCGCCCTGGACGCGATCGCCGTGGAATTCGATGAAGTCGTCAAAAATACGCGCGACATAGTCGAGCATCTTCGGGCGGTTATTGTGGCGGGCAAGCTGAACACGTTCCCAAGCGGAGAGATTGGAGATGTTATCTTGCTCTTTCTTTATATCGCGCTCGATGCCCTTGCGCTCTTCCTCGGAATTGGTCTTAAGCAGGCGCTCCTCCAGCTCGACGAGCCTACGCTCGAAGGGGAGGATGGTGGTATTGATATCAGACTTCGCTGTTTTCGTCTTCATTAGTACTGATCTGCTTTCAGGCGATGGTTCGGCTGGCATGGTGCACCTACCCCTTCTCCAGAACAGGTGCGAAACGACCCTCTGGAATTAACGGAAGTGGATACCCCTCACGCTCACTCCCGCCACTTCCCCCCAAGGGTATGGCGAATACCGGCCAACTACACTTTCAAAGTGTAATCATAACGTAAAATATACGCTTCCGCAAGCGAAGTTCCATTGAATAGCGGCAAAAAATGCCGTATACGACTCAGGAACTCGCTTGCGGAAGGCTCGTTTGGTGAATTCGGGGAGAAATCCCCTAGGAGGGCCTAACTAACGCAGAGAGTGGGACTTAGGCGGTTTCCAGCGCTTCCTCGAAGTATTCCGAATAGCACTCGGAGTGCCAGAATTCATCCCCCAATTGGATGATTTCCCCAACCTCGATGTCGGCGTGTCCAAAGGACTCGTTACATAGACTGCAATGCATCGTCACTTTCACCTCCCTTCACAGGATTTCCCGGCGGCCCGGTCGGGCGGGCGGGATCAAGACTTACAGAGGGCGACCATATAGCAAAGCCGCCTTTGTAATGTCAACCCCGAAACGCCGGGGTGGTGCCATAAATTTCCAGAAATTCTGGTTTGGCTACTTTACCGGGGGAGCGTTAGTTCGGCATATACAGGGAAATGGTCTGAGGGGTACCGGCCGCCTTCTTCGTAGGTGAAGGTCTCGCAATGGGTTGAGGTGATTCCGGGGCTTATCAGGATCCAATCGATCCGGTTGCCGTCTGCGACGGGCGGGGCAAAGGCGCTCCAGGTGACTTTGGGGCCAACTCGCTTGGTGGCAATGTGCCAGGAGTCTTGCAGGGTTTTGGTGAGCGTCGTCCAGGGGACAGACTTCTCGGCATCGGCGTTGAAGTCGCCAGTGATGATGAGCGGACCCTCCTTCATGAATTCCTCGGCCCAGATCGCGAGTTTTTCGGCGGCGTGTGCGCGGGCGTCTTCGCTGCGGTGATCGAGGTGCGTGTTGAGGTAATAGAAAAAGCCGCGATCGTTGCGATGGTAGAAGCGTGCCCAGGAGGCCATTCGGACATTGGCCGAGTTCCAGCTCTTGCTACCGGGGACGTCAGGTGTTTCTGAGAGCCAGAAGTGCCCCGTCTCGACGGGCGCAAGTAGCTCGGCGCGATAGAAGATTTCCATGCGTTCGCCGCCGCCGTTGACCTCGCGGCCAACGCCGAAATGTTCGTACTCGGGCAGCGCCAAGTGAATGTATGTGGCTTGGAAATCGAGGCACTCCTGCATACCGATGATGTCCGGCGACTTCGCTTTGATCGCGTTGACGAGGATGTCCTTGCGGCGGTCCCAGGCGTTCTCGCCGTCGTTCGCGCTGCCGTAGCGGACGTTGAAGGTCATGACTTTGAGCGGCGTTTGCGCGGCGGCGAGGACAGGTGAGAGGAGCGATATCGCGGCGAACGCGAGGAGGAGGGTGTAGCGGCTCAGCATGCTGGTAACTCCATAGTTGTGTGATGGAATGTGCTGAGCATACCTGATGCGCACGGTCACACGGGAGTGCGGCCCTCACCAAACACAGTTGGTGAATCCGGGTTTTACGCGCTGCTACACTGCCCGGCCAACACACGCGACGGGAAAGGGCGGCGCGACACCGGATCGTCTGAGTAGATGCTATTCAATTCACTCCAGTTCGTAGTTTTTTTCCTGCCGGTCGTTCTGATCGCGCTGGGGCTGGTGCGGCGTTCGTGGCTGTGGACTCGCGTCGTATTTCTGGTTGCCAGTTACTGGTTTTACATGGCGTGGAACCCGCCCTTTGTGCTGTTGCTGATGGGGTCCACGATTGTGGATTATTTCGTCGCCCTGTGGCTGGATCGCCTGGAGCGGCCGCTGCACCGGCGGCTGTTGGTGACGGTCAGTTGTGTCGTCAATCTCAGCGTGCTGGGGTTCTTTAAGTACGGTAACTTCCTGGTAACAAGTGCGTTCACGGTGCTTCCGGGCGACCCGCCCTTCAAAGAATTCTTTGCGAACATCGTCCTGCCGATGGGGATTTCGTTCTACACGTTTCAGACGATGAGCTACACGATAGACGTGTACCGCCGGGTCTGCCCGGCGGAGAAGTCGCTGCTGGATTTCGCGCTGTACGTCACGTTTTTCCCGCAACTGGTCGCGGGTCCGATCCTGCGCGCACCGGATTTCCTCTCACAATTGAAGCGGGAACCGCGGGGGACGTCAGAGGACTGGCAAATCGCGATTGATCGAATCGCGCGCGGTTTTTTCAAGAAGGTAGTGATCGCGGATGGGCTGGCGACGTATGTCGACACGGTGTACGCGAACCCCGAAGCGTATGGCGCAGCGAATCAGGTTCTAGCTACTTACGCTTACGCCTTCCAGATTTATTGCGACTTCAGTGGCTACTCAGACATTGCCATCGGGTTGGGCCGCCTCTTCGGGTTCAAGTTTATTGAGAACTTCCGGTCGCCGTATATTGCCCGCGGACCTTCTGATTTCTGGGAGCGATGGCACATCAGTCTGTCCACATGGCTCCGTGATTACTTGTACATATCGATAGGTGGGTCGCGTGGATCAAGTGCGAAGACCTACCGGAACCTTTTTATTACGATGGCGTTGGGCGGCCTCTGGCACGGCGCGGCCTGGACCTTTGTGATCTGGGGCGCATATCACGGCATCTGGCTGATCATTCATCGCGCCTTTTTCCGCGGTAGACCATTGCGCATCCCTGCGCTCGTGTCGAGCCTGGTGACCTTTCACCTGGTTTGCCTGGGATGGATGGCATTTCGCGCGGAGTCCATCGACAAGCTGGCCATTGCGCTGCGAAACCTCACCGACTTCCGCACACCTGTACAAGCAATCCCGTTTGATATTGGGGTCTTGCTCGCGATCGCGGCGGCCTCGCATGTGTTGGGCGCGGTGCCCCGGTTGAAGACGGCTTGGGCGGGATCTTACTTTGGTGTGAAGGCAACGTGGTATGCGATGGTGATTGTCGCGATCTTCTTGCGGGCGTCTTCGGCGCAGCGGTTTATCTATTTCCAGTTCTGAGGGCGGTTGGACGTGATGACGGTGATGTTTCTGGTGTGCGTGGCTGCGGCGGCAATTTTGCTCGCTGGCGGCTTCGTGTTGCGTCACCGGTTGGGACCGGCGCAGACGCTCGCCGCGACGTTGCTGACGCCGGTGGCGCTGGTCGGCTCTCTGTTGAGCGGTGTGTATCTCTGGGACGGTCCGGCGATTGTCGCGGCGGGTGCCGGACCAATGGGCGAGGTGCTGCCATTCTTTGAGCGTCAGATGTCGGAGTGGAAAGCCGACACACGCCGGGCCGATTCCTATTCGGTGTGGGTGGTGGGCGACTCCACGCACCAGTCGCGCGGGAACGAGGTATTGCGGATGACGCCGGCGATTCGCGAGGCGGCGCTCAAGAAAGGCGTCAAGGGGCTTCGGATATACGGTGTGCAGAATGCCAACTGCAACGCCTACGAGTTTTATTTTCTGATGAACCGTCTGGTCGAGGATCCGCCGGATCTGGTGATTATGCCGCTGAATCTGCGGGCCTTTGGATCGCGCTGGATTGACGACAGCCGCAACGGTTACCCCGTGATGGAGCGTTATGTTCCATGGGGCCGAATTCCCGAGGCGGTGCGGCTGTCGGCGCGGGGCCGCAAGATCACGACGGTGGGTGTTGTGCTGCGAAAGTTGGATTGGATGCTCTTCGACTCCCGGGCGCAGTGGTTCCTCAATGGGCTGAAGCTGCGCTTTGAAGGTGAGAATGCAAGCGAGTCTGACTTGTCGCTTTCACTGGAGCCAATCGAGTCCGCCCCGCGGCGAACGCGCGAGGAGGCCGTGGTGTGGTTGGCGGAATTTCGCAAAATAGGCGAGACGACCTATGATCAGAACATCCGCGAGGATCATCCGCTTATCCCTGTATTTAAAGCGATTGATCGCTTGGCGGTGGAACACGGCATCGGCGTAATGTATTACACGGTGCAGACGCCGGACGTGCGCGCGCAGTCCATCTCAAATTTCACGGCCCTGCGTTGGGCCTTATCACGCGAGCCTGGTGTGCGGTACATCGAGATGCTGGATGTCGTGCAGCCGGAGGATTTCGAGCGCCTGGAGCACTTTTATCCGTCGGGCATGCATCGCGTGGCCGGTCGGCTTGTGGACGAGATCGTGAAGGCACGTGACGATGCGGCGTGGCGGGAGTCGGTGCGCGCAGGGGCACAGTAGAGGCTGAAATTCTTGACACGTCCCACGCCGGATGAGTAGCCTACGGCCTCATTTTTCGCCCGTAATGGAGAAAACTCGTCATGTACCGTCCTCAAATTCGAATACTGGACTGCACGATTCGCGATGGCGGTCTGATGAACGACCACAAGTTCACGAACGCGCAGGTCAAGCGCGTGTTTGATGCGTGCTCGAAGGCCGGCGTGGACTATGTGGAGCTGGGCTATAAGTGCGATAAAAAGCAGTTCGACGTGAAGAAGTTTGGTCCGGCCAAATTCTGCGATGAAGAGTATCTGCGCGAAGTGGCGTATGAGGGCGGCTCGAAAGTGTCCGTGATGGCCGACGTGGGCCGGACGGACTACAACGACATCGGGCCGAAGAAAGATTCGATCGTCAGCATGGTGCGCGTGGCGACGTACTGCAAGGAGATCGACAAGGCGATTGACCTCGGGCGGCATGCGAAGGAACAGGGTTACGAGGTTTGCGTGAACATCATGTCCGTGTCGCACGTGCTCGAACCGGATTTGGACGAAGCGCTGGGGCAGTTGGCCGAGACGAATTTCGACGTCGTGTATCTGGTGGATAGTTTCGGTTATCTGTACAGCGAGCAGGTGCAGTATCTCGCGAATAAGTACCTGAAGGCTTTCGAACGCAAGGGCATCGAAGTTGGCATTCATTGCCACAACAATCAACAGCTCGCCTTCGCCAATACGGTCGAGGGCATCATCCGCGGAATCAATTTCCTCGATGGCAGCGTTTACGGGATGGGCCGCGCGGCGGGGAATTGCACGACGGAACTGCTGCTCGGTTTTCTGAAGAATCCCAAGTACAACGTGCAGCCTGTGCTCGATCTCATCGAGACGGACTTCGTGGAGATGCAGCAGAAGCTGCAGTGGGGTTACTACATTCCGTACATGGTGGCCGGGATTTTGAACAAGCATCCGAAGGCTGCACTGGCGTTGATGAAAGACAGCCAGGGCGTGAGCTACGGAGAGTTCTATCGGAAGTCACGGCTCGAGGGAGAAGAGGTCTGACGCCTGGCGGCGGACTTTGACGCGCAATGGGAGTCGAGAATCTAGTTCCGCCCGCGCTTGAGTCGTTGACGCCCGAAGAAGGCTGGTCACCGATCGAAATGCCGTTCAGTTCGACCGGCGGTGCGTCGTTCATCGAGGGCGACCCCGAGGGGAAACGGCTGCGGATCCGCATGTTCGTCCGCGAGGTAGACCGCCGGCTGTTCGCGAAAATTTGGTGGGGTCCGCTGGCCGAAGGCCCACCGGCGCATGCGCACGGCGGCAGCATGGCGGCCGTGCTGGACCATACGATGGGCGTCGGTGCCTGGGTTGCGGGACATCCCGTGCTGGCGGCGTCCATTACGATCGACTTTCACCGCAAACTCCCTCTGGGCATTGTCGCGATTGCCGAGAGCTGGGTCGATCGCGTCGAAGGCCGCAAGGTCTATACGACGGGGCGCCTGTATCACACCGATCCCGAGACGCCCTTTGCGACGGGCCAAGGACTGTTCATCACGCAGGACCTGGAAAAGTTCAAGGGGATCGTGGCGAGGGACGAGACACTCGAAGCAAACATGGAGAAGGCCCGCGCGAACATGCGCCAGGCTTAGTGCACCATATACTCCACCAGCGTGTGGATCGGATAGCCGGCGAGTTTTTCGCGGCCTTTGAGTAGCGGTAGTTCGACGACGCATGCGATCTCGACGACTTCCGCGCCAAGTTTCTCGATGAGCTTGACCGAGGCGGACATAGTGCCGCCGGTGGCGAGTAGATCGTCGACGAGAACTACGCGGTCGCCCTTATGCAGCGCGTCGATGTGTATTTCGAGTGTGTCGGTACCGTATTCGAGTTCGTAGCTCTCCGAGATGGTGGTGTGGGGAAGCTTACCCTTTTTGCGCACGAGCGCGAGAGGCAGGCCCAGCGCATACGCGAGTGCGCTCGCGAAGATGAATCCGCGGGCGTCCGCACCGACGATGGCGTCGATTTGTTTGTCCTTGTAGCGGTCCTTCCAGCCGTCGATGATGTGCTTGAAGGCGGGGCCGTTTTGCAGGAGCGTGGTGACGTCTTTGAACTGAATGCCAGACTTGGGGAAGTCCGGGACGGTGCGGATGAACGAGCCGATGTCCATGTATTTACTCCAAAACGGGGTGAGCCTAACACACACGACAACGGCAGTGAAATTCGGATTGCAGGATAGTCACGCGAGATTAGACTCAAAAGTGCGGTAGCAGTGTTTGATTCAGCGCGGCATGGATAAGCGTTCCCGCATAGGCATTGCTTATGGGCGCCGGAGTGGTGAAGGTCATTCCGTGCCGCCAATCCGCCGGAGCCTCGGGGTGAACACCGGTGAGAATCACCCATCCGCTTCCGAAGGTTCCTTGCACGATGGCGGGGGTTCCGTCGGGATACTTCCCGACCACGTCGCCCCAACCGGTGAGCTCCGGGCCGTCCTCCCAGTACTGATCGAGGGTTTGTGCTCCGGCACACGCAATCGGTACCGCGGCCTTGCGGATACCCTGATTCTCAGCGGAGTAGAAACCGAAGCGGACGCCTGAGGTCAGATTCAAACCGTTATAGCCAGAATCGCCTGCAAAGAAACCACCCGCACAGATTCCGAGGTAGTTCAGGCCATTCTGTATCGCATTGCGAATGTTTGCGGTTGTGCTCGGATTCAAGCTGTTGCCAATGTCGATGAAATTTCCGCCCGGCACAATCAGCAGACGATAAGCCCGGATCTGCGATTCGCTCATCTCGTTCAACTGCGAGGAATTCGCGGTCGAATAGCGGAGGTGGTTGCTGTCCAGGATTGTTTTAACGGCCGTGACATCGTTCGGAGAAGTTCCGGCGCCGTTGAACAGCAGTATTGGGGATCTTCCGTCCAACGTATCGTTGTTCCCGCGAACTCCGCAGGCGGTCAAGGCAATTGGAATCAGCAGAAGAGAGACAATGGCCAGAGCAAGACATGGAGTTCGCCGAAGCTTTTGGCAAACGAAGGTGTTCAACGCCCGCACGCCGTGCTCCTTCCAAATGATACAGGCGTGATTGTACCGCAGTTCAAGGAGCCAGGGCGGCGAGTGCTACGGCCGAAAGTCGGCTGGGTGTGCCTGTGCAAATTCGCTGAGGCGCTTGAGCACGCTTTTTTCGATCTGCCGGATGCGCTCGCGGGTGAGATCGAATTCGCGACCGGTCTCCTCCAGCGTGTGGGCCTTGCCGTCGATGAGGCCATAGCGGTATTTGATGATGCCGGCCTCGCGATCGGTGAGTTCGCGCATAAGCTCCTCCATCTGCTGGTCGAGCTCGAATTGCACGATGGTGGGGTCGAGTCGCGCGGGCATTTGATGTTCCTGAACGCCGCGGGGGCTCTCGGAATCGGTGGTTTCGAGGTTCTCCAGCGGGGCGACTTCATCCACAAAAGCCCGGATTTTCGCGGCTTCTTTTATCTTGATGCCCATCGCCTTGGCGACTTCTTCCACCTCGGGCTGGCACCCTTTTTTCTTATACAGTTCCTCGGCCATTTTCTTGTAGCGCGCGATGTTGTCGGTGACGTACACAGGGATGCGGACCGTGCGACCGTGGTTGGAAAGCGCGCGCGTGACGGCCTGGCGGATCCACCACGTGGCGTAGACGGCGCCGTACGGGGTCGACACCGCGTCGGCCAGGATTGCCGCCTGCTCCAGTGGCACGTTGTTTGGCACCCGGGTCAGCCCGAAGGCCTGCGCGACGGTGTACTGCGCCCA
>SXGT01433700.1_pt1 | contig 22783 bp, 23 predicted proteins | sample 3176221 | NCBI WGS metagenome assembly SXGT01 (sample SAMN11356862, study PRJNA531348) | freshwater metagenome | isolation source: freshwater sample F1-120 | place: China: Fuxian Lake, Yuxi | collected 2017-12-25
CGCACGTGGTGCGGTCCTCCCAGTCCACGACGCGCGAGAGGAGCTCGACGCCCACCACGAGGATGTGGCGCATCGAACCCGAGCGGATGTACTGGTCGGCGATCGACAGCCCGAACAGGAACCCGGCGCACGCCGCGCTCAGATCCATCGCCGGGCACGCGCCGGCGCCGAGCTTCTGCTGCACGTAGACGGCCGTCGCCGGCATCGGCATGTCGGGCGTCACGGTGCCGACCAGGATCATGTCGAGGTCCTTCGGCGACAGCTCCGCCGCTTCGAGCGCGCTCCTCGCCGCCGCAGCGGCCATGTCGCTCGTGACCGTGCCGGGATCGGCGATGTGGCGGGCGCGGATGCCGGTGCGTTCGACGATCCACTGGTCCGTGGTGTCGACCATCTCCTCGAGATCGTGGTTCGTCCGGACGCGGGGCGGCAGGAAGTGGCCCGTGCCGAGTATCCTCGAGGCGGGGATGGCGGTCGTGGGCACGGGTCGCTACCGGCCTCGCGTCACTTCTTGGCGCCGCCGACGTCGCGGGCCTTGTAGAAGCCACACGCGGCGCAGGCGCGGTGCGGAACGACCGGCTCGCCGCAGTTGGAGCAGGCCACCAGGTTCACCGGGGTGACCTTGTCGTGGTTGGCGCGGCGCATGTTGCGCTTGGATCGGCTGGTTCGTCGCTTGGGGACCGCCACGGGGATTCTCCTTCAGGGCTTCTCTAGCTTGATTTGGAGCAGGGGGAGGAGGCGTGGATCGACGCCCGCGCCGTCTCTGCCTTCTCGTGCGGGGCTCATACCCGGGCAGTCCTCGGAGCACAAGGGGATCATGGGTGTGGCCAGCACGAGCTCGTCGCGGACGAGGTCGTCGAGGACCACGGTGTCCCCGTCATACGGGGAGGTGTCCGCGTCGAGCGCGGCCAGCTCGTGCTCGCCCGGACCGGGATCCCGGTACGCGCTGCGCGGGACCATCAGCCAGGAGATCTCCTCGTCCACGCCGAAGGTCACCGGCTCGAGGCAGCGCGCGCAGGGGGTCACGAGCACGACCTCGAGGTGGCCGCGGAGCACGACGTCCGTGCCGCTCTTGGACGCGCGCAGCGCGAGCGACCCGTCCCGCCCGGTCGACGTGGCCTCGTGCCCCTCGAGCGCGCCGCGCACCCACGCGCCGCGCACCGGGAACGCGAAGTCGCGCCCGCTCGCGTCCAGATCGGAGATGGAGATCTCGATCTCGTGCTCGTGCTCGTGGCCCATGGCAGGCGGTGTTTTTCCACAGCCTGGCCTTCCCCGCAAGCGCGGCCCTCGATGCGCACGGCTCGTGACGGCGCGTTTTGTGTTTCGTTTCTCGCACTTCGCCGTTTCGGTTCGCACCTTGGCCTCGACGCGGTGCGCAAGGAGCTACGCAGGAGGCGTCCTGCAATCCTCCCAATCCACTGAAATCGTTGCAGTCTCTGCGCGCGGTGGTAACTCGTCCCGTCCGGATCGCCACTTGCTTTGTCAGGTCGTCAACTGGTTCAACCAGTTGCTGTCGTTCCTCCACCCCGGAGTCCCCCCGTGCCGTCCAACCGCCCCGCCACGCCGAAGAAGACCACCCGCCTCAGGGAGCTCGTCCGCCGCAAGGACATCGCCTTCCTCATGGAGGCGCACAACGGCCTCTCGGCGAAGATCGCGGAGGAGGCCGGGTTCGACGGCATCTGGGGCTCGGGCCTGTCCATCTCGGCTGCCCTCGGCGTCCGCGACAACAACGAGGCCAGCTGGACGCAGGTCCTCGAGGTCGTCGAGTTCATGGCCGACGCCACGACGGTGCCGATCCTCCTCGACGGCGACACCGGCTATGGCAACTTCAACTCGATGCGCCGGCTCGTGCGCAAGCTCGAGCAGCGCGGCGTCGCTGGCGTGTGCATCGAGGACAAGCTCTTCCCGAAGACGAACAGCTTCATCCGCGGCACCGCCCAGCCGCTCGCCGACGCCGATGAGTTCGCGGGCAAGATCCGCGCGGCCAAGGAGGCGCAGGACGACCCTGACTTCGTGGTCGTCGCGCGCGTGGAGGCCCTCATCGCCGGGCACGGCATGGACGAGGCGCTCCGCCGCGCCGAGCTGTACCGGGTGGCCGGCGCCGACGCGATCCTGATCCACAGCGCGCAGCGCAACCCGAGCGAGATCCTCGGCTTCAAGAAGGAGTGGGGCGATCGCCTCCCCGTCGTGATCGTCCCGACGAAGTACTACACGACGCCGACGGAGGTGTTCCGCGAGTGCGGCTTCTCCGTCGTCATCTGGGCGAACCACCTCATGCGCTCGGCGATCACGACGATGCAGGCGACGGCGAAGCAGATCTTCGTCGACCAGCACCTCCGCAACGTCGAGGAGAAGGTCGCGCCCCTCCAAGAGGTCTTCCGCCTGCAGGGGGAGAAGGAGCTCGAGCAGGCCGAGAAGCTCTACCTGCCCAAGCAGGGCGCGCCTGCCCGGGCCGTGGTCCTCGCGGCCTCGCGCGGCGAGGAGCTCGGCGAGCTCACCGCCGAGCGGCCGAAGGCGATGGTGCCGATCGCGGGCAAGCCGCTCCTCGAGCACATCCTGGCCTCGTACCGGGCAGCCGGCATCAAGGACATCACGGTCGTGCGCGGCTACAAGAAGGCCGCCGTGGAGGCCGCGGGCGTCACGTTCGTCGACAACGACGACTACGCGAAGACGCAGGAGATCGCCTCGCTGAAGAAGGCGTTCGCCGCCGCGGAGGGCGCCTGTGTCGTCTCGTACGGCGACGTGCTCTTCAAGAAGTACATCGCGCAGAAGCTCACCGACCACGAGGGCGACTTCGTGATCGCCGTCGACGCACAGTGGCAGGACTCCAACAACCGCGGCCGCCTGGCCGATTACGTCGTGTGCTCGCGCGAGAACACCAAGCGCGCCCTCCTGGACGACGTCACACTGCGCGACATCGTGAACGATCCCGACCGCAAGGGCATCAACGGCGAGTGGATGGGACTCCTGAAGCTGTCGGACCGGGGCGCGAAGGTGGTCAAGGAGACGGTCGATGCGCTCGACGCGCCGGGCCTCGCGTCGCTCAAGATGACCGATCTCCTCCGGCGCCTCGTCACGGCGGGCCACACGATCCACGTCGTGTACTCGACGGGTGACTGGCTCGATGTCGACAGCCTCGACGACGTGCTCACGGGGAGCACGTTCTCGTGATCAGCGCGAAGAGCTTCATCGAGACCGCGAAGACGGCGGGGTTCTCCCTGTACACGGGCGTTCCCTGCTCGTACCTCAAGCCCTTCATCAACTACGTCATCGACGCCGACGACCTCGCGTACATCGGCGCCGCCAACGAGGGGGACGCGGTGGCCATCGCGAGCGGCGCGGACCTGGGCGGAAAGCGCGCCGTGGTCATGTTCCAGAACTCGGGCTTCGGCAACGCGGTGAACCCGCTCACCTCGCTGAACGCGATCTTCAAGATCCCGGTGCTGGTGATCACGACCCTCCGCGGCGAGCCCGGGGGCCCCCACGACGAGCCCCAGCACGATCTGATGGGCCAGATCACGACCGGCCTGTTCGACCTCATGGGCGTCCCGTGGGAGTACTTCCCGACCGAGGAGGCCCAGATCGACGGCTGCCTCGAGCGCGCGATCGGCCACATGACGCGGGCCCGCACGCCCTACGGCCTGGTCATGAAGAAGGACAGCGTGGCCGAGCACAAGCTCCAGAAGAGGCCCGCGCCGCGCGAGATCGGCGCGCCGCTGCCCCACCCGTTCGCCTGGCCCTCGGCCCTCCCGTCCCGCGAGGAGGCGCTCCTCGCGGTGCAGAGGAACGCGCGCCCCGAGGACGTGATCGTGGCGACCACGGGCTACACGGGCCGCGAGCTCTACGCGTGCGCGGATCTACCGAACCAGCTCTACATGGTCGGCTCGATGGGCTGCGCCGCGACCTTCGGGCTCGGCCTCGCGTGGGCGCGGCCCGATCGCCGCGTGATCGTCCTCGACGGCGACGGCGCCGCGCTCATGCGCCTCGGCGCGCTCGCGACGCTCGGCTACGAGCGGCCGCGGAACCTCCTCCACGTGCTCCTCGACAACGAGCTCCACGAGTCCACCGGCGCCCAGTCCACGGTCACGCACTCGGTCGACCTCGCCCAGATCGCGCGCGCGTCGGGCTACCCCAGCGTGCTCCGGGTCGACGACCTCGAGAAGCTCGCCGCCCTCGTCCGGACGCCGCCAGGCGAGCTCACGATGGCGCACGTCAAGATCAGGAAGGGCGTGCGAGCCGATCTCCCGCGGCCGAAGGTCACGCCCGTCGAGGTCGAGGCTCGCATGCGCGCGTGGCTGCGGAAGGACGTGGCGCCGTGACCCCGATGAAGCTCCTCAACCCCGGCCCCGTGACGCTGACCGCGCGCGTCCGCGCCGCCCTCGCCGCCCCCGACGTGTGCCACCGCGAGCCGGAGTTCGCGGCCCTCACGCGCGGCGTGATCGCGAAGCTCGGGCGCGTGTACCCCGAGGCCGAGGCGACGCACACCGCGGTGCTGCTCACGGGCTCGGGCACCGGCGCGGTCGAGGCGATGCTCGGTTCGCTCACGCCACGAGACGGGCGGACCCTGGTCGTCTCCAACGGCGTGTACGGCGAGCGCGCAGCCGCCATGCTCGCGGCGCAGGGGAAGGCGTTCGACATCGTGAAGGGCGCGTGGACGGAGGGCCTCGATCTGGCCGCCGCCCGGTCGCGCCTCGCCGCCGGCGGCTACACCCACGTCTTCTCGGTGCACCACGAGACCACGACCGGCCGCCTGAACGACGTCGCGTCGCTCGGCGCCATCTGCAAGCAGCGCGGCGTCCCCCTGCTCCTCGACGCGGTCTCGAGCTTCGGAGGCGAGGCCATCGCGTTCGACGCCTGGAACCTCGAGGCGTGCGCGGCCACGGCCAACAAGTGCCTCCACGGCGTCCCCGGCGTCGCGTTCGTCCTCGCCCGCCGCGGCGTCTTCTCCGCGAGGCCCTCCGGTGCCACGAGCGTCTATCTCGACCTCTTCCGCTACGAGAAGGAGCAGCGGGCGGGCTTCTCCCCGTTCACGCAGGCGACGCACGTCATGCACGCCCTCGACGCCGCGCTCTCCGAACTCTCGGACGCCGGCGGCGTGTCCGCTCGCTCGGCCCACTACCGCGCCCTCTCCGACGCCGTCCGGGCGGGCCTCGGCGCGCTCGGTGTCGAGCCCCTCCTCGATCCGGCCACGCACTCCGCCACGCTGACCTCGTACAAGCTACCGCCGGGGCTCGCGTACGCGACCCTCCACGACACCCTGAAGGAGCAGGGGTTCGTCATATATGCAGGACAAGGAGATTTCAGTGGCAGCATCTTCCGCATCGCCGTCATGGGAGACCTCGCTCGGGCCGACGCAGACCGCCTCCTCGGGTGCGTCCGACGCATCCTCGGCGCCGGCTGACGTCGCGCACGTCGCGGTCCCGCCCGGGTTCGGTCCCTCGGAAGACACGAGACGGCTCGTCGACATCCTCGTCGACCTGCCGAACAAGTACGTCCACTACCCGCTCGCGCGCGCCCTCTTCGTGGTCGCGAAGGGCCTCCCGTTCACGCCGAACCAGGTCACGGTCTTCCACGCGATGCTGGCGGTGGGCGCCTCGCTCGGCATCGCCATCGCGGATCGCCGCTGGTTCTGGCTGGTCTTCATCGTCATGGAGCTCCGCGCCGTGCTCGACTGCTACGATGGCGTCCTCGCGCGGGGGAAGAAGATCTCGTCCCCGTACGGGCGGACTGTGGACGAGCTCTCCGACGCCGTCGGCTACATCGCGCTCAACGTCGGCATCGCCTACCGCGTCTGGCACGAGAGCCACAACGGCTACACGTTCCTGCTCATGTGCGTGGTGCTCGGCTCCGGCGGGCTCCAGGCCTGGAGCCACGACTTCTACAAGCGCAAGTTCACCGCGGCGCTCACCCACGGCAGGGACAGCGTCGTCCCCGATCTTCGCCCGAAGTACCAGCTCATCCAGCGCGGCGAGGCCGACTTCATCGTGAAGTTCGGCCTGTTCTTCGACACGATGCAGGTCAAGGTGCTCTCCCGTCGCAGCGCGAAGGAGACGCTCCGGCAGATGCGCGACGCGGACAGCCCGATCGTGTCCGAGGACGTCCCGCACATCCTGGCGCACGCAGACACGTTCTTCATCCGCGTCGTCATGAGGACGCTCGGCATCATGACGGGCGACAACGGCTTCATCATCCTGACCGTCGGCGTGCTCCTCGGGTCGCTGTGGGAGGCCCAGCTCGTGACGGCCGCGTGGGGCGTCCTCTCCCTCGGCGCCACGATCCTGATGATGAACGCCTTCCTCTCGAAGGAGCGAGCACACGGATCGAAGGAGCGAGCACACGGATGACCCGTCGCAGCATCGACAAGGCGGTCATCCTGGCCGCGGGCCTCGGCAACCGCATCTCGAAGGCCTCGGCCGGCACGCCGAAGCCCCTCCTCCCGATCGACGGGAAGGACACGACGTTCCTCGACTGGCACCTCCGCGCCCTCGCGAAGGCGGGCGTGAAGGAGATCTACATCGTCGGCAACAAGGTCACCTACGAGGCGAAGCTCGTGGCCCGCGAGGAGGTGGCCGGGAGCGCGAGGGTCGGGTGGATCCTGAACCCGACGGAGGACATCTCGACGTCCGGCAGCGGGCACTCCGCCTGGTACGCGTGGCGGGACGAGAGGGACATCCTGGACGGGAAATCCAGGGTGGTCCTGATGGACGCGGACATCGTGTACGAGCCTCGGATCTACGATCTCCTGAAGACCGAGGGTTCGAGCCGGTCCAAGAGCCTGGTGTGCGCCGACTTCCGGCAGACCGACGAGGAGGTGCTCGTCTTCTGCGAGGAGGCATCGCCCACCGTCGCGCGTCTGCACGGCAAGGGCCTCCAGGGGACGCCGCTGGCCGACGGGCTCGTGTGCCGCGGCGAGGCGACGGGGATCCTGCTCCTCGAGCCCGGCGACCACGCCGTGGTGCGGCAGGTCACGGATTGGGTCATCCGCTTCTCCACCGCGAAGACGCGGAGCGAGCACGAGGACATCACGCAGCGCATGATGACGCTGGGGCGGGTCGAGCTCGTGCCGTTCGGGAGGGATCTCCTGTTCATGGAGTGCGACACACCCGACGAGTACACGCTGCTGACGACGGAGATGTATCCGAAGATCGCCGCGCGGCTCTGACCCTCCGCGGCCGCGCCCCCGAGTCGCGAGATGCGCGCCATCCCGGCGCGCCCCATCGCGACACACGAACCCACGCCCGCGGCCGTGCGCGAAACCACTCGGTATTTCGGCCGTGGATGGGCCCGCGGGCCACGTCCCGCTGGCAACGTCACATCTCCTGGCCCGGGAGCTTCAGTTTGCACGTCGGCGCGCTTTTGGTATGGAGGACCTGATGCTGCCCCCTCCGGAGCGACGACGCCGTGCGCGGGGCGCCCCCGCTGTCCTCGTCGCGGTGGCCGGGCTCATCGCGATCGTCTCGCCGGTTCGCGCGGAGGGGGACGCTCCCAAGGCGACGGAGGAGGCCTCTCCGTCCGTCGCTCCTCCGTCCGTCGCCCCTCCGTCCGTCGCCCCGCCGGCCACGGTGCCCCCCGGCGTCCGCGTGAAGGGGAAGCGTTGTCGCGAGCAGCGGGCGCAGGATTTCCTCGTCCGCGGCAACTGGTTCAAGGGCGATGCCCGCAAGCAGAACGAGATGCTCGCGGCGGCCATCCGCTACCGCACCGAGAAGTACGGCTACTTCGAGGGCTACGGCAACGCGGCGTGGAACAAGAACACGCCGCGCTCCCAGGCCGAGAGCACGACGTTCATGGGGATGCCCGTGCAGGTCAACAAGCGCATCATCCCGGCGCTCGAGTGCGTCGAGGCCGCGCTGAAGGCGAACGGGGCCGCCGCGCAGTACGCGCCAAGGTCGATCGGCGGGATCCGGTTCAAGAACACCTACCGCGGCAGCGAGGTGTCGAACCACGTGTACGGCATCGCGATCGACATCGAGCCCGACCGGAACACGTGCTGCGGGTGCGTGCCGCCGTGGAACGAGCACCCCCTGTGCAAGAAGAAGGGGACGCCGTACGACCGGATGGCGATGCCGCGGTCATGGGTCGAGACGTTCGAGCGCTACGGGTTCTACTGGCTCGGTCACGACGTCCTGCAGGACACGATGCACTACGAGTTCCTCGGGGATCCGGACACCATCCTGGAGTAGCCGCGGCCGTCAGATGTGCGAGTAGCGCGCCCCCCAGCACTCGAACACCAGCACCTCCCCCAGCATCTCGTGCTCCTCCGTTCGCGTGTTGGCGAACCCCGCCTTCTCGAGCACGCGGATCGACGCGCGGTGCCAGGGCGGCGTCGTCGCGACGCACGCCTTCACGCCCGGCTGCGCGAGCGCCCAGTCGACGCACGCCTTCGTCGCCTCGGTGGCGAGGCCGAGCTTCTGCCACGTCTCCTCGACGCCGTAGCCGACCTCGCAGATCCCCGTCTCGTCCGGGCGCCCGTGGAAGATCACGCTCCCCACGATCCTGCGCGCGTCCCCCTCGCGCATCATCATCAGGCGATCCCCCCACAGCCGCACCTCCGGGTTCTCGCGAATCCGCTCGAGCGACGCCGAGAACGCGCGCTCCACGAGGGCCCGCCCGGGCCACGCCGGCGGCACGATCGCCCCGGCCACGCGCTCGACCGTGGCGCGATCCTCGGTCATCACCGCCTCCACGATCTCGAGCGAGATCGGCACCAGCTCCAGCCGCGCCGTGTGGAGGACCGTCTTCGTCACCCGTTCATCCTAGCCCCAAAAATAAGTTGCGACGGGCGATATTTCGCATGCTAAAGAATCCCCGCCGGAGGTGCCCCCGTGTCCCCCCTCGAGCCCGAGCTCAAGGACGACGTCGAAGAGATCATCGAGACGATCATCTACCTCTACACGGAGAGCCGCCGGCTCACGAAGGAGCTCGCGCGCCGCGCGCAGCTCACGGGCCCGCAGCTCACGGTGGTGAAGATCCTCGAGTCGATCGACGACCTCTCGCTCTCCGAGCTGTCGGAGCGCATCCGCGCGCAGAACAGCACCGTGACGGGCATCATCGACCGCATGGAGCGCGAGGGTCTCGTCGTGCGCGAGCGCTCCACCGAGGACCGGCGCGTGGTGAAGATCCGGCTCACGCCCAAGGGTGCCGACATCGCCGCCGCCATCCCGGTGGAGCCCATGGAGATGTTCCGCGCCGCCCTCGCGAGCCTGACCAAGGACGAGGTGCGCGACCTGCTCCGCATCCTGGGCAAGCTCTCGAAGAAGGTGAAGACGATCATCAAGCGCGACGCCGCGCACCCGCGCGGCGGGGCAGCCGAGGAGTAGAGAGGGAGTAGACCATGACCGAGAAGCCCTTCGTCCGTGACCCCGACCTCGTCGTCATCACCTGCGCTGTGACCGGCGTGCTCGCGAACCGCAAGCAGTGCCCGGGCATCCCCTACACGCCCGTCGAGATCGCGGAGGAGGCGAAGCGGGCGTACGACGCGGGCGCGAGCGTCCTCCACATCCACGCGCGGCAGGACGACGGGTCGCCGACCTTCAGCCCGAGGGTGTTCGCCGACATCAAGCGCGAGATCGAGGCGCGGTGCCCGATCCTGCTGAACTTCTCGACGGGCACCATCCTCGAGGACGTGTCCGACCAGTGCGCCTACATCAAGGAGAGCCGCCCGCACATCGCCGCCCTCAACATGGGCACGATGAACTACTCGAAGTACTCCGAGAATCGCCGGGCGTTCGTGTTCGACATGATCTTCCCGAACACGTACGCCAAGATCATCAGGATGCTCGAGGCGATGAACGAGGCGGGCGTGAAGCCCGAGCTCGAGTGCTTCGACACCGGCCACACGCACGGGATCTGGCCCCTCCTCGACATGGGTGTGCTCAAGAAGCCGCTCCAGTTCTCGTTCATCGTGAACGTCCTCGGCGGCATCCCGCCGCTCGTCGAGAGCCTCCAGCTCCAGACGAAGATCATGCCCGCGGGCAGCGAGTGGGAGGTCATCGGCATCTCGAAGTGCGGCTGGCGCATGATCGGCGCCGCGCTCGCGCTCGGCGGGAACATCCGCGCGGGGCTCGAGGACAACCTGTACCTGCCGAACGGCGAGATGGCCCGCTCGAACGGAGACCTCATCGAGGTCGCGGCGCGCATGACGAGGGACTGCGGGCGCAAGGTCGCCACGGTCGAGCAGGCGAAGCAGATCCTCGGGCTCGACCAGTTCCATCCGGGGCCCGCGCGTCCCGCGCAGCCCGCCCGGGCGGTGTCGTAGGCCGCCATGACGGAGACGCAGAAGACGCTCCCGCCCACCCGAAGGTACGCGAAGATCCGCGTCTCCCACGCGCCTCACGGCGCCCAGATCGTGACGCTCTTCAACCCGGAGCGCCGCAACGCGATCGGGCCTCGGATGATCAACGAGCTACTCTACGCGATCGACGACGCCCACGCTCACCCGGGCGGCGGCGTCCGATCCATCGTCGTCCCCGGCGAGGGCAAGGCCTTCTGCGCCGGCGGCGACTTCGCGCAGATGACGGGCAGCGGCGACGACGGGCCCGAGCTCCCCTTCAAGGGGGACTACGTGGACCTCGTGCTGGCGATGACGCGCAGCGAGATCCCCATCATCGCGAAGGTCAACGGGCACGCGATGGGCGGCGGCATCGGCCTCGTCGCGGCGTGCACGTTCGCGATCGCGTCCGCGGACGCGAAGCTCGGCACGCCGGAGGTCGACGTGGGGCTCTTCCCGATGATGATCATGGCGGTGCTCTCTCGCGTCGTGCCCCGGCGCCGCCTGCTGGAGATGATGATCCTCGGCGAGCGCATGACCGCGGAGGAGGCGCGGGCCGCGGGCATCGTCAACACCGTCGTCCCCGCCGCCGAGCTCGATCGGGCGACGGGGGCGCTGTGCGCGCGCATCGAGAAGAAGAGCCCTGCGGCCCTCGCCCTCGGCCTCCGCGCGTACGCCGACCAGGCCGACATGGACCTCGCGGCCGCGCTGCCGATGCTGCGCGATCGGCTCGCGGCCTGCCTTGCGACCGAGGACGCGAGGGAGGGACTCATGGCATTCCTCGAGAAGCGTGACCCCGTCTGGAAGGGAAAGTAGCGAACATGCCGACGATGAGAGAGCTGGTCTCGGAGCTCGAGACGAGGCGCGCGCTCGTGCGCGAGATGGGCGGTGCCGAGCGTGTCCACAGGCAGCACGAGCGAGGGAAGCTGACCGCACGTGAGCGCCTCGCGCGGCTGTTCGACGACGGAGCCTTCCTCGAGGTGGGCATGCACGGCACGCAGATGGGCCTCTCCGCGGGCTCCGACGGGAAGGACAAGCCCGCCGCGGACGCCGTCGTGTGCGGCTTCGGCAAGGTCGACGGGCGCGTCGTGTGCGCCGCGGCCTACGACTTCACCGTGAAGGGCGGATCCATCGGCTACACCGGCGAGGAGAAGGTGACGCGCCTGCGCGCCATGGCGCTGCGTGGGCGCTGGCCGATCGTGTGGCTCGTCGACTCGGGCGGCGCGCGCATCGACCCTGGCTCGAGCCACGCCGACATGCTGTCCTTGTTCGCCGGATCGGGGCACCTCTTCCGCGAGCAGGTGCTGATGAGCGGCGTCGTTCCGCAGGTGGCGGCCATGGTCGGCCCCGGCGCGGCCGGCACCGCGTACATCCCGGGCCTGGCCGACTTCGTCCCCATGGTGAAGAACGTGGGCAGCCTCGCGCTCGCCGGCCCCGCGCTCGTGAAGGCGGTGACCGGCCAGGAGATCTCCGAGCAGGAGCTCGGGGGCTCGAAGGTCCACTCCGAGACGAGCGGCGTCGCCGACGGCGAGTACGCGAACGACGAGGAGATCCTCGCCGCCACCAAGAAGTACCTGTCGTTCTTCCCCTCGAGCTGCGACGAGGATCCCCCCGAGCTCCCCGTCACCGATCCGATCGACCGCCGCGAGGAGGCCATCCTCGATCTGGTGCCCGAGTCGAACCGCAAGCCGTACGACATGTACAAGCTGATCCGGATGATCGTCGATCACGGCGACATCCTCGACATCAAGCCGCGGTGGGCGCGCAGCGTCATCACCTGCCTCGCCCGCATCGGGGGCAGGAGCGTCGGCATCGTCGCCAACCAGCCGGCCTGGCTCGGCGGGATCCTCGACGTCGACTCGGCCGACAAGGCCGCGCGCTTCATGCAGATCTGCGACGCTTTCAACGTGCCGCTCGTCTTCCTCCAGGACGTGCCCGGCTTCATGGTGGGCTCCAAGGTCGAGCACGCGGGGATCATCCGTCACGGCGCCAAGATGCTGCACGTGATGAGCGCGGCGACCGTGCCCAAGATCACGGTCGTCGTCCGCAAGGCCTACGGGGCGGGGTACTACGTGATGTGCGGTCGCGCGTACGAGCCCGACCTGATCGTGTCCTGGCCCACCGGGGAGATCTCGGTGATGGGCGCCGAGGGGATGGTCGGGATCGCCGCTCGGAAGCTGTTCGGCGGGATGGAGCCCGCGCCGGAGGTCAAGAAGCAGATCGTCGACACGATCCAGAAGAACATCGACATCTACAAGGTCGCCGGGTGGGGCCTCGTGGACGAGGTGATCGATCCCAGGGACACGCGGAAGGTCATCCACCTCGGGCTTGAGCTGGCGCGGCACAAGAAGGTCGAGCGACCGGCGAGGAAGCGGGGCGTGATCCCCGTGTAGGTGCCGCCGGCGTCTACCGCTTCCCCCGCAAGAGCTCGTACCCCGCCTTCAGCACCCGGTCCGAGGAGCCTGACGGATCCGCCGGGATGGTCCGCGCGTCGATCATGTCCGGGGCGCCGCCGTCGGCGACCACGATCGCGGCGCCCGCGTCCGCCGGCGCCGGTGGCGGTGCGCCTCCGCGCGGGCCCTCGGGTGGCAGGTGGTTCGGCAGATCGCGCTCGCGATCCACGTGGTTGCCCGACACCATGAGCACGTCGGGGTGGATCCCGTCGCCCTGGATCGCGTGCCCCGCGGGCGTGAAGTAGCGCGCGGTCGTGAGCTTCAGCCCACCCCCGCCGGGCAGGTCGATGATGGTCTGCACGCTCCCCTTTCCGAAGGTGCCTGCGCCGACGACCGTGGCGCGCTTGTTGTCCTGCAGCGCACCCACCACCAGCTCGGCCGCGCTCGCGCTCCACTCGTTCACGAGGGCCACCACCGGGACCGTCGCGAACGCGCCGCCCGGCCGCGCCCGGGCATCCTCGACGACCTGCCCTCGCCTCCGCATCGAGTAGATCCCGCCCACGGAGAGGAACTCGTCGGCGACCTCGCTCGCCTCGTCGACCAGCCCGCCCGGGTTGGTGCGCATGTCCAGCAGCACGCCCGTGATCGCGCGTCCGGCGGCCTCCGCGCGCAGCTTCGCCGCGGCGCGCACGAGCTCGTCGTGCGTGCCCTCCTGGAAGAGCTTGACGCGGATGTACGCCACGTCACCGTCGAGGAGCTTCGACGCGACGCTCGAGAGGCGGATGATCTCGCGCACGAGCTCGAACGACAGCGTCTCCTTGCCACCGCGTCGGACGGTGAGCTTCACCCTGGTGCCAGGCGCCCCGCGCATCTTCTTCACGATCCTGTCGAGCGACTGTCCGCGCGCGTCGGCGCCGTCGACCGCGACGATGCGATCGCCGCTCTTCACGCCCGCCCGCTCGGCGGGGCCGCCGTCGATGGGCGCGATGACGACCAGCTCGCCCTCGCGGCCGTCCACCTCGAGCCCGACGCCCCCGAACTTGCCCTCCGTCTCGCTCTGCAGCTGGCGCCACTCGTCGGGTCGGAGGTACGCCGAGTGCGGATCGAGCTCGTCGACCATCCCCTTGATCGCGCCGTCGACGAGGCGCGCGCGATCGACGGGGTCGACGTACCCGTTCTCGACGTGCACGAGCACGCGCCCGAGCTGGAGGAGCACCGCGTAGGGGTTCTCGCGTCCCGTCGTGGCGGCGGCGTTGCCGTGCCCCGCGAGGGCGCCGGCGCCGAACGCGGCGACGATGGCGACGGCGAGCGTGGGGAGCTTCGACGCCGAGAGGAGCGAGCGCGCGCGAGACGGGAACCGACGTTTCTTCATGTCGCCCACGAGCATACCTCGGCACCGCGGCGCGGAGGAGGCGCGTAAGTGTCGAGAATCGCTGAAAATAGCGGCACTGTCGGGCGCCCGCTCGAATTGTCGTAGTCAGTCGCCGAAAAGGCGCTGTAGTCTATGGATTCAGCACATTGGCGCCACCCGGCGTCGGCGTCGGAATGCGAGAGGAGGATCCCTTGGCGACCAGTGACAAGGACTCGATGTCGAACCTTCGGAGCGAGAATTCCAAGACCGACAAGAGGAAGCAGAGCCTCTACTTCCCCGAGTCGATGCTGCAGGAGATCAAGGAGGAGGCGGCGCGCCTGGACCGCTCCCTCTCCTGGGTCGTGCAGCGCGCGTGGAAGATCTCGCGACTCGAGATCAAGAAGCTGCCGAGCGTCAACGAGGTCGGCGACGACGACGACGACGAGCCGTGATCGCGACGGGCCCTGTGCCGTGACGGACGAGGGCGGCGCGCCACGGCAAGGGGCGCGCGACGATCGCGACGAAGAAGAGGAGCACTCCTTCGCGACGGGAGCCGACGGCACCCGTCTGTTCGTGCGCCGGCGGAGGGGGGATCACGACCCGGCCGGCGTGACGCCGTTCTTGTGCGACGGGATCCTCTGCGACGGGTTCATCTGGAAGTACCTGTGGCCCGCGCTCGGGGAGCGGTACCCGCTCGTGCACTGGCACTACCGTGGGCACGGGCGGAGCGGCGTGCCCGTCGATCCCGACTTCGTCGACATCGCGGCCCACGCCTCGGATCTCGCGAAGGTGCGTGCGCACGTCGGCGATCCCCCCGCGGTCCTCTTCGGGCATTCGATGGGCACGCAGGTGTGCCTCGAGGGGTACCACCGCGATCCGGATCGCGTGCGCGGCCTCGTCCTGATCTGCGGCAGCTTCGGCAAGGTGACGCAGTCGTTCCGCGGTGTGCCGCTGCTCGGGCTGCTGTTGCCGAGGATAACGGACGCCGTGGCGAAGCAGCCGGACGTGGCGCGCGCCATCTGGCAGCGGATCCCGCCCGAGATGGCCATGAAGATGGCCATCCGCGCCAAGGACATCGGTGAGAACGTCCGCAGCGAGGACATGCTCCCGTACCTGAAGCACATGACGCACGTGGACCTTCCCATGTTCCTCAAGATGCTCCGCGGCGCGGGTGAGCACTCGGCCGAGGACTACCTCGCGAGCATCCGCGTGCCGGTGCTGATCATCGCGGGCGAGGCCGACACGTTCACGCCCGCCTCGCTCTCGAAGTTCATGCAGGCGACCATCCCGGACGCGGAGCTCTTCACGGTGCCGGGCGGCACGCACGTCGTCCCGATCGAGCAGCCCGAACGGGTCGCGGAGAAGATCCTCTCCTTCATGGAGAGGGTGAGATCTGTCAGTGCTGGACGATCACCACCCGGTGATCCTCCCGGATCGTGATCGACCCCTGCTCGCCAAGGCAGCCGAAGCAGCTCGTCCACAGGAGCTCCTTCCTGCGGTGCGGATCGTAGGCGAGGGCGATCGGCGCGACGTCGCCGAGCAAGAGGAGGTACGAGGCCGTGCGGTACTTCCCGTCGGGGAGCGGGTACAGGGCCACGATGAACGAGAGGTGCTTCGTACGCCCCGTCGCGACCAGGAGCTCGATCCCGGCCTCGGGGTTCCACAGCACGGGCGAGCCCGTGAAGACGATGCCCTCCTTCGAGGCGCTCGAGCGGGTGGCCACGCCCGCGACCTCGCCCTCGAAGCTGTGGATCTCGCTGCCGATGCGGCCGAGCTCCGGCTGCGCGCCGAGGATCTTGCCGAGCTCCGCGGCCTCCATCTTGGTCTTGCGGAAGCCCTTCTCCAGGGCCGGGGGCGCGAGCTCCTGCGCGTTCTCCTTGCCCTGACAGCAGCGGAAGGCGATGGCCTTGTCGCCCTCCGATCTCCCGCGCCGCGCGCAGCGGTGCGCGGCGAAGGTCGGCTTCGCCTGGGACGTCGCGCCGCCGCGGACGACGGACGCGCCGCCGGGGAAGGTGCTCCGTGTCCACTCCTTCTGCGCCCCGAGCGCGCGAACGTGGAAGCCGGACTCGCACGACGCCGCCTCCTTGTCGCACGCCGCGTCCCACGCGGCGCCCGTGGAGAACATGTCGCCGGCCTCGCCCTTGCACGCGCGCTCCCACTCGATCTCGGTGCAGAGGCGCTTGCCCTTCTCCTTGCAGAGGCGGTCGGCCTCGTCGGGGCTTCCGGCCAGCTGCGGGGGCTTGGCGCCCTCGTTGGGGAAGGGGAGGGCGTCGATCTGGAACGGCCCGACGTCGAGCGGGACGAGCGCGGGCTCGAGCGCGGGATCGCGTCCCTCGTCGCCCGGCGTGCTGCCCGAGGCGTGCTTGCCGGCGGGGATGTCGATCACCTCGCCACTCCTCGGCGGCGTCCGGGGACGGATCGTGATGACCTCCACGCGGGCGCTCCCGAGCGTCGCCGTCGCGGAGACCGTGCCACCCTCCGGCGGCTCGACGAACGGCGCGAGCGAGGCCGTGGGGGCCGCCGCGTCGGCGTTCGCGGAGACCGTGGCCTTCTTGCCGGGGCACCCCAGGAGGGCGAACAGGCACGGCGCCAGGCACCACCGGCTCATCATCGCACGGCCTTCTAGCACGGCTTCACGCGAGCCGTGACTCGGGCCGCGCGGTGTGTCAAAACGCGCCCATGAGCAGGCTGCTCGTGAGGCTGGTGGGGGGTGCGCTCCTGGGATCGGTCGCCTCGTGTCGGGCGGCCACCGCGGACCCGCCGGCGCCGGCCCCCGTCCTCGCGGCCGAGGCCGACGCCGGGGGCGATCCCCCGCCCCCGCGGGTCGAGCTCGGCCGTCACGCCGTCACGATCACGGGCACCCGGCGCGTGATCCCGAGCGCGGGTCTGCCCGCCGAGACGAAGGCGCTCAACTCGAACAACAACCTCGACGTCATCCGGCACGACGGCCGCGTCTTCCTCGCGTGGCGAACGTCGAAGGATCACTACGCGTCCGACGCGAGCGCGATCCACGTCGTGAGCTCCACGGACGAGACCTCGTGGCGCTTCGAGGCCACGGTCGCGCTCGGCACGGACGTGCGGGAGCCGCGCTTCCTCGCGCTGAACGGATCGCTCTTCCTCTACCTGTCGCGGCTCGGCACCGACCCGCTCAAGTTCGAGCCGAAGGGCGTCTCCTGCGTCGAGCGGAAGGCCGACGGTACCTGGACGAAGCCCGAGGAGATCTACAAGCCAGGCTTCCTCGCGTGGCGTACACGCACCGAGCGCGACGTCCCCTACATGGTCGGGTACATGGGCGGCGCGAACATCTACCTCTTCAACGGCGAGCCCCTCACCGTCGAGCTCCTGACGACGGCGGATGGCCGCGCCTGGAAGGGCAAGAACCCGGACGCGCCCGGCGTGTACACGGGCGGCGGCAGCGAGACCGACTTCGCGATCACGGACGCGCGGCAGCTCGTCGCGGTGATCCGCAACGAGGCGGGCGACGCCACGGGCTGGGGCTCGAAGGTGTGCCACGCGGACCTTGCGGACCTGGCCAGGTGGACGTGCAAGTCCGACCCGAAGAAGTACGACTCGCCCTACGTCTTCCGCCACGACGGCGAGGTCTACCTCGTGGGGCGTCGCAACATCTCGCCCACCGGGAACTACGATCTCGGCCAGCGCGAGCGCTCCGCCGTCTCGCAGACGGTCGGGTACCAGCTCGACTACCGGGGCCGGAAGAAGCGGTGCTCCCTCTGGCGCTTCGTGCCGGGCGAGGACCGCATCGCCTACGTCCTCGACCTCCCGTCGCGCGGCGACACCTGCTTCGCCGGCGGCTTCCCGGGAGCCACGTCCGACGAGGTTGTACTCTACAACTACAGCTCCGACGTCGACGGCCCGGACGTCCCATGGGTGGACGGACAGAACGGGCCGACGTACGTGTACCGCCACGTGCTCAGGTTCACGCGGGGGTAGCTGGGCCATCCCGGCGGCCACCGCCCTGATGCACCAGCTTTACAACTCTTTACCCGCCCCCCGCGCGACACCGCGAAGGGCGCGCCGCACGCTGTCGACCTGAACCGGCGCCGGACGAACGGGCCGCGCCGTGTGCGGTTGCCCCTTTTCGATCGGAGGCCTCGGATGGTGTGTTCGGTGACGACGGTGGTGCTGGGCGTGGTGGGTATGATGGTCGCGCTGACCCTGGCGCGCGTGGTCGCGCGGCGGGCGTGCGGTCGCGGAGGGTGTCACCGTGGCGGGTGGCACCGGCGCGGGATCGGGAGGAACCGCTTGCTCCGGTGGCTCTTCGCCCGGCTCGACACGACGCCGGGTCAGGAGCGGACGATCCGCGAGACGCTCTCGGATCTCCGCGAGACGCTCGACGGGCTGCGCGCGCGGCGGACCGAGGTGAAGGCGAGGGTCGCCGAGGCCGTGCGCGGCGAGGTCTTCGACGCATCGGGCCTCGCGGGCGCGACGGACGAAGTCTTCCACGCCGCGCGGCAGGCCGTGTTCGACGCGATGCGGAGGATCCACGAGATCCTCGATCCGAAGCAGCGCGCTGCGCTCGCGGAGATCCTGGCGGAGCGGCGCACGTTCGCCGGTGGGCCGCTGGCGTACGGCGGGCCTTACCGGATCTGATCGGGGATCAGGCCGCGCGGTCGCGCGACAGCCCCATGCGCTCCGCGACGCCGTCGCGGTACCGGTGCCAGCGCGCGAGACCCTGCTGACAGGTCTCCACGCAGGCGCGCGCGGTGGCCTCGTCGTCGACGTGCCCGAGGACCATGCGCCACGCGTCCCCGCGGTGGCTCCCCTCGACGTCCCCGTGGGCGCGCGTGAGGCGCATCGCGGAAGGGGGACAGCCGTAGTGGACGACGAGCGGGTGCTTCACGACGGCGTCCTCTCCGCGGGGCCGCACGAACCGTCCCTCGAGCTCCGCGCGCTCGTTCACGCTGCCCTCGACCCAGATCGTGAGGAGGGCGACGGCGGCCTGCCAGGGCTTCTCGCAGGCGCTCTCCCGGAGCCAGTCGCGGTAGGAGAGCGCGGCCGGGTGGAGGCGCGCGTCGGGGAGGTCGATCTCCTCGCGCGCGAAGCCCAGGCCTTCCATCATCACCATGAAGAGCTCCGGGTGGGGGCCGCTCCGGGAGAGGCCCCCCGTCTGCTCCTCGTAGATGTTCTCGGCGAGGCTGCGGCGGACGTCGGGCACGTCCGGCACGATGCCCAGCGCGCGGGCGAGGAGCGTGGGGAAGTCGCGCACGTACACGGCGTACTCGTGGGAGAAGTGGGCGGCGAGCTGCCCGCGCGAGAGGCCTGGGCGGGTGAGCTCGGGGTAGGCCCAGTGGTTCTTCTGGTCCATGACGCACAGGAGGCGCTCGCGGAGATCGGCGGTGAGGAGGGAGGACTTCACGCCGAGATCGTGCCACCCGCGGCCGGGGAAGTCCAAAAACGCACCGGCGGAGCCGGGGCCGTCGTCTGCTACGATCCGCGGGATGAGGAGCCCCGCGGCCGCGCTGATCCTCGCTCTGTCGCTCGCCGCCATCCCGTTCGCCTGCTCCAGCAGGACGCCCGCGGCCGCCGGGGGCGACGCCTCGAGCGACGTGCGCGCGGATGGCGCCGTGATGACCGACGGGGCGCCGTCCGACGCCCCGCCGGATCGCTGCGCGGACGACGTGGGTCCGCAGGGGCTCTACATCCACCTCTCGTGCACGGGCCTCTACGCCGACATCGGCGCGAAGACGATCGCGGCCGACGCCCGCTACTTCAAGCCGGGGGTGCCGTTCTGGAGCGACGGCGCCGACAAGACGCGGTACATCCGCCTCCCCGCGGGGAAGAAGATCGACTCCACGGACATCGACAACTGGATCTTCCCGGTCGGCACGTCGGTGTGGAAGGAGTTCATTCTCGGCGGCAAGCGCATCGAGACGCGCCTGTACGTCAAGACGCAGGAGACCCTGTGGAAGCGCACGTCGTACCGCTGGTCGGCCGACGAGAAGGACGCGATCCGCAACGACGACGGCGAGCGGAACGTGAACGGGACAAACCTCGAGATCCCGCCGGCCGAGGCCTGCGACAACTGCCACTTCGGGGGCGGCAAGGACCGCCTGCTCGGCTTCGAGGCGGTCAACCTCGCGCTGCCCACCGCCGAGGGCCTCACCCTCGAGAGGCTCGCCCTCGAGGGCGTCCTCACGAGGCCACCCGCCAGGACGAAGTTCGACCTGCCGGAGGACGCGACGAAGTTCGCCGCCCCCGCGCTCGGCTACCTGCACTCGAACTGCGGCACCTGCCATAGCCACATCGAGGGTGCGCCGGCGGGCTTCTCGGGCCTCGACGTGCGGCTGTACGCGTCGCGGCTGCTCGCGGGCGTCGGCCCGAAGGTCGCCGAGCTGGAGGCGTACAGGACGACGGTGGGCGTCGAGATGTCCGTGTTCAAGAAGGGCCCGCTCCTCCGGATCAAGTCGGGCGATCCGGTCGAGAGCGGCGTGGTGTTCCTGTCCGCTCGCCGCACGGGGGAGGCCGGCAACGACCAGATGCCCCCGTTCGCGAGCCACGAGGTCGACACGGCGGGGGTGAAGCTCCTGTCGGACTGGATCAAGGCGGGGCCCTGAAGGGATCCCCGGACAGCGGACGGCCGACCCGGTAAGCTGTCCCTCTCATGCCCCCCCTCGTCGGCATCATCATGGGGTCCCGCTCGGACTGGGAGACGATGTGCCATGCGGCCTCGACGCTCGACGCGCTCGCGGTCCCGCACGAGATCCAGATCGTCTCCGCGCACCGCACCCCCGATCTCCTCTTCCAGTACGCCTCCGCCGCCGCGGCGCGCGGACTCCGCGTGCTCATCGCGGGCGCGGGCGGCGCGGCCCACCTCCCGGGGATGGCCGCGGCGAAGACGTCGCTCCCCGTCCTCGGCGTCCCCGTGGAGTCGAAGGCGCTGCACGGCGTGGACTCCCTCCTCTCCATCGTCCAGAGGCCCGCGGGCGTGCCCGTCGCGACCTTCGCCATCGGCCGCGCGGGCGCGGTGAACGCCGCGCTCTTCGCCGCGTCCATCCTCGCGGCCACCGACGACACCGTCCGCGCCGCGCTCGCGAAGCACCGCGCGGACGAGACCGCGCGCGTCCTCGCCGATCCGGACCCGCGAGTGAAACCGTGACCATCGGCGGGCTCGGCGGCGGCCAGCTCGGTCGCATGCTTGCGCTCGCGGGGTCCCCGCTCGGGCAGCGCTTCATCTTCCTCGATCCCGGCCAGGAGAGCTGCGCCGGCCACGTGGGCGATCTTCGCGTGGGCGCCTACGACGACGAGGAGCGTCTCGCGGAGATCTCCCGGCGCGCGGAGGTGATCACCTACGAGTTCGAGAACGTCCCCGTCGCCTCCGCTCGCTACCTCGCCGAGCGCGTGCCGGTGTACCCGCCGCCGCGCGCCCTCGAGGTGAGCCAGGACCGGTTCCTGGAGAAGTCGTTCTTCGAGGAGCTCGGGATCCCCACGGCCGGCTTCGCGAAGGTGGACTCGCGTGAGGACCTCGAGGCGGCCGTGGGTCGTCTCGGCCTGCCGTGTGTGCTGAAGACGCGGCGCTTCGGGTACGACGGCAAGGGGCAGCTCGTGCTGCGCACGATCGAGGACGTCACGGACGGCTGGAGTGCGCTCGGCGCGGCGCCGCTCATCGTGGAGCGCTTCGTGGCGTTCGACCGCGAGGCGTCCGTGGTCGCGGTCCGCGGACGGGACGGCGAGGTGCGCGCGTACCCGATGGTCGAGAACGAGCACGCGGAGGGGATCCTGCGGGTCTCGCGGCCCGCGTCGCCGGCGATCACGCCAGCGATGCAGGCCACCGGCGAGGGATACGCGCGCAGGATCCTCGACGCGCTCGGCTACGTCGGCGTCCTCGCGATCGAGCTCTTCGTCGTCGACGGCGCCCTCGTGGCGAACGAGATGGCCCCCCGCGTGCACAACTCGGGGCACTGGTCGATCGAGGGCGCGGACACGAGCCAGTTCGAGAACCACGTCCGGGCGATCACGGGGATGCCGCTCGGCTCGACGCGCCTCAGGGGGCCGTGCGCGATGGTGAACGTGCTCGGGCGGATGCCGCCCCGGGAGGAGATCCTCCGGATCGAGCGCGCGCACCTGCACGTGTACGGGAAGGGTGCCGGGGACGGGAGCGCGAGGGGGAGCCGCGGCGGAAGGAAGATCGGGCACGTGACGGTGTCCGCCGCGACGAGAGCCGAGCTGGAGGAGACGGTGGCGGTCGTACGCGCCATCGTCGGGTGAGTCCTCGGGGCACGCGCGTCACGTCACCCTGAGCAGCTCGTCCACCGTCGTGACGCCCTGCTGCACCCGCTGGAACCCCACCTTCCGCAGGCTCCGGATGTTCCGGCTCCGCATCAGATCTCGGTACTCGCGGACGCTCGCCTTCACCTTGATCAGCTCGCGCAGATCGTCGTCGATCGACAGCACCTCGAACAGCCCCGTCCTCCCCCGGTAGCCCGTACGGTGGCACGCCGCGCACCCGCGCGGCCGCACGATCGGGCTGTTCGCGGGCAGGAGCAGCTCGTCATTGTCCCACAGATCGGCCTCGAGCACCGCCTTCTCCTGGCACGACTGGCAGACCACGCGGACGAGCCGCTGCGCGATCACCGCGGTGAGCGCGTTGGCCACGATCCAGGCCTCCACGCCGAGGTCCACGAGGCGTACGACCGTCTCCACTGTGTCCGACGTGTGGAGCGTGGTCAGCACGAGGTGCCCCGTGAGCGCAGCCTGGAGGGCGATGCCCGCGGACTCGCTGTCGCGGATCTCGCCCACCATGCTGATGTCAGGATC
>SXGT01014324.1_pt1 | contig 22781 bp, 21 predicted proteins | sample 3176221 | NCBI WGS metagenome assembly SXGT01 (sample SAMN11356862, study PRJNA531348) | freshwater metagenome | isolation source: freshwater sample F1-120 | place: China: Fuxian Lake, Yuxi | collected 2017-12-25
GGCCGAGCAGAATGGTGTTCGGTACCAGATAGGTGCCAGCGGTCGTCGCGTAGTTTCCACTCTGGTAGTTGAAGATCTTGTCGGAGTTGAACGTGTTGTAGACGTCCAGCGTCGGCCCCAGCGTCAGGCCGCGATAGCGAACGGTCTTCGACAGCTTGAAGTCGAATTGCTGCAGCCGCTCGCGACGGACGGTGCCGGGAGGCGTCAACGTGACGGTGAGCGAGGTGGCTCCCGTTGGCAGGATGAAGTTCGGCAGCACCAGCGCCCCCGGCACGCAGCCATCTTGCGTCGGACACGGCGGTGCCGGTCGCCCCGCCACTTTCCGCGTCGAGTTTGGGGCGCCATCGGGATACCGCGTCGCCGTGGCGTCGGTGCCTGGAACAATCGCGTAGGTTGTGGTCAGTGCTCCTTCGTCGTTGTTGCGATAAGTGAGCCCCAGCCTCACATTCCACTTCAGTGGCAACGACGCACCAATTCGGAAGTCGTTCGACCACGGCCGGTCATAGGCAGTGGTGTCGCAGAAGCGCTCGTCGTTCGGGTTGACGACCAGATCGTTACGCGACGTACCACAGTTGATGCTGTCGCCGCGGGACGAGACGAACCCGCCGAAGACCTGCGCACCGGCGTAGGGTCGCGCCTGGAACTCCAACGAGAACAAGTGATACGGAGTGGACCGATTCGCCTCCAAGTACTCTACGTTCGCCTGGCTCTGCGCCAACCGCGCGCGCGTGGCAGCGTCCTTGATGCTGTAGACGGTGATCGGCGTCCCATCCATTGGGTTGAAGATGGTCATCGGCGTGTAGTCGCTTTGCTGTCGATACTTGTTGATGGTCTTGCGAAGGTTGTAATCGTCGCTGGACACCCAACCAGCGGTCACGGTCAGGCGCGGGAGCAACTGGTGCTGGACCTCCAGGTTGGACTCGACGGTCCAGCCCCGCGGATAGCCGGAGTAGGGCGTCGCGTCAGCCGGCGTCCCGAACCACGTCCCGTTCGTACTGCGGAGGGCCGCCATGTCGATCTCGCACGCGGCACTCGGGTAGCCGACGCACGGTGTGTAGGTTCCGTCGGCGTTGACGGTCGGTGAGCCTTGCGCAATGAGGTCGCCGTTGACGTCGGTCCACGGCAGCGTGCGGGTGGTCAGGGTCAGCGTATTGAACGAGAAGGCCAGCGAGGTCGCGGCCGCTGCGTTGTAGCGGTTCAACGAGTACTTGACCGCCGTCTTGCCGTTGCCGAACAGGTCGTATGCCATGCTGAACCGCGGCGCCCAGTCCGACCAGTTCGGCACGTTCTTCACCGCCGGAATCGATCGGGCCGGTGTGAAGCGCCCGCCGGGCACGTCATACGCATCGTTTTGCGCGTTGACGTTCTCCCAGCGCAGCCCGTAGTTCAGCGTCAGGCGCTTCATTCGCCACGAGTCCATCGCGTAGAACCCCACGTCGCGGTTCAACCGATCAACCGACGCCACCGGCAGGTTGCCGACGATGACGTCGACTGGATTCGAGAACACCCATTCGGTGTTGACCCGCGTGACATTGGCGTAGCGCTGCGTCAGGTCAGCATTGGCGTCGGTCGAGTGATAGAAGCGCCCCCACTGATACTGGAATCCTGCTTTGAAGTTGTGCGAGCCCGTGACATAGGCCAGCGACGCCTGCACGTTGTCGCGTGCCGGCCAGTCCTGATCGAGGGTCAGGCCGGGTGCCGTCGAGCGGGCCGCGCCGCCGGTTTGTAGCGTCCGCGAGGCCGACGCGAACCATTCCGGCGTCCCGCGCTGCTTGAGGACCCCCTCCTGCGCCTCGACGTTGCGGTACTCCCGGTTGAACGAATAGCCGCCTTCGAGCAGCAGCTTGTTGGTGAGCACCGCGGAGTACTTGAAGTTGCCGGTCGAGTAGTTCGGCGAGGTCCAGCGGGTCGACGCCGTTTCCGGATCCATTTGCGCCCCCATGTCATGGCTGCGGGTCTTGTTGGTGAACTCCACGTAGCCGGCAACTTTGTGCCGGTCTGTCACCTGATAGGTGAGCCGAGCCATCGGTTGTTGAATGGCCTGCGCGTCAGCGCCCTGACTACCATCATCGAGCAGTGTGTCGGGCACGATGTTGCTGGTATTGAACTGATGATACGAGGCGAAGAACCAGAGCCGGTTGCGCTTCACCGGCCCGCCCTGTGACACCGTGACGTCTGACAGGTATTCGAGTCCCCCCGCGTACACCATGCCCATGTCCCGCAAGCGCTGGGTGAAGTTGTCGCCGAGCCACTGGCCGGGGCGGTAGTTGACCCGGAAGTTGCCGCTCGGACGGTTGCCGCCGTCGCGCGGAATCATGTTCACGGTGACGCCGCCCCCGGACCGGTCGGCCGGGCTGCCGCTCGTCTGGTAACTGACTTCCTGGGTCATGTCCTGGTTGAAATAGCCCTGCACCGAACCATTGGCCTCGAGGCCGCTGACGGTCATCCCGTCGACCATCACGACGTTCTGCGCGGCGGTCATGCCGCGTACCGACATGTAGGTTTGCGTCGCACCGCCTGAGCCGCCAACCGTGCCGGCGTTCTGGCCGGCGGCGTTGAACATGTTGATGGAGGGGATGAGCTCGGCCATCTCCCAGATGTTCTGGCCGGTCGGGACCGAGTCGAGCACCTCGCGATCGAGCCGTGTCACTTGCGCCGCGTTCTGCACATCCACGCCGATCGCAGCGCCCGAGACGATGACCGTCTCTGCCAGGGGGCCCACTTTCAGTTCGGCGTTCACGGTGGCCGTGAACTCGGCGCGCAGGGCCACCCGTTCCTGTCTGACGGTCGAGAACCCCGGCAACGAAAAGGTCACGGTATAGAGGCCTGGCCGGAGGTCGGCGATGCGATAGGTACCAGAGCGGTCGGTGATGGCGCTGCGGACCTTCTCGATCAAGGCGTCGCTGGCCGCCTCGACGGTGACGCCGGGGAGCATGCCGCCCGAGACGTCACGGACGTCGCCGGCGATAGTGCTTTGAGCCGCGACCATGGCTGGCGTGACCAGCAAGGAGGCGACCGCCGTTGCCAATTGCGCCAGGGATCGTGACATGCCATGCCTCTCCGAGTGGTGAACGCGAATTGCGGCCTCACCTTACCAGATGTTCCGACCGTCCCGCCCTCGAAAGGAAGGACCCGCAGCCGCGATCTCGGAAATCGTTGATACCCTCCACTAGACTACAGACCACTGTGGGTGACGGCCATGCCGTGGCCGAGGAGAGGGAATGAAGAACGAACGTCAACCACCTGGGTCGGCCGTCGCACCGAGCCTCCGAACTGCCACCTTGATGGCGCTGGTGCTCAGCTCGGCGGTGCTGCTGCATGGCCAGGGCGCGGCGCCGTTCCAGGACGACTTTCCCGCTGACGAATTCGTGGCCCGTCGAAACCAGGTGTTCGACGCCATCGGCCTGCAGGCCGTTGCGCTCATCCAGGGCGCGCCCGGCATCGACGGCTTCAAGGTCTTCCGCCAGTCCAACGAGTTCACCTGGTGTGACGCCGGAAGAGGTGCTGGTCCTCGCGCGCCGCGACATGGGGCCAGCCGTTTCGCGAGGGCATGGTCTGCACGGTCGACCCGATGATGTGGATACCGGACGAGAAACTCTACGTCCGGATGGAAGACACCATCGTCATCGCCAAGAGCGGCAAGGAGAACTTCACCGCGTCACTCGCCAGCACGCCGCAGGAGATTGAGGCGGTGATGAAACAGGAAGGGCTGCTGACGCGCGTGGCGCGGCTGCCGTAAGCGCCGAGTCGCCTCCCAACAGCGCATCAATTTTGTGGGATAAAAAAAGGAAGACTGAGCTGAATCACCACGTTAAGTCTTTTATTATAATACGTTTAGCGTTGCGTGATGGCGGAGAGAAAGGGATTCGAACCCTTGGTACAATTTCTTGTACACACGCTTTCCAAGCGTGCTCCTTCAACCACTCGGACACCTCTCCGTTCAAGTGGGGAACATGCAGCTTACCGTGAGGCAGTGAATCTACTCAATGATAAAGGTGGGTGGTGGCACAACACTCTTGACGTGCAGGCGTGGCTGGCGGCACATCTCCAAGTTGTCGGCCGCATGTCCGCTGCTCGCGGTCGGGGCATCTGGACGTGAAGTGGGCACTGAGGTGATGGTGTTCTCCTGACCTCCTGTTGTATACTCGCCCGGCAATGACGCTCACCTTCAGGCGCCAGCACACCGGTGCTAAGCGGGCCAACACTCGCTCTGGGGGCGGACGCTCGTAGGCAGGATCTGAACAGGTTTCCGTTCAGAAGGTCCGACAGTCACCCGCCGCGGTTCTCCGCCGGCGGGTTTTTGTTTTTGGGGATGCAGTGATGAGCGAAATCGAAGTTGGCGTCCTTGGCGCGACCGGCGTCGTCGGGCAGCAGTTCGTGTCACGGCTGGCGCGCCACCCGTGGTTTCGCCTGACCTGGCTGGCTGCCAGTGAGCGGTCCGAAGGCCAAGCCTACAAGTCAGTGGCGCCGTGGCGCCTCGCCACGCCGATTCCGGCCGATTCGGCCGATCGCGTCGTTGACGGGTGTGTACCGGGCCGCGGCCCCAGGGTCGTGTTCTCGGCACTCGATGCCGCGGTCGCCGACGAGATCGAAGGCGCCTTTGCCGCCGCCGGCCACATCGTAGTCAGCAACGCCCGCAACTTCCGCATGGACCCGCTGGTCCCGCTGCTCATCCCCGAGGTCAATGCCGACCATCTGTCGCTGTTGCAAGAACAGCGCGCCGCCAAAGGCTGGTCCGGCGCCATTGTCACCAACCCCAACTGCTCGACCGTGGTGCTCGCCATGGCACTGGCGCCGCTCTGCCAGTTCGGCATCACGTCGGTGATTGTCTCGACCATGCAGGCGGTCTCTGGCGCGGGCTACCCCGGCGTGCCGTCGCTCGACATTCTCGGCAACGTCGTCCCGTTCATCGGCGGCGAAGAAGAAAAGATGGAGACCGAGACGCAGAAGATTCTTGGCCGTGATGGCGGCCGCGTGCCGCATGCCGTGGCGATCAGCGCACACACCAACCGCGTCCCCGTGATCGACGGCCACACCATGACGGTGTCGGTCGCGTTCCAGAACCAGCCGTCGCTGGCGGACCTCGCCAATGCGATCCGGACGTTCAAGGGTCGGCCGCAGGAATTGAAGCTGCCGACGGCGCCGCAGCCGGCACTGATCCTGATGGCCGAACCCAACCGTCCGCAGCCGCGGCTGGATGCCGACCTCGGCGGCGGCATGGCCGTCAGCATCGGCCGCCTGCGCGCGTGCCCGGTGTTGCATGCGAAGTTCGTGGCACTTGGCCACAATACGGTGCGCGGCGCGGCCGGCGCCGCAATTCTCAACGCGGAGCTGATGAGGGCTGAAGGTATTTTCTGAACCAAGCCCCAAGCCAACGTGGTGAGCTGACATGAAGGTGATGAAATTTGGCGGCACGTCGGTGGCCGACCGGGCCGCCATCGAGCGGCTGGTCGCGCTGGTCCGCGCCGAGTGGCAGGCCGAGGCACACCAGCACGGCGGCGACGCGCGCGGTCCGGTCGTGGTGGTGTCGGCGCTTTCCGGTGTGACCGATCGCCTGCTTGGTGTGGCGGCGCTCGCCCGCGAGGGTGACGTCGAAGGCGCGCGCGCCAGCCTGCAGGATCTGCGCCAGCGACACATCACGGTGTCGGAGGTGATCGCCGACGAGGCGTTACGGACGCCCGTGGTCGAGTCACTGAACCGCGAGTTCGATGAACTGGAGCGCCTCGTCTCGGCCCTGTCGGTGTTGCAGGAAGTGTCGCCACGCTGGCTCGACACGCTGGCTGCCACCGGCGAGGTCCTGAGCAGTCAGATCGTGGCCGCAGCGCTTGGTGCCCACAAGCTGCAGGGGGCCTTCGTCGATGCCCGCAAGGCCGTGGTCACCGATGACGAACACACGGCGGCGGCGCCGATGTTCAAAGAAACCACGGCCGCGCTCATGACGCACGTCGATCCGCTGCTCGCGGCCGGCCGCATCCCGGTGCTTGGCGGATTTGTCGGCGCGACCACCAGCGGCGTCACCACCACGCTCGGCCGAGGCGGTTCAGATTTCTCGGCGGCTATTGTCGGCGCCTGTCTCGGCGCCGCCGAGATTCAGATCTGGACCGACGTCGACGGCATGCTCACCGCCGATCCCCGCATTGTCAAAGCGCCGCAGGTGGTGCCGCACCTGTCGTTTGCCGAAGCGTCGGAGTTGGCGTATTTCGGCGCCAAGGTGCTGCATCCGGCCACCATCCAGCCGGCCGTGGCGCGCAACATCCCGGTTCGCATTCTCAATTCACAACGGGCACGGGCGCGCGGCACGTTGATCACCGCCGACCGCCCCAGGAGCGAGCGGCCGCTGACCGCCGTCGCGTCCAAGAAGGGCGTCACGGTCGTCGACATCACCTCGACGCGCATGTTGATGGCGCATGGCTTTCTCCGCCGGCTGTTCGAGGTGTTCGAACGCCACCAGACAGCGGTCGACGTCGTCACGACCTCGGAAGTGAGCGTCTCGGTGACCATCGACGATGCCCGGCGGCTGCCGGCGATTGTCGAAGGTTTGTCAGGCTTCGCCGGCGTCGAGCAGCAGGATCAGATGGCCATCATCTGCGTAGTGGGCGACGGCCTGCACGACGACCCGACGCTGGCGTCGCAGGTGCTCGCCTCGGTCGGCGACGTGCCGTTGCGGATGGTGTCGCAGGCGGCGTCGCGACGTAACATCACCTTCGTGATTAGTGAGGCGGAATTGCCGACGGCGCTCTGTCGCCTGCACGATCGCTTCTTCTCGTCGCCGGGTGCGGCCTGATGCGCATTCTGCTGGTTGGCCATGGCCGGATGGGGCAGTTGGTGGCATCGCTGGCCCCGTCCTACGGCGCCACCATTACCGGGATCATCGACGGTCGCTCCGGTGAGCGCGCCATCGCCGATGGCGATTTCGGCCAGGTTGATGTGGCGATCGACTTCACGCTGCCCGATGCCGTGGCCACGAACCTGCCACCGTTGGCGGCGCGCAAGATCAACGTCGTGATTGGCACCACGGGGTGGCAGGCGCACGAAGCCGCGATGCGAGAGATCGCGTCGAAGGCTGGCATCGGGGTGCTGGCGGCGGCCAATTTCTCGCTGGGCATGAACGTCTTCCAGATGGCCGTGGAAGAAGCGAGCCGTCGCTTCGCGAAGCACGCGGAGTTCGGCGCCTGGCTGCACGAGTCGCATCACATCATGAAGAAAGACGCGCCTTCGGGCACCGCGCTGACGCTGAAGGCCGGAATGGAGAGCGCGGGTTACACCAGGCCGATCGACGTGTCGTCCACGCGGGCCGGCTCGGTGCCGGGCACACACACGGTGGGCTTCGACGGACCATCCGAGACCATCGAGCTCACACATACGGTGCGCGATCGGGCCGTCTTCGCCCGCGGAGCCCTCACGGCCGCCACCTGGCTGGTTGGTAAGCGCGGCTGGTTCTCGATTGGCGACATGCTTAAGGACTAACCCGGGATCCGGGACCCGGCAGTAAGGTATGCGATGCGAACAACGTTTACTGGAGTAGGCACGGCGCTCGTCACGCCATTCACCACGCGCGGTGCGCTGGACGAACCGGCGATCAAGCGGTTGGCCCGGCGGCAGATCGATGCCGGCATTCACTTCCTGGTGCCGTGCGGCACCACCGGCGAGACGCCGACGCTGTCAGCGGCAGAACGGCGGCGCGTCGTGGAGCTGGTGCTCGAAGAGGCCAACGGCCAGGTGCCGGTGATGGCCGGCGCCGGCGACAACGACACCACGGCGGCGGTGCAGTTGTCGAAAGACCTGCACAGCATTGGCGTGCAGGGCCTGCTGCAGGTGACGCCGTGGTACAACAAGCCGACGCCCGAAGGACTGTTCGCCCACTTCTCGGCGGTGGCCGCAGCGACGCCGCTGCCGGTGATGCTCTACAACGTGCCCGGTCGCACCGGCTGCAACATCGATGCGGCCACACTGGCGCGTCTGGCGACCATCCCGAATATCATCGGCGTGAAGGAGGCCTCGGGCAACATCACGCAGATGATCGAGATCTGCCGCGCCGTGCCGGATGACTTCCTGGTGCTGTCCGGAGACGATGCGATGACGCTGTCGTTGATGGCGATTGGCGGCCGCGGACTGATTTCGGTGGCGTCGAACTCCATTCCCGCCGAGATGACGCAGTTGGTGGAGGCGGCCGAGCGCGGCGACTACGCCACGGCCCGCCGCCGGCATCACCGGCTGGTGCCGATCATGCTCGGTAACTTCATCGAGTCGAACCCCGGTCCCGTGAAGTGCGCCATGGCGGCCATGGGCCTGTGTGAAGAAGTGTTCCGTCTGCCGATGGTGCCGCCGCGCCAGGCATCGAAAGAAAAGATGAACGGCTGGTTGAAGGAGCTCGGGTTCCTGTGACACTGCAAGAGAACATTGCCTCGCTCGTGGCCGCCGGAACGGGCGCCAACAAGGTTGCGGCGAGGACGGCGTTCGAGGCATTGAAGGCGGGGCTCGAAGCGGGCACCATTCGCTCGGCGCAGCCCGACTTCTCGACGCCGTCCGGGTGGCGCGTCAATATCTGGGTGAAGCAGGGCATCTTGCTCGGTTTTCGATTCGGCGACATCGTCGAGATATCGGCCGGCCTGCCGTTCTACGACAAGGACACGCAGACCGTGCAACGTCCCGGCGTGGCCGCGGGGATTCGCATTGTCCCCGGCGGGTCGGCCATTCGCGGCGGCGCCTTCGTCGCCCGCGGCGTGATTTGCATGCCGCCCATGTACATCAACATCGGTGCCTACATCGGCGAGGGCACCTTGGTCGATTCACATGCGCTGATCGGGTCGTGTGCCCAGATCGGCGCGCGCGTGCATGTCAGCGCTGCCGCGCAGATTGGCGGCGTCCTTGAACCCGTCGGCGCGCTGCCGGTGATCGTCGAAGACGATGTACTGGTCGGCGGCAACACCGGCATCTACGAAGGTGCGGTGATCAGGCAGCGTGCGGTGATTGCCGCGGGTACCGTGCTCACCGGGTCGACGCCGGTGTACGACCTGGTCAACGGCGTCATCATCAAGCCCACGCCCGGACAGCCGCTCGTCATTCCCGAAGGCGCGGTGGTCGTGCCCGGGGCGCGCGCCGTCACCCATGGCGCCGGCAAGGACTGGGGACTGTCGCTCGCCACACCTGTCATCGTCAAGTACCGCGACGACAAGACCGACGCGAGAACGGAACTCGAACAGTGGATCCGGTGAATCCGGGGCCCGGGATCGATGTTGTCGCGCTGGCGCGACAGCTGATCGACATTGAATCGACTACCGGTAACGAAGGTGAGGTCGGCGCCTGGCTGGCATCCTACCTGCGGGCACTCGGCTATTCGGTCCTGGAACAGCCATTGGCCCCGAGTCCGGATCCCCGCTCCCCGTTCCCGCGGGTCAATGTCATTGCCGCCGTCGGCGAGCCCGAAGTCGTGTTTTCGACGCACTTCGACTGCGTGCCGCCGTTCTTTCCGAGCCGCGTCGAAGGTGGTCTGCTCTACGGTCGCGGCGCCTGCGATGCCAAGGGCATTCTCGCTGCGCAGGTGGCGGCCGCCGAGCGGCTGCGCGCCGCCGGCGAGACGCGGATTGGCCTGGTGTTCGTGGCCGGCGAAGAGCGCGGCAGCGACGGCGCCAAAGCCGCGAACAAGATTGGGTCGAAGTCGCGTTTCCTGATCAACGGTGAACCGACCGACCTGCGCCTGGGTTCGGCGACGCGCGGCTGCTTCCGGGTCCGCCTGACGGCAGCGGGCAAGGCAGCGCACTCGGGCTATCCCGAGCTCGGTGAGTCAGCGATCGAGAAGTTGCTCGATTGCCTGATGGCGCTGCGCGCGGCCGCGTGGCCGTCGGACCCGCTGCTTGGCACGACGCACTACACCGTGGGCCTGATCAACGGCGGCGTCGCGCCGAACGTGATCCCGCCTCATGCCGAAGCCGAGGTCTTCTTCCGCACCGTCGGCGCGCACGATGCCATTCGCGCGACGCTGGCCGCGGCTCTCGCCAACCGCGTGACGGTGGAGGAGATACTGGAACTGCCGGCAGTCCAGCTGCACACCGTGCCCGGCTTTGCGACCGCCGTCTTCTCGTATGTCAGCGATATCCCGTTCCTGTCGAACTGGGGCACGCCGCTGCTGGTCGGTCCAGGTTCCATCCATGTCGCACATACGGATCGCGAACATGTGGCGGTTGCAGAGCTGGATCAGGCGGTCGAGAGCTACGCGCGGTTGGCGGCGACCCTGCTCGCCACGCCTTAGGCCGCAGATTTACGCAGATGGTATTGAGGGCGGAGGCTTTAGCCTCCGCCTGGCGACGGCTAAAGCCATCGCCCGCCGTTAGCCGGCGGTGCTACACTACAGGCTCGGCTCGGAACCTCGGCAATCTCAGGGCGGCGAATCGCGTCAGGGCCGGAAGGCAGCAGCGCTAAGTCGTTTCCGTGATGTGTTGAGGACCTCCGGGCCGAGTTTCCCTGCCAATGGCCTACCAAGTTCTCGCCCGCAAGTGGCGTCCGCAGAAGTTCGAGGATGTGCTCGGGCAGCAGGCGGTCACACGCACCCTGAAGAACGCGCTCAAGAGCAAACGGATTGCCCAGGCATTCGTGTTGTCGGGCCCCCGCGGTTGCGGCAAGACGACGACGGCGCGCATCCTGGCGCGGGCGCTCAGTTGCGCCAAGGGGCCGACGCCCGACCCGTGCGGCGTGTGCGACGCCTGCATCGAGATTGCCGAGGGCCGCGACATCGACGTCCTCGAAATTGACGCCGCCACGCATACCGGTGTCGACAACGTTCGCGAGGTGATTGTCGAAGGCCTAGCCATCGCGCCGGTCCGCAATCGCTTCAAGATCTTCATCATCGACGAAGTCCACATGTTGTCGGCGTCGTCGTTCAATGCCTTGTTGAAGTCGATCGAAGAACCGCCGCCGCATGTCATTTTCATGATGGCGACCACCGAGCAGCACAAGATTCCCGACACGGTGTTGTCGCGCGCGCAGGTCTACGAGTTCCGCACCATCTCGGCGAAGGTGGTGACCGATCAGCTGCGCAAGATCGCGGTGGAAGAGAAGATCGAGATCCCCGAAGCCGGGTTGATGCTGCTGGCGCGCGCCGGCGAGGGCAGCATGCGCGACTCGCTCAGTGCCTTCGACCAGGTCCGCGCCTTCGCTGGCGACACCATGGTCGTGGACGACGTGGTCACCGTGCTGGGCCTCGTGGGCCGCGACCTGGTGTTCGACATGCTCGAGGCGGTGGTCAGTGAAGACGCCCCGGCGGCGTTTGCGCTGGTCGAGCGCGCGATCGAGCGCGGTTACGAATTGCGGCTGCTGTGCCGCGAGCTGGCGCGCGCGACGCGCGACCTGTTGATTCTGTCGGTCGATCCGAAGCGCGCCTCAGACCCCGATGTCGCCGCCGATGCCGAACGCGAACGCCTGCTGGCGATGGCCGGCCAGTGGTCGCGCGAAGACCTGCTGCGCGCCTTCGACCTGCTGACTCGCACCGAGCAGGAAGTGCGGGTCTCGGACCAGCCGCGCTACAACCTCGAACTGGGACTTCTTCGCCTGATGCACATGCGCAAGCTCGTGCCACTGGGCGAGTTGCTGGGGCTCGCGGATAAATCACCTGCTCGCCCGATGGTGCCTAACGTGCCTAATGTGCCAAGGGTACAAATGCCTGCTGCGAAGGCGCCCGCTGCCTCGTCACCCAAAGCGAGCGCGCCAAGTGGCCCGAGCACCCCAGACACCGATAGTTCCTTGAAAGACGCGTTCCTGGCCGAGATCAAGTCCGGGAAATCGACGTTCTACAACTTGGTAGTAGCCTCCGCCTACGCGATTGATGTCTCCGCCGACCGCATCGTGTTTTCGTTCCAGCCGAACAAGAAAAACGCGAAGGGGCAATGCGAGGATCAGAGGGCGTGGCTGGCGACGATTGCCGAGAAGGTCGCCGGACGGCCCATTCCGGTGTCGATCGTGATGGCCGACGGCGACCCGCCGCCCGCGCCCGCGCCGTCGACCCTCGGTTCGCCCGTGGCGGCGCCGCGTGTCTCGTCGGCCGACTTGTCCTCCGTAGCCTCGGCGAAGGAGGAAGCCATGGCCAATGCCACGGTCCAGGCCGTGCTTGAAATTTTCCCAGTGGATAAAACGACGATTGAGGAGCGATAGCCCCAAGCCCTATGGACATTCAGAACATGATGAAGCAGGCGCAGGAAATGCAGGCGCGTCTGCAGCAGGAGATGTCGCAGTTGAGCGTGCAGGCCACCGCCGGCGGCGGCATGGTCACCGTGACGGTCAACGGCCACAAGCACCTGCAGCGGATTGCCATCGACCCCGAAGTTGTCTCGAAAGACGACCTCGCCATGCTGCAGGATCTGATCGTCGCCGCCGTGAACGACGCCAACCGCAAGGTCGATGACGCCATGAAGCAGCGGATGGGCGGCATGCTCGGCGGCCTTGGTATCCCCGGACTCTAATGTCGCTGCCCGCGTCCCTGCAGGAACTGGTCGATCAGTTCAAGAAGCTGCCTGGCGTTGGCGCCAAGAGCGCGCAGCGGCTGGCGTTTCACGTGCTGCGCACGCCGCGTGACGAAGCCGAGCGCCTGTGCCAGGCGATTCGCGACGTCAAGGACCGCGTCACGTACTGCACCACCTGCAACAACATCACCGACACCGACCCCTGCCTGGTGTGCGGCGACAAGACCCGGGACCGCCGCGTGATCTGCGTCGTCGAAGAGCCGCAGAACGTCAACGTGGTTGATCGCAGCGGTGGTTTCAGGGGCGTGTTTCACGTCTTGATGGGCGCCATCTCGCCGCTGCAGGGGATCGGCCCGGACGACCTGAAAATCAAGGGCTTGCTGGCGCGCATTGGCGTTGATGCCGTCGACGAAGTCATTCTCGCGACCAATCCCACCGTGGACGGTGAGGCCACCGCCATCTACCTGGCCCGGCTGCTCAAGCCGCTGGGGATTCGGGTGACCCGCATTGCCACCGGCATCCCGGTGGGCAGCGACATGGACTATGCGGACGACCTGACCGTCGGGAAAGCGATGGACGGGCGCCGGGAAGTGTAGAATTCGCACTACCCCATGCTGCCTGCCGCGTATCAACTGCCAGCGGCCGCCGTCCTGATGGCCGGCGGGTTCCTCGCGTGTTTCCTTGGCTACCGCCTGTTCAAGGTGGTGCTCGGCATCTTCGGCTTCATCATCGGCGCGCTGGCGGCTAGTTCCGTCTTCGGCGCCACTGACACCACCCCGATGGTGATCGCCGCCCTGGTCGGTGGCATTGCCGGTGCGGCGCTGTTACTGGCCGCTTATTTCGTCGGCGTGGCGCTGGTCGGCGCCGGCATTGGCGCCCTCATGGTGAATCTGATCTGGACACAGGTCGACGGCGACCCGCACCCGGCGATGGTAATCCTGATTTCGGTGGCGGGCGCCGTGCTGGCGACCTGGCTGCAGCGCTACGTGATCATCCTGGGCACGGCGTTCGGCGGCGCCTGGACGCTGCTGGTCGGCGGCCTCGCCGTGATGGGCGACAGCGGTCCCCTGAAGGCCGCGGCGCAGGGCGACGTGTGGGTGGCGTATCCACTGAACCCGGCGCCGGGGCAGTGGTGGCTACCCTGGGCCTGGTTCGGCCTCGGCGCGTTAGGCACGCTGATCCAGATGCGCTGGACCGGCGGCGACAAGGGCAGGGTCGTGAAGCCGAACAAGAAGAAGGGTTTGCCTAAGGGCGAATAGGCTCAAGCCTCAAGCCGAGCGGCCGTGAGGCCGCTGAGAAACGCGTCCTCGATCCTCGTCCCCAAGCACCAATCTCCACACAACGTGAGGCGCGATTCCTCATGATGAATCGCGCCGGCCGCCAGCGGCGGATCGACCGACGCAAAGCGCCAGCGATGCGCCGCAGCGTAGAATGCGCGCGGCAGGCCGTTCGGGATCAGGTCGTGGAACGCCTCCATCAGGAACGAACCGACGAGCTCGGGATCGTCATCCACGTGCGCGCCGCTCCACAGCGCCGTGGCGTGCAACACCCAGGTGTCTACCTTCCACTCGCGCTTTGGCTTCGACTGGTTGCGCGCCACCCAGCCGAGCGGGCTGCCGTGCACGAAGGCGCCGTCGAAGCGGGCCGGCACGCGTTCCTCGAAGGCGGCGAGCACCGCCCAGCATGGCCGTGTCACGACACTCGCGAGCGTTGTTGATAGCGCCGGGAGGTGCGCCACGAGCGGCTTCGCCTGATCGGCTGTCACCGCGAGCACGACGCGATCAAACTCGCGCAGCAGCGGATCGAGAGATTCGATGCGCTGGTCATAGCGAACGTCGAGCGTGCCGGCCATCGCCCTGGCAATCGCGCTCATGCCGGGGATGCCGACGTAGCGTTTGGTGGTGGTCGCGAGTTCGTCCCAGCCCTCGCTGTCGAAGCTGACCAGGCGGCCGTCCCATTCGGCGGCGATCCGATCGCGCAGCCAGCCGTCGACGACGGCTTGAAAACGAGGATCGCGGGCGGTGAAGTACTGCGCGCCGTGGTCGAAGGCGAGGGTGGCGTCGCCGGCGCTCCTGGGCATCTCGATGCCGTCGACGCGCCTGGTCGCCGCCCGTCCGCCAGGCCCGCGAGCCCGCTCAAACACGACCACCTCGTCGCCGCGTTCGCGAAACGCGCACGCGGCCGATAGCCCGGCGATTCCGGCGCCGACGACGGCTACCTGCATTTACGTAAACCGAAAAAAGGGGAGCAGGTCCACATTTTCAGAAGGCGTCGCCGATGAACGCCAGCATGCGGCCGCAGTAGAGCACCGCGAACCACGACACGAGCGAGACCAATCCGACCAGCGTGGCGGCTCGAGGCGGGTCGCCATGAGGGTCAAGCGCGAGCACCTTGGCCGATAGCCGTGATTCATAGAACCCGGCGTTCAGCCCGGCCAGCATGAGGAAGCCCACCTTGTACCACCACACCGGATTGTGGATGTACTGCTCGGGCAGGGCGGTCAGGAACACCAACCCCGTCGCCACGTTGACCGCGAACCCAACCAGCGCGAATGGCATCAACGCGCGCGCGGCTTCCACCGAGACTCGCCGGAAGAACCCCATCAGGCGCAGGTCGAAGAAGCCGGTGATGCCGACGAGCATGCTGAGCCCCATGAAATGCAGCGATTCGCAGAGAGGCCAGACCCACGTGCTGCTGTTGATCCAGTCCGCGGCGGGCGTGGCGCGCAGCCACTGTGCAAAGGGGAGCAGGTCCGGCATGGCTTACAGATAGGCCATCAGCCGGCCGGCCACGATGGCCCCTGCCCAGAGGCAAAGGGACACGATCGCGAGTGTCCGCAAGCTGGCGTCGATGTGGTGTCCGACTTCAACCGGACCTAGCCGCTTCGCCATGGTTCGCGCGACGACCAGCGCCAGCGTGATGCAGGCCAGCTTCACGTAGAACACGCGTTGTCCCGACTTGGTGGTGGCGTCGGCGATGAACAGCAGTATCCCCGACGCGAAGTTGATGGCAAAGCCTGCCGACATGATGGGGAACACCGCGCGGAGCGCGGCAAGAGGAATCGCCGCGGCCCAGCCGAGCAGCCGCAGGTCGACCACGACATTGGCGCCAACGACGATGGCGAGGCCGACGGTGTGGAGGGTGAGAATGGTGGCGTAGGCCCAGATCGAGGGTGACTCTCGCACCCAGGCGGCAAGAGCCGTCCCCTCGATTGCGGTGAACAGGTCGGTCACGTCGCCGGAGCTAGTGTCCCGGTTCTTTCGGCACGGTGCCGCGAAGAATAGCGGTGCCGTCAGCCTTCATCAGCAAACTGATGCAGCACATGCCGTGCGAGCCTTCGGCCCGCGACGGCTGGCCGGCGACGCGGATCTCGGTGCCCGGCTTGAGCGTGTCGACCGTCAGGTTATTGCGCGACAGCTGTGCGCCGGTGCTCATCTCGACCTGCCACTCGACCTTCGTGCCCTGCTCGTCGACGTCGAGATAGAGAAACGAGTGAGGGTTGCGGATGTTGAGCTTGGTGACCGTGCCCTTGACCTCCACCTTCTTGGTGGCGTCGTAGAACGGTGCGCTCGAATGATGCGCAATCGCCGGTGCGGCGACGGCTGCCGCGACCACCACGGCTCCCGCCAGGATCAAGCTGTGTGCGTTCATCTGCGTGTGCGTCTCCTTCACTTGTACTTCGGAACCATCATCTTGATTGGCGCGCGCGACGACTCGGCGTCGCACTCCCAGGCTTCGAGCTGGTAGCCGGGTGCCGCGGGCAGCCAGCGCGTGGTGTATCCCGTCGGCTTGCGGAGAATCAGCGGATCCTCGACGGTCAGCGTCAGTTTCAGCTCGCCGCTCTCTTTCCAGTACTTCTCCGTCACCTTCTTCAGCGACGACGAGGGGATGCCGTTGTAGTCGTCGAAGCCGGTGATGTCGAACAGGAAGTGATCGGTTTCGACGATCAGGAAGTTGCCTTCGTAGCGTCCAGACGAAAATCCCTGGAGGCTGTAATCCTGGATGGTCGGCTTGCGGCCATCGAGCCAGATGGTCCGCGTCTGGTCGTCTTTCTCGTAGCGCATGACGACGCGGTCGGGCCACTGGGCGAGCTGCATGTAATACGGGTCGTACTGAATCGCCGGGGATGCAGACGGCACGCAGTCGTACTTGGGCGCGATGGCCTCGTCGAAGACCTTCTGGAACGCGAGCCCGCGCTCGTTGAGCACGGGGAAATTGTCCTTGTTCCACGGCGCCGTCTCGCTGTTGATCGGGCGGGCACGTGTGGTGCCGTTCCAGATGCCCTGGAGGTCGGGGAAGCGGCTGACGGGGGCGGCGGCTGCCGGGCGTGCGGCAGGTGCAGCGGGTGCAGGCGCCTGGGCCTGCTCGGCCGAGCCGATGGCCGTGGCCAGGATCGCGGCGACGGCGAGTGCGCAGGCTGTTCTTAGGATTCGCGGACTCTGCATGGCACCAAATCCTACTACGCCTCGACGAGCGGCATGAACCGGGCCGTGCAGCCGCGCAAACCACTTGCGCTGCAGCCGCGTCGGCTGTATACACGGGGGCGGGCGGCTGGACGAATACAGCACGTCGCGTTCCGGAGGTGAGTATGGCTCGCGTCGCGGCTTTGTTCGTGGTCCTGGTGGTGATGGTTCTGGTCCCGGCGTTGCAGCCGGGTCTCGCCGGTCAGGTCTGGCAGACGCCGCGCACGTCGTGGGGCCATGCCGACTTGTCGGGGACCTGGTCGACCGCAACCATTACCCCGCTCGAGCGGCCCGCTGAGCTGGCCGGCAAAGCGTCCTTCACCGCGGCGGAAGCAGCGGACTACGAGCGCGTGGTCGTTGAGCGCACCAACCGGGATCAGCGCCCCGACGACGCCGCCGCGGACGTCGCGCGCGCCTACAACGACTTCTGGTGGGACAGCGGGACCCGGGTGGTGCCGACGCGCCGCACGTCGCTGGTCGTCGATCCTCCCGATGGCCGCGTTCCCGCCTTGACCACGGCCGCGCAGCAGCGGCAGGCCGCGCTGGCGGAAGCCAGGCAGTTGCGCGGTCCCGCCGACCACCCGGAGGATCGGAATCTCTGGGAGCGCTGCCTGACTCGCGGACTGCCGACGGCCATGCTGCCGCAGGTCTACAACAACAACTACCAGATCGTGCAGACCACGGATCACGTCGTGATTCTTGCGGAGATGATCCATGACGCGCGCGTCATTCCCCTTGACGGCCGGCCGCACCTGCCGGCCCACCTCCGCGCCTGGATGGGTGATTCGGTCGGCCGCTGGGACGGCGACACGCTCGTGGTCGAGACCACGAATTTCACCGACAAGACGAATTACCGCGGCGCGACCGACCAGCTGCGCCTGGTGGAGCGCTTCACGCGCACGGCGCAGGACATCCTCACGTATCGGGTCACGGTGCACGACCCGAGCACGTTCACGCAGCCGTGGACCATCGAGCTGCCCGTGCGGCGGAGCGACGGCGAGATCTACGAATATGCGTGCCACGAGGCCAACTACGGGCTCGAAGGCATTCTGCGCGGACACCGGGCCGAGGAGAGGGTCGCCGCCGAGGCGGCGGCGAAGAAGTCGCCGAAGTAGTCCGTCGGCCTATCGCACGCGCTCCCCACACCACCTTCGCCAAGACGCGGCCCAACCTGAGCTGTTCGCGGTCTCAACCACGGGCAGGTCGAGGACATCGCGGGCAGCCTCCTGGCGGGGAGGGAGCATTGACACCCGAGCGATACAAGACCTGCGTGGACCGCGCGGACGACGACACGCAGGTCATCAGGCTGCGTGATCTGACGCTGGACCTGTGCGCCTCAAATATCCTCCCGGCCATCACGACGCCGCGGTCTCTCGACCTGGCGCACATGCGAACCGCACTCTGGTTTCATGCGGCCGAGCCGATCACGCGCTTTGTGACGATGGATGTGTCGCAGAGGCAGGCGGCGCGGGAACTGGGGCTGCCCGTCTGACGGGTTTCTATTTTCCCGAGAGCACGCGTCCGAGGCTGCCGAAGTAGCCGGTCATCTCCAGGTAACCGGCGCCCGAGATTGGCTTGCCGGCGGCCGACCCCGACAGGTCGATGGCGCCTTCCCAGTACGCGACGCCGGTCGAGCGCTCGAGCGCCAGCTCTTGGTCGTTCATCGGCGTCGTGACCCTCAGGTCGAGCTTCTCGCTTGGGATGCTGATCGTCCACTCGATCGGGTAGACCGCGCCGTTCTTCGACTTGAAGGTGGCGCGGCCGGGGGTCAGCGTGAAGGCGTTGACGTCGAGGTGCTTCGTCTTGCCATCCGTACCCACCAGCGTGCCGCTCGATCGCGGGTCGCGGCTACCATCGTCTCGCCGCAGTTGATAGAGCATCAGCTCGCGGCCGTCCGACAGTTGCATCGACAACCAGTCCCACCCGCGCTGGCCCGGCTCGAGGAAGCTGGTGCCGAACTCGTGGTCCATCCAACTGTCGCCGGTGACCTCGAACCGTTCGCCATCGACGGTGAGCGTGCCGCGCGTCGGCATCCGCGTGAGGGAGTAGTAATGCGACGCGTTCCCGGCCTGCGCGCCTTTCTGGCTGATGCCGCCAGTGCCGTGGATGACCGGTGCCTTGCCTTCGTCCAACGTCAAATCGAGTGACGCCTGCGGACTGGCCGCTTTCAGCAAATGGCGCGTCCTCGGTCCCTGGTCCCCGATCCTTGCCGACCAGTCGTCGTTCCAGACGTGATACCGATCCGTCGCAGCGCCGGCGAGTCCAGGTCCGCCACGCGACAGCTTCTCGGCGTAGCGATAACGGCGTTCTGACGGATCGCTGATCGCCACGTGTGTCATGAACAGATCGCGAATCGCCCACTTCGACGGATTGGCCGGCGCGGGATCGACGCCGACGCGGAAGAAGGTGACCTGGTAGCCGAACCGCCGGCCGTCCTTCGTTTTCACGTTGCCGGTGTAGTACCACCACTCGATCTTGAAGTCGGGGTGCGACGCGTGATCGCGCGGGAAGGCGTAGGTATAGCCGGCCGTAGCATCTTTCCACGCGGTTTGCGCCGACAACCAATGCCAGAAGGGCAGCCCTTCATGGCTGCTGGCAAGAAGCGCCGCAACGAGCATTAACGTGACCTTATTCATCATGCGACAACACCAATTGCGCCGCGCGTCGCGCCGGGTAGATGCCGGCAATCGACGTGGCGACGATGACCGCGATTGACGATTGGATCAGGAACGCGGTCGGCAGGTGAAACTGAATCGTCCAGCCGAAGCTCTGCACGTTGATCACGTAGATCAACACCATCGACAGGGCAAACCCCATCACCAGGCCAATGCCCTGGCTGACCGTACCGATCAGCGCCGCCTCGATGATCACCATCTTGCGCACCTGCCTGCGGTCGGCGCCGGTCAAGCGCAGCAGTGACAGTTCGCGCCGCCGTTCGAGCACCAGTGTCAGCAGCGTGCCGGCCACGCCCAGCATGGCGACAATGATGGCGATCAGTTCGAGGGCGTAGGTGATGGCGAACGTACTGTCGAAGATCCGCAGCACCTCGGTGCGCAGGGTCCGGTTGCTGAAGATGAAGGCGCGGTGGCCCTCGTCCATGGATGCCAGCATCTCCGATCGGACCACTTCCGGGTCGGCGCCCTCCGTCAGGAATGCGGCAATGCCGGTGGGCGGCAGCTCGCCGAAGTAGCGGCGGAACGTGCCCACGTCCATGATCACCACGCCGCGGTCGTTCGAGTAGTCGTAGTAGACGGCCGCCACGGCAAAATCCCGCAGGCCCTGTGGAGTCGGCAGCGTTAGCGTGTCACCCTCGCGCTTCTTGAACTTGTTGGCGAACGCCTCGGAAATGACCACCGCATCCTGGCCGATCGCCTGCCGCACTGCCTCGCGCGCGTTCGCCGGGCTCTTGAATAGCAGCGCGCCATGTTCGAGCACCACGCTGAAGGTGCCGGCGCCGAGCACCGTCAGCCGGCCGTCGTAGACCAGGTCGAGGTTGCGAAAGCTGTCGATGGCCGTGACCGCCGGATGCCGCTGCACGGCGGCGATCACGTCCGGCGACAGCGTCTGTTCCTGGCCGACCGAAGGCCTGATGCCGGGACCGACGAACAGGTCGGCTTGCAGCGTCTGTCCCACCCAGTACACGACCGTGTCGCGGAAGCTGCCGATCATGATCGCGATCGCGACCATCATCGACAGGCTGACCGCCAGCGCGGCCACCGAGATCGACAGGCGGGGGATGGCGGCGGTGAGGTTGGCGTGAGCGAGTAGTCCCTCGACGCCAAGCCCCCGCCGCAGCAGCACGCGGCCGGCGCGGGCCAGGCCGGACATGATGGCCGGCACTGCCAGGCCGGCGCCGATCACGATGGCAAACGACGCCAGATAGCCGTAGATCGGCCTGCCGTTGACCGGTCCCAGTTGCGCCAGGCCCGCCGCGAGCAGCAGCACGGCGATCGGCGCAATCACCATCACCGGCCGCAAGCGCAGCCGCATGTCGAGCGTGTCGTGGCCGCGCATGGCGGCCGTCGGTTCAACCCGGCTGGCTTCGAGCGCCGGAACGGCGGCGGCCAGCAGCGACAGCGGCAAGCCGATCAGTGCCGCCAGCCACACGTGGCCCCAGTTCATGTCGGGCGGTGCCGAGGCGGTCGCAATGTAGATGGTGCTGACGGTGGCCGCGGTCATGCCCACGGCGACGTCGGCCAGCAACCGCGCCAGGCCCAGGCCCAGGACGATCCCGGCGATGGCCAGGACGGCGGCTTCGCCCAGGAACATCAGCAGCACCTTGCGGCGGGTCAGGCCGAGCGCGCGTAGCGTGCCAATCTCCTGCCGTCGCGCCACCACAGAAATAGTGACCGTGTTGTAGACCAGGAACAGGCCGACGATCAGCGCGATCCACGACAGCGCGGTCAGGTTGGTGTGGAACGCCGCGAGCATGGTTTCGACCTGCTCGCCGCGCCGCGACGGCCGCTGCGCCGTCAGCCCGGTCGGGATGCGCGCGCTGATTGCCTCGAGCGCGGCCGGAAGGTTGGCGCCGTCGGGAAGCAGCACGTCGAGACGGTCGATGCGACCAAGACGTGCGAACGCCACTTGCGCCGCGGCAATGTCCATCAGGATGAAGTTGCCGTCGAGCACGCGTGCCGGCCCTTCATCTTTCAACAGCCCGCGGACGACGTAGTTGGCGACGCGGTCGCCGAACATCATCTGCACTTCGCCGCCGATGGTGTAGCCGCGCCGCTTCGCCAGCTTTTCGCTGATCACCACCGACCGTTCGTTGGTCAGGATCTCGAGAAACTTCTGCGTCGTGACGTCGTCGCCGCTGTCCTGTGGCGACAAACCTTTAGGTTTGTCGTCGTCCCCAATATCCAGCAACTGATACTCGCGAAACGGCAAATCCCTCAGGATGTCTACGCCGAGCACGCGCACCGCCTCGAGATCCCGCCTCGACAAGTCGCTGAGGTCACCAATCACCAGCGCCGCATTGCCTTCGATCACCGGACTGGCCACGCCGTACTCGCGCAGCCAGCCGAGGGCCGGCAGCTGGTTTTCGTCGATACCACCGGTGCCGACAATCTCCACGGCCGTCTTGCCGGCCACGGTCTCGAGCGCCGTCTCGAACCCGCGCACCGAACTGTCGTTGGTCAACTGGATGGCGACAACCACGGCAATGCCGAGGGCAACGCCGAGACCGGTGGTGGCGGTCCGGATCTTGTCAGCGATCAGGGGCCGCAGAATGAATTGCCTGAAGAGGCGCATGTCGGTGAGGCGCACGTGGCGTGGCGACAAACCCCTAGGTTTGTCGCTCCCCCTCAAACTTGCCGTCGCGCATGTGCAGCACACGTGTCGCCGCGGCCGCGACATCCGCAGAGTGCGTCGCCAGCAACACCGTCACCCCCATCTCGCGGTTGAGTTCGGCGAGCAGCGCCAACACCTTGGCGCCGTTGTCGGAATCAAGATTGCCGGTCGGCTCGTCGGCGACCAGCAGGGCCGGCTGATGCACCAGCGCGCGGGCGATCGCGGCGCGTTGCATTTCTCCGCCCGACACCTGCTGCGGGAAGTGACTGAGGCGATGCGAGATGCCGACGCGTTCCGCCAGCGCCGTGGCGCGCGCATCAGCCTGGTCGCCCTTCATGCCCGCCAGCAGGCACGGCAGCGCGATGTTGTCGGCGATGGTCAGGGTCGGCAGCAGGTTGAAGAACTGGAACACGAAGCCGACCTGCTCCCGCCGCACGCGCGTGAGGCCGTCGTCTCCGAGCGTGGCGAGATCGCGGCCGTTGAGGACGATGCGGCCAGACGAGGCGCGGTCCATGGCGCCGCACAGGTGCAGCAGCGTGGACTTGCCGCACCCTGACGGGCCCATCAGCGCAACGAA
>SXGT01621911.1_pt1 | contig 22781 bp, 25 predicted proteins | sample 3176221 | NCBI WGS metagenome assembly SXGT01 (sample SAMN11356862, study PRJNA531348) | freshwater metagenome | isolation source: freshwater sample F1-120 | place: China: Fuxian Lake, Yuxi | collected 2017-12-25
ATATATTTTTTTATAAACAAATACACAAAAATCACAATAATGATAATGAACGATATATTACTTATAATACCCATATCCATATATACAATATCATTCAAGCTTGATTGATTATATAGCTCTCTCCAATTTCTCTCGGCTATACCTTTTGTATACTTATGTAATAGTAAATGATTTGGATGAATTGTGCTAGTATTATTATCTGGATAGGTAAAGTATGGATACCTATATGCATATACATTCAATAATGAATATATATAATCGTCCGCATTGTGCGTAAATCCATCATATAATATATACTTTGAATTGTTCTTCACGAGATTCATTAATTTAACTGATGCCTTCTTGTTTATTATATACGCGAGGCAACTTGATATCTTTCCTTCATGATTATATGTATATAAGTCTAGTAATTGATACTTCGATCCATAATTTAGCATAATGATATCCCAATTTTTGGGCGCGTTCTTAATTATATCCGATATTTTCCTATTCCAAAATGGTGAGTATTCTAGAGTAAGATCATCCTCGAGGATTAATGCATTGTTGTACGTGTTTGGAAGCTTGGAGAATTCATCTATAGTTTTTAGGTGTGAATGCAAAACGGCATACTCTATTTTTGTTCTATTAAATTTACTTAAATTTATATACCGTGAATATAGGTCCTCATCTGATAAAGAAAGTGCATCGGTTGCTTGTATACGTTTTTGTGGTATATTTATTCCTTTTAATAAATTCTCCATATTACTTTTTCTTTCCGTTGATCTATCCATATTTATCCAATATATTATATCGATTGCATCAAGATAATAGCTCACATCAATATTATTCATATTATTCATATTATTCATATTATTAATCTATATTATAATACTAAATGTGTCTAGTTAGTTTTTGTATTTTCTCTATTTCAAATTCCTTCAGAACTATATTTATTGTCATATTATTGTCACTGATATGCAATATTTCTGGATCAATTATATCAAATTTAATCCTATTCAGTATATCCTTGATATTCCTTCGTATAAAGGAAAATATAGAACAGTTATTGATCATGGTTACATCATATGTTTCTTGCAAGATGTCCCTGATCTCCATTAACTTATATAAATTTGCTTCAGATGTTGTTGCAGAAATTGAAAATTGTGATGTTGTTATAATATTAACGTCGATTCTGTTTTCGCTAAATCTTCTGAAAATATCAGTGATAAAACCATATGAATTCCACATATTGAGTGATTTTATTTTGAATACTGTTTGATTCTTTTGTAGTGCATAAAATATTTCACTTTGATAATCCATATTGCAAATTTCCGTACCCATGGCATCAGAAAAAGAATTTCTCACGAATATAGGAATATTAAGATCAGCACATGGTTTTATAGATAATGGATGCATTACCTTTGCACCCATTGCGGATAATTCCTGGCATAATACATAATCAACCCTATTTATAAGCCTTGCATCCGGAAATATTCTTGGATCCCCAGTATAAATTCCATCAACGTCCGTCAATACCTCATAGAATTTTGCATTAACAGCACTTGCCACAAGGGCTCCGGTTGTATCCGAACCACCACGTCCCAAAATAATCTTCCTTCCTGATGGAGTTGATCCTATGAATCCTTGTAATATATATATATATAAGCTATCTAAAAGATTTATATCATTCTTGCAATAAAATTCCCCGAGCGAATCGCATTGATATATTTCCTTCCTTGAAAAAATATAATCATATGAATTTAATAATTTATGCATTACTTCCTTTTTATGTGTAAGATATATATCAAAAATATGCGTTGACATAACCTCACCAAATCCGATAATCTCTGATTTTATGTAGGGATCTGACATAGAAGATTTAGCATACTCATTGGCCATCTTGTTCAAATTATTAAAAATATTATTTACTAGGTCGTTCAAATCTATACCCAGTTCATGAACCAATTTCTTATTTAGCTCTATTGCTTTCTCTATATATTTTGTATCCTTTGTTTCCGTAAACCTGACTAAATTATCAGTCACACCAGACACAGCGGATAAAACTACAAAAACCATATATTTTTCAGTTGACTTTTCAGTTAATTTTTCTGTAAGTTTGTCAATAAGTCGATCATATCCAATCTTACACTGTGATGTTCCTCCTAATTTATAAACACACTTCATTTATAAGCCAATTAAACCAATTAAGCCAATTAAACCAATTAAGCCAATTAAGCCAATTAAGTCAATTAAATTAATAAAAGCATATATATATCAATATAATAATTATTCACTTTTTTCTAAAGCAATGCCTTTAATATTTGCACAGAGTTATACCCGGCTCCCTTGAGCAACTGATCACCAGAAATAAAAAAGTTCCAACATTTATTATTATCAATATCTGGACGAATTCTTCCAACATATACATCGGTCTTTCTGGATGTTACGATGGGTTCAGGAAATTCATTTGTCGATATATTGTCCAGAATAATTAATCCTGGAAATTTCTTTAGTTCCTCACACACATCATCCTTCTTAAGATCCTTGCAAAATTCAACATTGAGAGAAATACAATGAGATCGCAGTGTCGGTACTCTTATACATGTAGGAGTAATTTTACATTTTATATCTAGAATTTTCTGTGTTTCATTAATGAGCTTCATTTCTTCTTCGTTATATAAACTATCCGTTATTTTTGAATTGTGAGAAAATATATTATAGACATATTGCTTTTTCCAAAATGTTGTTGTTAATCCTGTAGTCATTCCTGTAGTCATTCCTGTCGTCAATTCTGTCGTCATTCCTGCCGCCATCAGCATTTCATCATTTATTTCCTTTGTTTGTAATTTTAATTCCTCAAGTCCCCTATATCCAGCTCCACTCGCTGCTTGATATGTTGATGCAACAATACGAGTGATGTCCGCAAGATTCAATAATGGTTTCAGAACCATGCACATCAAGGTTGTTACACAATTTGGATTCGAAATAAATCTAGTGGATCCAAGATTGGCAAGTGTATGTAAATTGATCTCGGGAATACAAAGAGGAACATTCTGATAAAGTCTAAATTCAGAAGAATTATCAATAACCGTTATATTTAAATTTTTTTCAAATATATAGGCATGCACTGCCCTTGCGACAATATTATCAACCGCGAGAATTGCATAGTCAAGCCCTTCGAGATGGTCCAACCTGAACTTTTCTATTATTCCTGTGTAGGAAATTGCATCTACCGATCCATATAAATAATATTCATAATTATCACCAAATAGATTCAATATTTTAATTGATTCGAGTACCGCCCTTCCTACAAGCCCATTAACTCCAATTATTCCAATCTTAACCATTTTAGTTTTATTATTATGACATAAACGTATTTAATAGACAGGAATAAAATCAATTTTTTATAAAAAATTGATTTTATAAGCACTTATAATTCATATAATTCTTATATATGCAGAATATATAATAGGAAATGCATAGGGTATTGACAGCACTTGTAACGCCTTTTACTGAATTAGGCGATGTTGATTTAGATAACATGGCTAAAATGGTTGTGGAGCAACTTGATAGAAACTGTGGGGTCGTTCTCTTTGGAACAACTGGTGAATGTCCAACTCTCAAACAAGAAGAAAGGGATATCATTATGAAGGAAATTTCTGATCTCCGTCGTAATGCTAATGACATAGTCATTGGTGTTGGAGGAAATAATACTTCGGAGTGCATCCACAATGTTGAAAATGCGATAAAGTATGGATATTCAACATTCATGATAACTACTCCCTACTATAATAAACCAACACCACTCGGATTGCAGAAACATTTTGAGGCGATATGCCGATCCTCACCTGATTCAAAATTTATCTTATATAATGTACCGACGAGAACAAATGTTAATCTTCTTCCCTCGACGCTTCTTAACATAACGGAATCATGTAATAATGTCATTGGAATAAAAGAGGCTTCTGGAGATTTGGGTCAAATGATGCTTATTCGAAAATTATGTCCACATCTCATAATGTATTGTGGTGACGATGGACTTATAATTCCAGCGATGTCCATTGGGGCTTATGGCGTAATCAGTGTTTTATCTAATTATGCCCCAGAATTTGTATCAAGGATAGTGAAATATTGCACTGATGGCAATTACACAGAAGCACTTAGAATCCACAATAGGGTCGATGATTTGATAAGATTATTATTTACTGAAACGAATCCAGCCCCTATAAAATACATGCTGAAGAAATCTGGCCGTATCGAATCGGACTTCGTTAGGCTTCCACTTGTGCCGATGCAGAATGGGGAAAATAAGAGGAAGATCGATGATTACGTTACGGGATTATCGGATTAAATCAGATTAAATTCACCAACTTATAGTAAATTCACCATCTTATAGTAAATTCACCAACCTAATAAGATTTTTATTTAAGACTTTATTTATATATTAAAATTATATGTCACGTGAATTTGTATCTGTCGTAACACCAACCTACAACAGGCGTAAATTTCTGCCGATCTTGATACACTTGTATAAACTACAAACTTATCCCAAAGAATACAGAGAATTAATTATATATGATGATAGCCCGACTTCCAATGAGGATTTAATACCAAAGGATTATCCAAATATAAGATACTACCATCAAAGCGAAAAAATGACTCTCGGGGAAAAAAGAAATAAATTAAATGAGCTTGCAAAAGGAGATATAATTGTATGTTTTGATGATGATGATTATCACTATCCAGAAAGAATAACATACTCTGTTTTTAGATTGAATCAGGAAAAGAAAAATATAGCTGGATGCAATACGGTTGATGTATTTTATACTGATATAAATAAAACATATCGGTTTGGACCATCTGGAATAAATCGTGGAACAAATGGTACATTCGCATATCGCAAATCATATGCTCAGACCCATAAGCATGATAATACAAAAAACGCTCAGGAAGAATCATCATTCACGAATAACTTTACCGAAGAAATGGCTAATTTAAATACAGATAAAATTATATTGTGTATAGCCCATGACTCAAACACATATGATAAATCAAAATTATTAAGACCAACTAGCAAAGCCTATAATTTTGATTTGAAAAAACGCTTCAGAAATGATAAAGTTTATTTTAAGTTTGTAAAAGAATTAATTGAACTTAAGAATTAAATTATAAAAATATCATATTTTTAGTTAAAATTATTTTCATTAATTACTTTTTTATTTATTTTTTTATTATTTGCGACTTGATTTTGCCGGTTATATTATTCTCCTTGTGGGGAAAGAGATGCGAGATTAACGAGTTGATAATTATGAGGAACTTCACATATACCATTATTATTGCAATAGCCAGATAAACACATTTTATCACAGCCACATGGCGATCCATGTTTTTTATATCCTGAAGTATCACATGGGATGATGGATGATGTAGATGGTGGTGTAGATGGTGGTGTAGATGGTGGTGTAGATGGATTTGATAATGATGGTGATGTAGATGGATTTGATAATGATGGTGATGTAGATGAAGAATCAAATTGCTCATCATTTAGACCTAACATAAGCATGATCAGGATAACTATTAAGAATATAGCTATTAAAGCTAATTTCATATTAAAATATATTATATTTTTTTTATAAATAAATTATTACTAGTCAACCTCCTCAACGGTTGGCCTGCTAGGTTTTTTTTCAGCACCATCCGTTATGTCTGATTCATTCATTTTTCCCATCATGTCCGTGAACTGAGACATATCAGCTGGCATCCCGGGCATTCCTGGCATATCCGCAGGCATTCCTGGCATTCCTGGCATTCCTGGCATCCCTGGCATCCCTGGCATTCCTGGCATTCCTGGCATCCCGGATGTACCATATATCTTCTGTGCCAATCCATTAAAATGCTGTTCTAACTCTTTTTGTTTGTGTTCAAATTCTTCAGTAGATGCAGTTACATTGGCATCAAGCCAAGTCTGTGTATCCTTTATAACTTTTTTACATGCCTCAAGATCACTTTCACCGAGCTTGTCCGCGATCTCCTTGTTATCGAGTTGATTCCTCCAGTTATAAGTATAACTTTCGAGAGAATTTTTTGCCTCGACACGTTTAAAATTATTTTCATCTTCCTCCTTGAGTTGTTCCGCCTTCTTAACCATCTCCTCTATTTGTTCTTTGGAAAGACGTCCCCTGTCATTTGTAATTGTGATATTTTTAGATTTGCTCGAAGACTTCTCACAGGCTGCGACTACCAAAATACCATTTGTATCTATCTCATATGTTACCTCTATTTGTGGAACTCCGCGTGGCATTGGTGGAAAATCTGTTAATTCAAATTGTCCTAATAAATTGCAATCCTTCGTGAACTTACGCTCTCCTTCAAATACCCTGATAGTTGCTCCTGGTTGATTATCAGAATAAGTCGAAAAAACCTGAGTCTTTTTCGCTGGAACTGGTGTGTTTCTGGAGATCATCGGTGTTAAAATATTTCCGGCTGTCTCAATTCCAATAGTAAGAGGTGTAACATCCACTAATAAAATTTCATTAAGTTTTTCCGATTTATCTCCCATGAGTACCGCAGCTTGAACGGCTGCACCATATGCTACGGCCTCATCTGGATTTATAGATCTGCATAGTTCCTTATTATTGAAAAAGTCAGATAATAATTTTTGAACTTTTGGGACTCTCGTGGAACCTCCAACAAGAACGATGTCATGCACTTGCGATTTATCCATTTTAGCATCTCCCAGAACTTTTTCAACTGGATCTAAACAATTTCTAAATAGATCCCCACATAATTCTTCAAATCGTGCTCTGGTCATTGTCATTTCGAAATCTTGTCCTTCGTAAAGTGATTCAACCTCAATTTTGGTTGAGGTAGCATTTGATAGAACACGTTTTGCCTTTTCGCAAGCTGTTCGTAATCTTCGCAATGCCCTATCATTACCAGAAATATCCTTATTGTTCTTCATTTTAAAATGATCAATGCAAAGGTTAACCATGCGATTATCAAAATCCTCACCTCCAAGATGTGTATCACCTGCGGTAGCCTTTACTTCAAACATGCCATTGTCAATTGTCAACAGTGATACATCAAACGTACCACCTCCTAAATCAAAAATCAATACATTCTTTTCTCCATCATTTTTATCTAGACCATATGCAAGAGCTGCTGCCGTTGGCTCGTTCACTATGCGCAAAACTTCAAGTCCAGCAATTACGCCAGCATCCTTGGTGGATTGGCGTTGTGCATCATTAAAATAGGCAGGGACTGTGACAACAGCTTTTTTAACTTCATGTCCTAGAAAATTTTCTGCAGTTTTCTTCATATTTTCAAGAATCATCGCTGAAATTTGTTCTGGCCTATACGTTGTACCATCCTCCAACTTGATAAGTGGCTTGTTATTTTCATCAGGCACAACATTAAATGAATAGTGTTTCATATCTGCCTGAACAATTTGATCCGTAAATCCACGACCAATTAATCTCTTGGCATCATAAATCGTATTTCCAGGATTTAAGGCTGCTTGGCTTTTCGCTGGCTGTCCCACGAGTCGTTCTGTACCAGAAAATGCTACGTATGATGGGGTTGTTCTTTCGCCCTGATCATTCGCGATAATCTCTACCTTTCCATTCATCCATACGGCCACACACGAATATGTAGTACCCAAGTCAATACCAATGGCGACATTATTAACATTTGTTGACATCTTTAAATATGTTTTTATTATATTGGCTATATCCTTAAAATATTTAAAATTCAATTTTTTTTACATTATAATAAGATATTATAATAAGATATTATAATAAGATATTATAATAAGATATTATAATAGGATATATCGAATTGATTCTATAGATTTTTCTGGATCCCCAATAAATGGATTAAATTCCATGAGATCAAGATGAATCAGCTTATTTTGCTTAATAGAGTACGAAATAATATCTTTAATAGATTCCGGATTTAATCCATTCCCAGCCATTACCCCAGTTGAATCCATATAAATAGGATCAAGGGCATCAACATCGAAACTTATCAATAAATATTTTGAATTATCTATAAATTTCCGTAGGTTATCGTCATCTTTAATAGAATAACCAATATTTTCCTCTCCTATTAATTCTTTTTCTGCTGGATCTAAGTCACGTATACCAAAATAGTATAATTGATTGGATTTAAATTTACATGGATTATTTCTCCATTTGGGTGTATCATTTCTCTTAATATGATGATAACCCAGGGTCATTCCATGAATATTCCCAGTCAGTGATGTGACATGGTCATTAATATCCGCATGGGCATCAATCCATAATATGGATAGTTCGTCTTTGTAAAGCTGAATAAATGCATCTACACTGGAAATGCTAAGACTATGGTCCCCTCCTATAAGGAGCATCTTAGCCTTATTGGCCTTATTATCCATTAAATATTCGCTCAAATTTTGATAATTGTTTCTCAGATCATCGGAAGAATTATATGAGTCAATATCATTAAATTTTTCATATTCAAAAGTAATATTAGGTTGTATATTTAGCTTATCGCATATATATCTCCCCCCAAATTCAACCCCATATTTCTTCTGTCCTTGCCCACATTCCGCGACGATAATTATATCGAATTTACTAATTAAAGACATTCTATAAAATATATAAATATAATATCTAAAATCAAACTAACGTATCATATATAATTTCTAAAATAAAATGTGTCCCATTATAATATATGGAGTATAATTTTAGACAAAGTTATATAGATACTGCAAATAATAGGATTGTATATGGTACTAAAAAAATAAAAGTAGACAATAATTTTACTTATGTTACATATAATGACCTCAAGTCAGAGCTACAGTTTATACGTGACATAAAGTTTGGAAATGAAAAATTCTCCGGTATGACGGCTGGACAAGATATAGAAAAACATGTCATGTTTCGAGCAGATGGCTTCGACGACTTTGTCATTATCAGAAGATTTAATGGAAATGAATATGTGTTTGATAGAATAGATTTTATGAATGTTGAATATAGACTATAAAAAATAATAAAATAATAAAAACCATAATTTTAACTTGGATCATATTTCTGGAGTTTTGTCACAACCCACTCATAGTATTGCCTTGCACGTTATAGGATTATAGCCTCCCCAGGAAATCGTGGAGCGAATGACATAGGCTGCAGGAGGATCTGGAAGTTCCATGATGTGAGGTACATTTTGTTGTATTTTTTGTCCTTGTATATGCTTATTCGATTTTCTAGGATGGGAACGATACTTTATTTTCTTTTGTTCCTGATGTCCTGCAGCATCAGCCTTCGCGGAGGCAAAAACATTGCTGATGCATGAGAGATTTTTAGGAAGTTTTTCAAGTTCCGTGTAAATATTTGAAATCTCCTCAATAAAACTATAAAAATCATCTCGGTGCTGTCCTTCCAAATCGGAGAGATTTTTCTTTTCAAAAGAAGTTCCATCAAAAATATTATAACTCCATAATCTCCAATCCCTTGCTTCGGGAATTTCGTAAGAGCCAGTACAAGTTTTAATAATACGCCCAACGAGTGTACGAAAAACCTTGAACAAAACGATAAAACGATTTTTACAGTCACCGATAGTAAATTCATTCTCAGCATAAGTTAGATGGTAATTGATATTAAATTTATCCTTCCCAGCCTTTCCATAGTACGATTCAATTGTGTATCTCTTAAATTCTGCATCATTGAACTTTGAGCAAATCTCGAGGAATGAGCAAATAATATCAATGATATTAACATTATCAATATGCTTACCCTGTTCATCAAAAATTGGAACTGACAAAAGTCCCTCAATGACTGCCTTTGAAAAAACTGAATCTTTCTCGCGAACCTCCTCAATCTTTAAAATAAGATCGCAGGCCATGGAAACTGCTATATAAAATACAGACGCATCATTAATCTTTTTTTGTGTAATTTCCTCAGTATATGCATCAATAAACTTTATAAGTTTTGAGCGAAGATCCTTTCCCCAATCATCAATTTCAGCCGGGGCGCAGGTGGAATTTTTTAAATGTTGCATTTCGTGAATAATAATCTATATATTATTAGAATATGTCTATTATGTTGTTATTTTCAATTTTTTCAAATAGTCTCAGCCTCAACCTATTTATCCAATAAGGCCTTCAATATATCATTTTGGATATTTTTATCAGATTTCATTACCTTTGATAGTCTATGTTTTAATACATAGTTTTCTAATAAAAGCTTTAATTTTTCATTCTGTAGTTTCAATTTATCAATTTTATCTGATTTCTCCGGTTGATGAACCTCTCCTCCCTTTTGCACATTATCATTATCCATTTTATTTACAACAGTATTGATATTTCCAATATTATTTTCCCTCGAAACATGGTCCTTATATGAATAATAATATTGCATCACTTTATCTGCATCGATATTCATTAACTCTGAAATCTTTGATGGCGTTTTTCCTGCAGCAATATTTTCATATATAATTTTTTTTACTCTCATTTCCAATGCATTTTCACTGCGGTTGAATCCTCCGGCTAATTCAGTATAACTCTTTCCATCTGCTACTAACTTTAATAATTTTGATTCCTCTTCCCTAGTCCATCTATTGTTCATTATAATAGTTATAATATAGCTATATAAAATAAAAATTGATAAATAATATATTTAAATTTATAAAACTTTTTATATAGTATATAATGAATACGTCGGGGTTTCTAAAAATATATGTGGGATGTATGTTTGCTGGAAAAAGTTCAGAAATCATAGCAGAATGCAGGCGTAGGCTTGCCATTAATCAAAAAATTCTTGGAATTAATTATTCAGGTGATTCGCGCTATTCTGATGGAAATTATATTATTAATCATAATAAAGATAGAATTCATTCACTCAAAGTACAAAAATTAAGCGATGTGCCAATTGAGGAAATAATGTACACTGATTTTATTTTCATTGACGAGGGTCAATTTTTTACTGATCTTGTTGAAAATGTATTGAGATGGGTGAATGAATATAAAAAATATGTTTATGTTTTTGGTTTGGATGGAGATTTTAAAAGAGAACCATTTGGGGATATTCTTAAGATGATACCCCAATGTGATGAAATAGTAAAATTAAAGGCATTTTGTGCAATATGTAAGGATGGAACAGAAGGTTTATTCACACACAGGCTAACGGGAGGTGATAAACAAATATTAATTGGTAGTGATAATTATATTTCACTCTGTAGGTATCATTATAATGAATCAAACAATAGTGATTATGTCTAATTATAGTGTTTATATCTAATTATAGTGTTTATATCTAATTATAGTGTTTATATCTAATTATAGTGTTATCTTGTTCTTCTTCCATAATAGCGAAGCGCTGGTGGCACATAAATATCTTCCCTTTGCTCTGTGTTTCTCATGTAATTTGGTTTATAATCATCCTGATTCTTATATACATCATAACCAAAATGCTCCTTTGGTATTTTTAGATTTAAATGATTACATATCGCAACGTATAATTTCTCAGATGTCTTATCATTTCGTAAAAGTACCCCATATGCCTTTCTCGCAATTTCCAATATATTTTTTTTAACTTGTGGCTGCTCCATATTTTTGCTTGCTATTTCATTTAATTGAGATTCTAGGAGTGACAATTCCTCTCTTGTCTTTTCTATTTCAGTTTTTATAATTTCATTTTCACTATCTGATTCAAGTCTTCTATTTAATACGATGAGTACATTCTTTCTGCGTTCACATGCTTCCCGTATTTTTTTAAATTCTGTATCACATGCTGTATTTTTATCAGTTAATACGGCGTATCTTAGAGAATTTGTTAATAGGGCTTGCAATGACATATGTCCATCAATATTTGAGTATAGGCCGGATATTTGCCTACTGATGAGAATGCCAAGATTTCCACTCAATACTCGCCCATTATTCTTTAATTCTAATATATTTGTATTTGAATATAGGTCATTTACTATTTTTATAGCTATCTCATCAAGATCTTTATCTGTTAAAAAATAAGAGTTTTGTTTTTGTGTCATTATATATGTATAGTCTGGGGTTTATTTATTATATGTAAATAAATTATAATTCAATTTTTTAGCATATTTTGTCCATAATTTATCGCGTTTTTACTGTTGTTTTATTAAGTTAGGTATTTTTATCAAATATTTATATATAACAATTAAAGTATGAGTGAACTTAATAATCCAAATAATAAAAAGAAACTTGAACTAAATTTAAAAATAGAAAAGGAAAAAACAAAGCAACTAGAGTTACTTAGAGATATTAAAAATATAGAAAAAACTATCGTAATCAAAGAATTATATTTGAAAAGAAATAAGGCTATATATATGCCAAGACTTTTTAATCAAGAAGAACCATCTGGATCAGATTCTGGATCAGATTCTGGATCAGAAACTTATAGTGATTCAAATGATGATATTGGAAATAATGAAGAACATGGAGGGAAACACATTGATTTTATCAAAGATTGTATAGGTATTAAATGCAAAAAGAAATTATCATCTCAAATATCATTATCATCTTCATTATCATCCTCATTATCATCCTCATTATCATCTTCATTATCATCTATAGATTCAGATTATGATTATGATAGGGAAATAAATATAATATAAAATTAAATTTATTTGATTTTATTATATCAGTTTATACTATAATGAATGCACTAGTTTATGCTGAAATAGAAAATAATCTAACATCTACTAATTATCCAAATTATAACTATTTATTAAAGGGAACCGGCGCGGCCTCTGGAAATGCCCTTAATGATATTCTTAGTAAAACCACAATAAAGAAAGCTTGTTGTGCGGTAAGCTCATCAGATGATGGTCAATATCAAGTTGAGGTCCCTATTTTCGATGAAAAGGGAAACACTAAAAATTATATAGTGCAAATAGATAAAAAAATGTGTGATGATCTAAATATTTATCCAGGATTAGTATGCGAAAAATTTAGAACCTTATATTGTGAAAATTCTAATTATTTATACAGAGCAGATAATTCTTCAAATGATCAGTGGGATTCGTATTCTCCATTTTGTAGTTCATATGAATTAATTGCGAATAAAAGTGATGCAGATGCTAATGCTAATGCTAATGCAAATGCAAATTCTAATGTATCTGGTTTTATCAATAATCAGGCACAGCTGGCACAGCCAACACAACCCCAGACACAGACACAGCCACAGCCCCAGGATCAGACACAGCCCCAAACGAATGATTTTATAAAAAATAATAAAAATTACATAATTGGTGGCATATTAACTTGCTGTTGCATCATCATCATGTTGGTTGTTATGATGGTTGTCATGAAAAAATAATTTTTCCTATCTATTACTATGGCAGAGCTTTACAATATAAAAAATATAAAAATTTTTTTAATCTTACTGATGGCAATCATATTGATATACTTATTTAATAAAAAAGAAAATTACCATAACAATTATAGATATTATCCACATCATTATCCATATTATTATCCGAACTATTATTCATACTATTATCCATCTTATTATCCACCCCACCATTCACATTACTATCAACAAGTATGGGGTATACCAACAAGACATAGGAGAAATAGTGCATATGGATACTATTTATATTAGATTTATATAAACTATTCCATTATTCCATTGGTAGCTTTTTAGGAAAGCAAAACGCATCCCCGGTTAATCCGTATTCAACACACATCCCATCACATCCTTTTATACATTTCTCTAATCCAATTTCTCCGTCAAGAGTGCGATCACCGATGTACATTACAACATCGTTGAATAAGTTACTATCCAATGGATCAGATCCCTGCCTTATTCCAGTTTTTGGCAATATGGAGCTTTGTGATTTTTTTTCATTCTCTAATATGATATATCCTTCATGCTTGTTACATAGAATAATAAATACGAAGACAAATATTGTAACAAGTAAAGTTAGTAATATTATTTTCATTGTTTATAATATCTAGTTATATAAAAAATGACGGATTTAGAAAACATTTCGAGTATATTTAATATTTTTTATAACATGTATTTAAACGGCTCCAGATTTGAATACTTAATCGATTTATATATTAAAAAAAATTTGCATTTTATATTTGGCGAGACCATACCATATCAAATAATAGATGATAATTTAAATAGTACATTGCCAGGCTATATATATAAGGAATTAAAATTCAATAATAAATTATTTGGCCGTATATACATTTATTTCGATGAAAACAATAAATTTGAACTAGATGCATTGAATCTATTTATATCGTATTTATCATTATTCCATTATAACAATTCTTGCTCAAGGCCAACTGACATAATAAAGTGTAATTTATTTATGGCTGTCCTAAATATGATGAGCGAAGGAATCATTATTATGAATGAGAGCCTGAATATTGTTTTTTTAAATAAAGTTGGAAATATTATTTTGGATAAAATACATGACCATGAAAATTATATTAATAGGCATATATATGATATATTTTCTCAATTAGAGGATCATGTTAAGGAATTTGAGATTTATAAAAATAAAAGAATAAATTACAAAATAAATAGGAATAACACAGACTTTAATATCATGCTAACTATGAATACGATTATACATAATAATATTAGTTATAATATGATGTCACTGTGTCCACAATTGTGTGATATTAAAACGTGTGATAATATCGGATTTTTAAGTCATGAATTACGCAACCCATTGCAGACTATATCATTTGCTTCCGAGCTCATTAAGATTAAAAAGGAGGAAAAATATTTAAGTATTATAGATAAATCAGTATGTGACATGATCAAAATTATAAATGATGTTTTAGACATTGATCGTATAGACTCAAATCAAGTGCAATTAAGTATTTCGGATGTACAGATAGATGATATATTAAATGATATAGATTTTTCAGTTCCAAAGAGCAAGTGTATATTATTTGAAATAAGAAAACATGATTTGCCTGCGCGGATGTACACGGATCCAACTCGCTTAAAACAAATCCTAGTTAATATCATAGATAATTCAATAAAATACTCAAAACCAGGTCGCGTTAATAATATTATTCTAAAAGTAATGCATAATGTTAATACTAATTCAGTTGATTTCTATATATCGGATACTGGAACTGGTATCAAGGAGGAAGATATATCTGAATTAATGGAATTAAAACCATCTATATCACTAAATAAAAATAACAGTAATGGTATTGGGTTATATTTATGTAATAAGTTGGCTATTTTATTAGGAGGAAATATAAAAATTAATAGTGATTACATGAACTTTACTGAAATTATATTTTCTCATCCATTAAACCTAACTTATAATGATAATATAATAGAAAAAAAGGTAGAAAAGTTTAGAATATTCAATAAAATTTTAATTGTTGATACTGATAAAATCCTATTGAATCTCTTCAAGGACATATTAATGAACTTGAGATATAAATATAATATTAGCGATAATTTACTTATTGATTTATGTAACAATGCTAATATGGTTTGCGATATGGTAAAGCTTAATAATTATGATATTATTTTTATGGATTTATATATGTATGATATAAATGGCACAACTATCGCCAAACTATTAAGAAAACAGATATATAATAATAAAATAATTGGAATGACAATAAATGCAGGGGACATATTTTGCAATGATTCTTTAACAACATCCCTTAATGAATCTAATATGACTGAAGAAAAAGTGAAAATTATACAATTATATGATGATATTATTCTAAAACCATTTAATGAGAATGATATTCTTGAAAGAATCAAATATTAAAAGAATATTATATTGGATGATATTTTTTTTTTATTTTGATTTTCAATATCAGAAATTATATTATTAATTTTGCTAAAATCTAGGGGTTTGATTAACACACCATCCATCCCAATTTCTTTAAATTTCTTAATTGCCATTGGACTGCTATCTCCAGTATATGCAAAAATTCTTGATTTTGTTTTCAAAACATCCTTTAAGCAGTCCGCCAACTCTACTCCATCAATATCTTTAATGTGGTAGTCTAAGAAAATTATATCAAATTTATTCTTTATACATTCAGAGATACATTTAACTCCCTCGTTTAAACTTAATACATTGTGTCCCAATAATGATAGGTATTCCTTAAATAAACCCGCAGAAATTTCATCATCATCAACAATTAATATGCCTAGACCCCTATTTCTATTTAAATAGCAGTTATCAACACTATATTTAAAAGTCATTATTATAGATATATTATATACTATATATATAAAAAAATGAAATATAATATATTTGATAACTAAACCACTTATAGACGTGTATATATAATGCCTGTTAATAAAGCTAATAAGGGATGTGTTGGAATCCTTTCTGGGGGGGTTCTCAAGGTAGCCACGATCTATGTATTCAAAAGTGATTCGAGTGAACCCGATGCTATTGCGCGCGAATTATCTAATTATTATGGAGATTGCTTTGAAATGAAATATGTTGTGGTTGAGAATGCCGATGATACTTATGAAAAAGTTCTTGAAGCGCTTGATCAAAATCAACGTGTTGCACAAACTCCTATTTTCAAGATGCCTATTACGGATGCTGCGGGTGTACTGAAGGAAGTTGTTGATGCGAAGGCGTGTAAACATTTTTCCCTAAAAAAAACTAAAAAGGATAATAGTTCCAAGGAAAAATCTAGAAAAAAAGAATCAAAGGATGTTAAGAATGTAGAAACAGAAACTGAGGAGGATTCAGAGGGGGAAAAACCAAAGAAAAAGAAGGAACATAAAAAATCAAAGAAACATGAATCAGAATCAGAAGCATCTGAACATTCAGAACATTCAGAACATTCAGAGCATTCTGAACATTCAGATCAGTCAGATCAGTCAGATTCTGAGGATGAGAAAAAGAAATTAAAGAAAAAATCACATAAAAATGAAAAGTCTGATAGGAAGACAAAGACAAAGTAATTTCTTTATTTTATAGATTTATTATATTTTTTTAATAAGTCAGAATACATTTGCTTATATTTTTTATATTTATTCCTGTAATTAATTTTACCCCCATTTTGAACCCAGTTATCTTTTCGCAGCACCTCTGCAATAAATTCAAGTATTTTATCTAGACTCCTTTTTCCCTCATACCGATAATATAAGTTATTTATTTTAATAAATACTGATGGAAATGAACTAATTTTTAAATTTAAAGTTGCTTGAATATCTCTTGCTTCAAGGGAATTAGCGATCTCCAATTCCTCACATTCATAACTATTTGTAAACCTATCCTTTATTTGACCCCATACCTTTGAAAACTTTTTACAGTGTACACAGTCTTTCATATAAAAATAATACAGATTCACATTATTCTGTTCATTAGATTTATTCTGTTCATTAGATTTATTCTGTTCATTAGATTTATTCTGTTCATTAGATTTATTCTGTTCATTAGATTTATTTTGTTCATTTGATTTATTCTGTTCATTTGATTTATTCTGTTCATTAGATTTATTCTGTTCATTAGATTTCATAAAACTTATCAGGTCCTCCTCAGTTCTATTCCCATCATACTTATAATATACGCCCTGAGCTTTGCAGAAGATTGATGGAAAGCCATCAATTGATATGCCTAATTGCTCCCTTATATTTTTCGCATGATCTGAATTATTAATATTTTCACTCTCACATGCAACAAAATCATAGACGTTTTTATATTTTGCGCTCATTGATTCCCACACCGGTTTAAATATAGTACATGGATGACAACCATTCATATAAAATAATATAAATTTTGATTCCATAATATTGATTTATAATATTGATTTATAATATTTATTTATATGTGATTTATTTTGATAGGCATTTCTTATAATATTTTATGATGAATCCATGATAAATTGTCGTTCATAACTATCTAAAATGTATGCAATTTATATACAGCTCTGAGGTGCGAATTAAAATTAAATAAATATTTATTATAGTATTTTATAGATATGTTAAACTTATTTTATGCTTATGCATATAGTATATTCACATGGTTTATGGGATTCTTGGGATTTATAGGATTATTTGGACTTTATTATTGGCATAAAAATAAATATGATGATGTGGTCGTTGAACTATTTACAGTCGTTCATGATGATCTAAAATGTATTAAGTATCAATATCGGGGGAAAAAATATTTATACCTAACCTATGACATGTGTGATGATATAAATAGAATTCAAAAGGAAATTCATCCAATAAATTCAGAAAATGATAAGCAGCCTGTTCCTAATTATAAAGATATTATGGCTACAATAAAATTAGGAACAGAATCATGTTATCTGAGTATAGATGCTAAAAAAATGATATATTCATTTATAGGTCCACCAAATACATATTATTTTGCGTTTGATACAAAATTTTATGAAAAAATGACAAAGTTCATGAATTATTTATTTTTAACGAATGAGGGAGCAATCACGTACGGAAGATTAAGCTCACTATTGCATCCAGATGTATATTTTAATATTAAAAATAGAATTCGTGAATTTTATTTATATAGTGGATTGAGTCAAGATGAAATAAAGCAACTAATAAAATGGAATTTTTAGTTGGGGTTGCTGATTATATATATATATATATATCGTAAACTTTTTTCTTACTACAATGTATAAAAAATGTCAAAATTACTACCCCACCCAGATCCAAATGGTATCCATTTATCAAAATATGGATACAGTACTTCGAAAACACAAGCACAACGAAGAGCATCATTAAAAAAATCAAGCAAGAAAAATGGTGCATTGCCTGTGCTTAGGAGACTCAATTTAATTAGGAATCTAACATCAACCGTAACCAGCAAAAAAACAAGGAAAGCTCACGAAATTATGTCTAAGGATGTTGAGTTTATGAAAAAAATATATAAGGATGAAAAGAAATTATCACGATCCAAATAGGCACTACGAATCACATTTTTTGAATATATTATCTATAGAACAACATATATAATAATATTAGAATTATAATGAACATTAGAATATTCATTAATGTTAATTTTGAACATGTGTAATGGCAGATGTCTCTGGTCGGCCTCATATTAAATTCTTCTATATTTTGATGCATTTATATATAATATATTTTATATATAAATATTTTATGGACAAGTTTAAGCTATAGGAATGGCACTCAATATCACGTATATTTATTATATTGATAAGTATAAATTAAAACTATGAGTTTTTAATAAATATATAACATTTATTTTTGTGAAAAGTGAAACATTCTAATTCACACTTATTTATTTCTTTATATTAATATAATATATAATGGGAACTGGTCTGGGATTTGATTATTATAAAAAAAATGAACAAGAAGATATTAGAGTTATAATCTATCAATTAGATGATATATTTATATATATATCTAGAATTGGAAATAATGAAATAAAGATAAAACAACTTACAAGAAAAGACCTTATTAAAGAACTATCTGAAAATGAATTTAAAAATGGGGCTTTAAATGATGAATTTAGTAGTATTATTTATTCACTTAATGAACCAGAACAAAAATCACCTAATAAAAATGAACTAAGTATAATAAATACATTTAAACAAAATAAAATTGAATCTTTTGGAACTGTACAAAAATGTAACTGTGCAAATAAAATAAATAATACAGAAAACATAAATAAATATTATTTAGTGCTTATAATACTGTTGCTTCTAATTATTATGTATATTGTGCGTAATAAAAATAATTAAATAATAAAAATATTTTTTTCTATTAATTTCATAAAAAAATTTAATATTAGTATGAGTAAGCATAACCGCCAAAATAAACTCTAAAAATATGATATTTTTTGATTAAAATATGATTTTTATTATTCTACTTAGATTTTTCTTTATTTTTTAATGATGGCTTTCTTATTACTTTTTTATAATTCTGCGACTTGATTTGGCGGTTATGCAAATACAAGTTAGAGCGTTTCATTTTTATTTATTTTTATAATTATTTTACCTTTGGTACATTTCATTAAAAATGAAACGTTCTGATTGCAATTTACCCATATAATAAATATTATAAAATGTAGCCTTATATTATATGAATAATAACATACTTGATGCACTTATTTTTAGTGAAACCATGAACAATATACCAGTAAATAATATAATGTATAATAGACTATTAGAAAAGGCAAATATAAGTGATACGGGTACTATAGGGCAACAAAATAAATTAAAGGATTTGTTATCAATGACAACAATAAAGAGAGCGTACTGTATGGGGCAAAATAGTAAGAATGATGTTGACACTGGGACATATGATCCGGATAAAAAAGCGTATCGAATAAATGTGAAAATACCGTTTAGTGCTGGATATGTTCCGAATGATATTGAAAAAAAATTTAATTTTAGAACTGTTCAGGTATATGTTCCAGAGTTCCTGGCCAATAAAATAAGCAATGGGGGTGTAATTAACGAGTCTTTTTCATGTGATACGTTTTATGGTGCATACTGTGAGAACATGAAATATTTATTTAATTTGGAAACAGGACAAACATCTACATCAGATCCATTAAATTTTGGAAAATATGCGGAATGCTCATGTTACTCGGATGTTCCTGGACAAATGGATAATAGTAATATAGGAAATGTCGGAGGAGGTATACCACCAAAGTGCTGGATACCTGGATGCAGTGAAGATTTTATACAAACTACCTATATAGATCCTGTTTCAAAAAAAAATAACTGTGATGTTACGATATGTAGCAATATTACAAAAATAAATGGTATTACGGGAAGTGATTATGGTTCAGTTGCCTTTACAAACAAGATAAATCAGGAATGTGGGAGGCAATTGGATAATGCATCGCTACCGACAACCCCAGCATCTCTTACAACACCTGCAACCCCAGCATCTCCTGTAACACCTACAACCCCAACAACCCCAACAACTCCGACAATCCCAGCAACCTTAACAACTCCGAAAACCCCATTAACCCCAGCAACACCAACAACCCCATTGACCCCCCCAACTCCGACAACCCCAGCAACCTTAACAACTCCGAAAACCCCAGCAACCCCAGCAACCTTAACAACCCCAGCAACCCCAGCAACCCCAGCAACCCCAGCAACCCCAGCAACCTCAGCAACACCAGCAACTCCAGCAGCAACGGCCTCGACAGCTCCAGCAACTCCAGGACAGGCTTCGGGACAAACCTTAACAGATCTAATAAATAAAAATAAGATGTATATTTTTGGAGGTATTGCGTTATGCTGCTGCCTTATTATTTTAGCTTTCCTATTGATTGCCTTCAATAAAAAAACTAAAAAAACTAAATAATTATATAAAATATTAAAATATATAACTATTATATACTTTATATATTTTTAATGGGAACAGCAACTTCTAAAGCAATAATATCACAGAGCATAAATAATTTACAAATATCTCGAAGCGACTTAGATTTATTAAATGAGCAAATGAGTACGTTTATATCAAAGAATATTATCGATAATGCATCAACATGCTCACCATCATCCACACAAACCGCTGGCATGACTATAGGAAATATAGTGGCGAAAGGAAAGGATTCAACAGTTAATATTGGTGATGGATCTAGTCAAAAAACAAACATAACGCTTGAATGCCTACAACAATCTCTACAGCAATCAAATATTAATAATAATATTGCAACGACGATGATGACACAATTAACGAATAATATTAGTGCTGACACTATGACAAAATTAGTGAATGATGCTGAATCTGGAGCAAAAACTGGTTTTTTGAATCCTCTAGCATTTTCTGATTCAACAAGTGCAGTCAATACAAACGTCAATAATATACAGCTGAATTATATGAACAAAAAGTTACAAAATGTTATAAAGAACACTGTTGAAAATGTTACAAAGAATAGGAATGCATCAGAATGTGGTACAAAGATTAGCCAGAATCTCAGTAGAAAAATTGGTGATATTTTGGCATTGGATGGAGGTGCGGTTAATATACAGTTTACAACAAGCCAAGTCGCTGAAAGTATTGCAACCTGTCAACAGTTCAACAGCCAGGTAGCTGATGTTACTAGCCAGGTGGCAAATACTCTAGGGGTTAAGATTGATGAAACGCAGGCACAAAAGACGTCTACTCAATCAGATGCAAAAGTAGCATCCAAGGCTGAAACGTCTGGTTTAGAAGACCTCGTATCTGCTCTTTTTTCTGGATTAATTGGCACTTATGCATTGAGCGTTTGTGCTATATGTTGTTGCGTACTATTAGTGTGTGTTGTTATATATTTTTTTAATAAAGGGGGGCAAACGGACCCACAAAGTGACCAGGATCCACCTGCATATACGGAAGAGGAAACTATGAAAGGCATATCAACAGAAAACAAACCGCCTGCATATACGGAAGAGCCAGTGATAAGCAAACCAGTAGGAAAAAAGTACAAAAATAACAGTTTGTTCAACATAAACACCAATAATTTTAATCGCTTAGTCGACAAGTTTAAACTAAATAAGCCAGAATAAACTCCCAAAATATCATATTTTTCTAGTTAAAATATGATTTTTATTATGTTATTTGATTATTTTTTATATTCTGCGACTTAGATTTTTCTTTATTTTCTGATTATATTTTTCTGATTACTTTTTTATAATTCTGCGACTTAATTTGGCGGTTATGCGTGAGTTGTTTTTAGAATCTCCGGATAATATAAAATATAAATTATAATTAGTTATACTTTTTCCTTTTTTAATAAATTTAATAGAAATCCGGAGGATCTTATAACAACTTTCCCAAATAGTAAATAGTAAATAGTAAATAGTAAATAGTAAAAAGTAAATAGTAAATAGTAAA
>SXGT01107426.1_pt1 | contig 22776 bp, 18 predicted proteins | sample 3176221 | NCBI WGS metagenome assembly SXGT01 (sample SAMN11356862, study PRJNA531348) | freshwater metagenome | isolation source: freshwater sample F1-120 | place: China: Fuxian Lake, Yuxi | collected 2017-12-25
CCCGGCGGAGGGTCCGCCCGATCGCCTGGCCGCCGCGCGCGCGGCCATCCTCGCGGCGCCCGACTCCGAAGACGCATGGGGCAACCTCGATGTGGTCCTGTGGGACGCGCCCGTGGCGTTCCCTCGTCGCAGGTTCCTGGAGGAGCTCGCCGCCGCGCTGCCCAGGGGCGCGCGGGTGGAGGCGTCGCGCCGCATCGCCCGGGCGCTCGACGACGAGCGTGACGTCGAGCCCGCGGAGGCCGCGTGGCGCGAGGTGCTCGCCGCCCGCCCGGGAGACCCGGAGGCCACGCACGCGATCGAGGCCCTCCTGTCCGCGCGGGCGGCCTTCGACGACCTCGCGACGTTCCTGCTCCGCCGCGCCGAAGCCATGACGCAGGCTGGCGAGCCCCCCGAGTCCATCCGTGCCGTGCGCCTCCGACGTGCCGCCTTGCTCGAGCAACGGCTGGGCAAGCTCGACGCGACGGCAGCCGAGCTGGAGGCTGTCCTCGCGGCCTCGCCCGACCATGAAGGTGCGCTGCGCTACCTCGCCGATGTGCACGAGCGCCGCGGACACCCCGACAGGGCCGTCGAGGTCCTGTCGCGTGTCGCGGCGCTGGCGAGCGACGTGCGGACGCGGGCCGAGCTGCAGGTGCGGCGCGCCCGTCTCATGCTCCTCTCCGGGGACCCCGTGAGCGCGCGTGGTGCCCTCGACGTCGCGCTGATCTCGTCCGTTCCCCCGTCGATGGATGCGATCGAGGTACGCGTCGCGGTCGCGCGCAGCGGCGGCGACGTCCGCGAGCTCGGAGATGCGCTCGAGTCGTTCGCCACGCTCGTGGACCACGATCCTGCCATCGCCGCGGATCACCTGATGGAGGCGTCCCAGTGCGCCACGCAGTGCGGGGACGACGAGGGCGCGCTGCGTCGGGCGAGGCTCGCGGCGCGCCGGGCGCCGACCCTGGCCTCGGCGCAGCTGTTTGCGCGTGGGCTCGAGTACCGGCTCCGCGGCGCGGGCACGGTCGAGGACGGTCGCGCCACGCTCGAGGCGCTGCGGCGCATCGAGGACGATCTCGACGCCGACGACATGGCGCTCCGGACCTTTCTCTACGCGGAGGCCTGCGAGGCGGCGGGCGAGGGGCCGGAGGCGTTGCGCATGCTGGAGGCCGTCTACTCGCGCGAGGAGCCGCAACCCCTCCTCGCGCTCGCCCTGGCCGAGCGTCGCCTGAAGGCGCAGGGGCTCGCCGAGGCCGTGGCCCTCTTCGAGATCGCGGTCCACGGGAACCTGCTCGGCCTCCGCAGCCCGGGCGAGGTCGCGATGACCGCGGCCGAGGCCGCGCGCCGGGCCGCCGATCTCGACCGGGCGCTCCTGTTCCTCAACGAGGCCGCGAAGCACGCCGAGACGCACATTCCCGCGCTTCGTCGCACCGCCAACATCCTCGCGTCCCGGGGCGACGTCGGTCGTGCACGGGCGCTCCTCGAGGGCGTGGCCGCCGCCGTGGTCGGCGACGAGCGCGCGCAGGTGCTCGCGCAGCTCGGTCGCGTGCTGGTCGCTTCTCCGGGCGCTGCGCTCCAGCGCGAGGGGCGTACGATCCTTGGCCAGGCGATCGAGGCCGCGGCGCCCGGCGGCCTGGTCCGCGCGCAGCTCGTGGAGAAGCTGACCGAGCTCGGGACCCCGTCCGTCCCGCCCACCGAGGAGCTTCCGCCGCCGCCCCCCCAGGCGCCCGAGGTCGGGGCGCCGAGCGCCGCCGCGCCGGTCACCCTCGAGAGCTCCACCGATGCGGGCAGCGGTGCCGTGGAGCGAGCCGTATCCACGGTCTCCGAGCCCGTCGTGGGCGCGAGGAAGCCCAAGCTCGACCTCGTGATGGAGGAGGAGGCTCCCCTCGTGGTGGAGCCGAGCCGTCCCGTTCTCGATCTGGTCCTGGAGCCCGAGTCGCTCACGGGCGCGGCGGTGGCTCAGCCTCCCGTCGAGCGCGGGGCTGTCGCCGACGCCGACGGGACCACCGACCCACAGGCGATCGCCGCGCCACAGGCGCCGGGTCCCGAGCCGGAGCCCGCCCGTCCCGAGCCGGAGCCCGCCCGTCCCGAGCCGGAGCCCGCCCGTCCCGAACCGGAGCCATCACCCGCCGTGGAGGTCGCGGCCTCGGTCCCCGTCGTTCGGTCCGCCCCGACACCTGCGGTCGTCTCCATCTCGGATCTCGAGGCCGTGCCCGAGGCCGACGCGGAGGAGCGCCCGCCCGGGTCCGCGCGCATGGACGTCTCCATCTCGGATCTCGAGGCCGTGCCCGAGGCCGACGCGGAGGAGCGCCCGCCCGGGTCCGCGCCCATGAACGTGGTCGACGCGGACATCGTCGAGCTCGCGGATCTCCTCGAGGGTCCACCCTCCGCTCCGCGCACGAGTCAGACGCCGGAGACCGACCCTGACCCTGCGACGCGACGGTTCGCCGAGGGGGCCGGCGACGCGGAGGGTCCCCCTCAGGCTCCGGCGACGCCGTCGAGCGCCTCGTCGGTCGACGTGGCCACCCTCCAGACGCCGACCGAGACGCCGACGGTGGAGATCGCCGCCCTCCCCGCGGCTTCTATCGCCCACCTCCGGGCGCTGATGCTCACGGTCACGCAGGCGCGCACGCGCGTCGAGCGCACCCGCGCACGACTCGACGTCGCCCGCGCGTGGATGGCGCAGGGTGCGCCGCACGAGGCGGAGGAGCCGCTGCGCGAGGCCATGGAGGAGGGATCCATCGAAGCTTGCGAGGTGCTCGCGGAGATCCTCGAGCGCGAGACCGGCCGCGCCCGGAACCTGGTCGAGGTCAGGCGTCGCGCGGTGATCCTCGCCCCGGGCGAGCCGCGCCACATCGAGGCGCTGGCGCAGGCGGCCGAGCTCACGGGCAACACGTCTCACGTGAAGGCCGTCGAGCACGTCCTCGCGGCGTTCGACGTCTCCCGTGGTGGGTCCATCGCGCCGCCCCCCCTGGCCGCTCAGCGAGGGCAAGAAGGGCTCCTCTCCGTGTTGCAGGCTCCCTCGCGAGGGCCGGGCGGAGACGCGATGGCGCTGCTCTGGGAGGGCGCGCAGGCGGTCTTCGCTCGCCGGGCCGCCACCTACGCCCTGAACGGCGTGGAGCGGCTGGACGTGCGGGGGACCTCTCCGCTCGCGCGCCTCTACGGCGCGGCCACCAAGGTGCTGGGGGCGCCGGACGTGCCGGTCTACGTCCGCCGGAGCCGCGGGCAACCCCAGTTCCAGATCGGTCTCATGGAGAGGGCCACCATCATCCTGTCGGGGGACTTCACCGACGACTCGGCGCGCGTCCGCATGACCCTCGGCGCGGCCATCTCCGCGGCCCTGCCGGAGAACACCCTCTTCTTCGGCCTCGGCGCGGCGGACGCCCGGATCGTCTTCACCGCGCTCGTGGGTGCGTTCGGGCCACCGGGATCCAGCGACGCCCTGGATCCCGCGAGCGGCCCCCTCGCGGGTGCCTTTGTGCAGACCGTCCCTGCCTCCAATCAGGCTCGCCTTCGCGAGATCCTGGACCAGGCCAGGGACATCGACTTCGCGCTCCTGCTCGAGCACGCGCGCCAGAGCGGCCGCCGCACGGGCCTCTTCCTCGCGGGGGACTTCGGCGTCGCGGCGCGTGCGCTCGTGGCGGATCTGGGCCGCGATCCCGACGAGCTGGACGCGCCCGGCGGGCTCGAGCAGCTGTGCCAGGATCTGCCCTCGCTCGCCGACCTCCTTTCCTTCGCGCTCTCTCCCGAGTACGCCGAGGCGAGGTGGGAGCCGGGCGCGATCTCGTCGAGGCGCAGCAGGTAGAGCCGTGCGCGGGATCGAGGAGGCGCGGCAGCGAAGGACGGGCCGCCAGGGACTGGCCCGCGCGGTGGTCTCGCTCGTCTCCCTCGTCGGCGGCTGCATCATCGCCGAGCCGCCCCAGGACCTGCCTCCGCTGCCAGCGTTCCACCCCGTGATCATGCGCGGCTCGGTCGTCCCACCCGCGAACCGCATCTTGACCGTCTTCCCGCAGAAGTTCGTCGTGCCCGTCGAGCTGGTCGATCCCACGGTGACCTTCCAGTGGCGCGTCTTCATCGACTACAACCCTCAGACGGGCGACTTCATCAAGGACCGCGGGGTCAGCAAGTACGATCCTCACAGCGCCCCGGGCGGCGTTCGCGTCCTCGAGGTCTCACTCCCGGCGCCCGACGAGGGCGGCCCGGTGACCTGTCACACGATCGAGTTCCTGGTCGCTGGAGGGTTCCGGGGCGACTTCGAGGGGAGGCAGGCGCACACCCCCGACAACGCGGGCGGCGACAGCGTGGTCTGGTTCTATGCACCGGCGGGCGACACGCGGTCCTGCCCGCTCTACGATCCGAAGCCAGTCCAGCCCAGCACGGACGCGGCGCTCCAGTGATCGCCGCCGCGGCACGCACGCGCTCCGCCGTCACGCTCGCGGCCGTCGCCATCGCCTGTGGTCCGGTCGCCGGCGTCCCCCGGACGTACCCTCCGGAGAACCGATGCCCCGAGCACACGTGCGAAGCCTACCAGCAGGACGGTGTCAAGCCGGCCTGCGGACGGGACCGGTGCGAGGCCGGCAAGCCCGTCTTCCCGTACGTGCTCGTGGTGTCGGTCCCGACGACGTCGTTCTTCGGGGCCGGGCGCACCTTCTATGTCCCCGTGGAGGGAGGTACGCCTCGCTCCGGCGGTGACCCCTCCACGTGCAGGGGCGACGAGTGCATTCCGCTCCCCCCGCTCGTGACCGTGGAGGGTGAGTACCGCGCCTCGTACACCCTGATGGAGAAGGTCGGGCTCCCGGCCGATCCGCCCAGGGAAACGCCCGCGACGTTCCCGGCGCGCGTCGTCTACCGCCCCCTCGTGAAGGTGGGCGGTGCGTCGCGGGCGCCGTCGACGCTCGGAATCCCCGAGGATCCGATCGTGGCGGACCGCAGGGTCATCGAGGACAACCGAGGTCCGCTCCACGGACCCTCGGTCGTCTTCTCTGCCGTCGTTCCGAGGGGGATGTACGAGCGCACCCTCAGCCCCGATCCGCCATGGGACGTCCTGCCGATCGTCACCACGAGCGATCTCGAGACCGCGGTCACGGACATCGTCGTCGTGCGCGACGAGCCCGATCCCCGACCTCCGCTCGAGCCCGTGAAGGGCCTCCGCGACGTGCTGGTCGACGAGCGGACCCGTCGCCTCGCAAAGCTCGCGCGCCCGATGGGTCTCGACGGCTTCCGGACCTGGCTCGCGGACGCGAAGACGCAGGATCGCGCGAGCGCGCGCCGGACGCTGTCGGGGTTCTCCGCCGACGTGTTCCTCGACACGGTGCAGCGGGGCGATGAAGACAGCCGGCCGCTCGATCTGGTCCTCGCTCCGCCGGAGGGCTCTCTCGCCATGCCTAGCCTGGTCGTCCGGACGACCGCGGGGCAGGGCATGGACCAGAGCTACCTGGACGTCCCGCCACCGGCCGCCGTCACCGGCCGGGTCGTCTCGCCGAGCGGGGCGACGCCCGGGGTTCGCGCGACGGTCGTCTTCGACGGGGACCAGATGCGGCTCGCCGGGTCGCTGGCGCTGGCGCCGTACCTGAAGTACCGCACGTCGGTGCGCACGGACGCGCAGGGTCGCTTCGCGACGATCCTCCCGCTCGGGCTGTACACCGTGCACGTCGATCCAGACAAGGAACAGGGATGGGGGAAGAACGTCGCCACGGTCGACGTGGACGCGGCGCGCGACGTGGTGCTCGTCCCCTCGCCGCTCGCCGCCGTCGAGGGGCGGGCGATCCTCACAGACGGTCGATCGCTCGCCGGCGCGGAGGTGATCGCCGCGCCCTCCTTCGCCGACCAGGAGGGCCTTCGGGTGCGGGAGCCGTGGCGCTTCCCTCGCGAGGTGCGCACGCGCACGGACGACGTGGGCGCGTTCCGTCTGGCCCTGGACCAGGGCACGTACGACATCACGGTCGTGCCAGCCGACGGCACGGGGCTCCCGGCGACCATCAGCGTCGGGAGGAAGATCGCGCCGCCGAAGCCGGGTGGCGTCACGGTCCTCGAGCCGCTGCGGGTGCCCGCCCCGCAGAAGATCTCCCACCTGATCGTGGACCCGTCCCGCAACCCGGTGACGCGCGCGATCGTGCGCGCGTTCGCCAAGCCCGTGGCGCAAGCGTCCTACGTCCAGATCGGGACGGCGATGACCGACGCTCAGGGAAAGTTCGAGTTGCTCGTCGCGGGCCAGCCGCGCTGAAAATCCCCCCCGACGGGCGCGGTCTGGTAGGCTGCCCGGAGTCATGGTGTCAGAAGAGCGGATCAACCTCCTCGCGCGGCTCGTCAAGAGCCCCCACGGGGCGGTCACGATCACCGACGGCGGCGAGACGTCGAGCTCCCGCGATGCCTCGATACTGGCGCTCGCGGCCGCCTCGTACGGCTCGCGGCCCGCGGACGAGGCGACGATCCCGACGGGCTTCGATCCCTTCGCCGCGGCGCTCTTCGAGAGCATCGTCGAGGGTGCGTTCCTCGTCGCCTGCGCCGATGGTATCTTCGACGACGAGGAGCGCCGCACCTTCACCCGCGTCGTGACCGTGGCGTGCGGTGGAGCGGTCCCGCAGCAGCACGTCGACGCGCTGATCTCCGACCTCGAGGATCAGCTCGCCGAGGACGGCCTCGATCGCCGCCTCGAGATGCTCAGCGCTCCCATCCAGCGACCGGAGCACGCGGGCGAGGTGCTCCGCGTGGCCGCCCTGCTCGCGCAGTGCAGCGAGGACGTGAACGCCTCGGAGCGCGAGGTCCTCGACAAGCTGGCCCGGGCCTGCAAGCTCGGCGAGGGCGCCGTCGACCACGCGCTCGCCGACGTTCGCGCCGCGCTGGGCCCCTGACCTCCGAGATCGGCCTGCGGGTCGCGGGGGGGCTGAGAGGCCCCCTCACGCTCTCCGTCACTTCCGGGGGCGGAAGAGCGCGGCGAAGGCGAGCCACATCCAGCGGAACTTGTCGGACAGCCGCGTGATGCCCATCTTCAGCGCGCCCTTGCGGTGGGAACCGCGCCCCACGAGGTGCGCCGAGCGCGCCGCCGGGTGGACGCCGTAGATGGCGTACAGGCTGATGAGGTCGCGGACGACGTCGCTCGCGCCCTTCGTGTCGAGCTCGTGGGCCTGGCAGTAGCTGTCCGGCTTGTTGCGGATCATGCACTTGGCGACCACGAGCATGATGTTCGGATCGATGAGCTCGCCGTTTCCGTCGAGGTAGTGCTTGTACGTGAAGAAGCGGTCCGCCGGCGCGACCTCCGTGCCGTCGGCCTTCGGCGCACGGAGCGAGTTGATCACGTCGTACTCGTGGCGGAGGTACCCCTCGATGGTGTTGTTCGCGTCGGCGCGTTCGTACTCGACGAACTTGTGGAAGGCGTCGTACAGCGTCTTCGGGTTCGCGTACGCGCCGCTGATGATGTAGTAGAGCATCGCGCCGAGCGAGTAGATGTCTGCGGCTCGGCCGACGCTCTTCTGGATGCGGGCCCGCACGTTCGCCTCGGAGGCGTCGCGGTAGGGGCGAGCGAGAACGATGCGCTTGCGGGCGCGGTCGGCGTACAGGATCGGGTACTGGTCGCCGCGGTTGAACAGCGAGAACGTGTCGTTCTTGGCGATCTGGATGTAGAAATCCTCGAAGAACTCGACCTCGGGGACACCCTGCGTCACGTTCACGAGGAGCTCGATCTCGTTGGTCTCCTGCTCGGGGCTCTGGAAGAAGAGCGTCCCCGGGACGGCCCCCTTCATCTGCGTCATCCCGAAGCGGACGTCCTCGTCCTGGAGCTTCGCCACGTTGAAGTCCGCGAGGCGCACCTCGAGGCTCGACCCCGCCAGGTTGGGATCGGGGACCTTGATGAGGATGTTCCCTGGCTTGAGATCGCGGTGGCAGATGTTCCGGACGATGTGCGCGTACTCGATCGCGCTGGCGACCGGGATGATGTAGTCGAGCGTGCGGAAGACGCGCTGGTGCATGTTCAGCGCGAGCAGATCGTCCTTCATGCCCCGGTTTCGCGACCCCTTGAGGCGCTCCTCGAGCGACATCTCGAGGCGCTCGAGGATCATGAACTCCGGGTCCACCTTGTCGCGGAGCGACGGCGGGATGAAGGAGAGGTCCTCCGCCTCGCCGGACGCGAAGAGGTGAACGATGTTCGGGTGACCCTGCACGCGCTCGAGCAGCTCCTTCTCGAGCTGAAAGCGCATGTGGTCATCCTCGCTGACCCCCTTCTGGAGGATCTTGATGACGACCTCGCGCCGGAAGTCGGTCTTGGACTCGAGCCAGCGCTCCTCGCCGAGGTACGCCTTCGCGAAGCGGCCGGATCCGAGCTCGATGGGGGCGCCGTGCGCGTCGAGGAGGAACGAGTAGGCGCGCGAGCGGACGACGTGCGCACCCGCCGACCGGAGATCGGTCGGTGCCTCCGCCCGCAGCTGGAACCCGGCGGATGGCTGCAAGCCCGGACTCGTCACGTGCTGGTGCGGATGCGGGTGGACGGGCTGCCGCATCACCGACGCGGGACCCTGGTTGTACGGGGTCACCGGAGGCTGGGGGAGGAGGTGCGGATGCGAGTGCGGCGTGGGGGTCGGGAAGGGCGCCCGGGACGTCGGCGGTGTGCGCACGCTCTGCGGTCCGCTGTCGTGCGACGACTGAGGGAACGATGGGTTGCCGGGGCCGGATCGCGGTGGCGGGACGGGCGGTGCGGACGTCTTCGGAGCGCCCGGAGTGAACGAGGTGGTGGGCGTGTTGACCCGCAGCGGCGGCAACGCGTCGAAGTCGAGCCGCTGCGTCGCGCGGTTCGGCCGGCGACCCTCGAACGTGCTCTCCTCTCCCGACTCGTCGTCGTGAGAGCTCGGCGCCTTTCTCGTCACTTCAGCTCCGCTTGCACAGGATCACGACGTCGCGCCCTCCGCCAAGGACGAGCAGGACGGCGTGAGTCGCCTGAGCATAAGGTACCAGAACGTCGCCGCCATCCACCACAAAGACGCGCCCTGCCTGGCTTTTTCGGCCGAACGACCAGCCCAGCTCCCCGAGGTTCTCCTGCCTGGCGGACACGAAGGCCGCGCGGCCGTCCTCCCGCGCGGTGATGGCGGGGGTAGGCCTCGCGCCAGGCCCGCTCGTGCGCACGAAGCACGAGAGGCCCTTCAGGTTGATGCTCTCGCCGCCGGGCAGGATGGACACGCGGAAGCGGATCTCCTCACCGCTCTGGCCAGCGAAGGAGAGATCGGCCTTCTCGTGCAGGTCCACGTACGTCAGGTGTCGCGGCCCGTCCTGGGATGGCGGGGTGGCGCCCTCCCGTCGCTGCTCTTCGCGTTCGCGTTCGCGTTCGCGTTCGCGTTCGCGTTCGCGTGCCCGCGCGGACTCCGGCGGCTCGCGGGGCCGGCCCGGCCTCGAGGGCACGGGCGGCGCCTGGTGGGACTCGGTCCGGGTCGGCGCGACCGAACGTGTTGGGGGCTGCGCGGGCGGGCCCCCGTGGACCTCGCGGAGCCGCGCGGTGAGTTCGGGCGGTGTTCGCATCCGCCGCGCGGGATCCGTCGCGAGAGCGGGCATGAGCACGGCCTCGATGTCGGCCGGAAGGCCCATCCGCCGCAGCCGGGCGCGCACGAAATCGCTCGACTGCACGCGATCGCGGAACGTGTCCCGCACCGTGGCCTCGCCGAAGGGCAGGCTCCCCGTCGCCATGAACGCCGTCACGAGCGCGAGGGCGTACACGTCCGCCTCGGGGCCCTCGACCATCCCGGTGAGCTGCTCGGGCGCGGCCCAGCGCGGGGAGAAGAGGGTGATCGCGCTCGCCGTCTCCTCGCCCTCCCCCTGCTTCTTGTGGAGCTCGCTTCGCGCGATGCCGAAGTCCGCGAGCTTCGGGATGAGGTCGCTTCCCACACGGGCGAACAGGATGTTCGACGGCTTCACGTCGCGGTGGACGATCCCGCGCTCGTGCGCCTCCGCGAGGGCGCTGCCGATCGGGTCGAGGATCGCGAGGATCTCGCCGAGGGGGAGCGCCCCGCGTGCGCGGACCTGGTGCTCGAGGTCGCCGCCCTCGAGGTACTCGGAGATCTGGAACGGTGCCTGCGCGCCGCCGTCGACCTCGATGTACCCGAAGTCGTAGATCTTCAGCGTGTTCGGGTGCTGGAGCTTCGACAGCGCGACCGCCTCCTGCAGGAAGTGGCTGTACGTCGCCTCGTAAATGGCGCCGCCGCTGCCCGCGTCGACCACGGTCCGGAGGAGCTTCACGCAGACGACGCGGTCGAGGCGCTCGTCCGTCGCGCGGTAGATCGTCGCCATACCGCCCCGGCCCGCGCGGTCGAGGATCGTGTAGCGGTCGAGGAGGCGCTGCCCCGGCCAAAGCTCGGACGACTCGTAGCCGACGGGCATCGTGGCCGATTGTCCCGCGGATGCGTGGAAAAAGCCAAGGCCGTTTGCTGGAGCCGGGAAGGGCACTACGATGTGAGGCGCATGTCTCTCTCGATCCCTCGGCTCACGGTCTCGCTCGCCCTCTCGCTCGCGGCGATGGTCAGCGGATCGGTCGTGGCTTGCAAGGCCTCGCCCGCGCCCGTGTCGACCGGCCCGTTCGACACCGCAACCCCCGGTTCGGACGGGGGAGCCGGGTCCGGCCCGGCCCCGGACGGCGCCGTGGCGCCGTGGCCCGACCCGGGCATGAAGGTCACCAACGAGGCCATCAAGGTTGGGGGAGTGACGCGCACGTACGTGCTCGTGGTGCCGCGCACGTACGACGCCAAGCGCAGGTATCCGCTCGTCTTCGCCTTTCACGGCAGCTTCGGCAGCGGCACGCAGTTCCGCAACTTCTACAGGCTCGAGCGTGCCTCCGGCGAGGACGCGCTCGTCGCGTACCCGAACGGAGCCCTCGACAACAACGAGTGGGATCTCGAGAGCGTCTCCGCCAAGAACGCCGACGTCGCCCTGTTCGACGCGGTGGTGGCCGACCTCGACATGCGCTTCTCGCTGGACAAGGCTCGCGTGTTCGCGGCGGGCTGGTCGAACGGTGGGTTCTTCTCGAACCGGCTCGCGTGCAGCCGGAGCAAGGCGATCAAGGCGATCTCCTCGCTCTCGGGCGGCGCCCCCTACGACGCCAAAGGTGTGCTCCCGCGCTACAAGCCCGACTTCGTCAAGTGCGAGGCCGATCAGGGCGGGGTCGCCTCGCTCTCGATCCACGGCGTCGACGATCCCGAGGTCGGGCTCGACAGCGGGGAATTCTCGGCCGTCTACTGGGCGTTCGTGAACGGATGCTCCGGCGCGCGCGCCCCCACGACCCCGCGGCCCTGCGAGGCCTACACGTGCCCGGCGGGCAAGCCCGTCCTGTTCTGCCCGTTCCCGAAGATCGGACACGGCATCCCGCCCGACGCGGCGGAGCTGACCTGGAATTTCTTCAAGGGCATCCCCTGACCCATGTAAGATGGCGGGCGATGAAGTCGACGCGCGCGCTCGTCGCGTGGGCCACCCTGTTGGTCCTCGCCCTCGCGTCGCCCGTCGTGCGCGCCGATCCGCTCACGCTGGCGGAGATCGCGCGCCTCGAGACCGGGCACACCGTCACGCGCAAGACGACCATCGAGCGGGGCTCCGAGCGATACGTGGGCGGCGTCACCTACGCGGTCGTGGAGACGAGCGTGGAGGACCTCGCGTCGATCCTCGACGACGTGGGTGCGTACGAGGCGCTCCTGCCACGCACCAAGCGCGCTCGCCTCGTGGGCGAGGACGCGGGGCGACGCTTCATCGAGCTGTGGCAGGGGAACGCGCTCGTCACCACGTCGTACACGCTGCGCATCGAGCCCGATCGTCCTCGTCGGGAGCTCCGCTTCTGGCTCGACCCCAGCCGGCCGCACCAGATGCGGGACGCCTGGGGCTTCTTCAGGTACGTGCCCTGGGGGAGCCGCGGCGATGGCCCGGCGCGCGTGCTCCTGACCTACGGCATCCTGGTGGATTTCGGCCCTGGCCTCGTGCGGGACCTCTTCGAGGAGCGCCTCCGGGGCCTGATGCTCAGCGTACCCGAGCTGGTGCAGCGATACGTTCGGCTGTTCCCAGGTTCGCGGGGACCGGGGGCCACCCACGGGCGGAGCCTCCAGGTTCGCGGGGGCTGAGAGTCCCTCTCGGGCGCCGCGTGCAGGTTCGACGGGCCGTCAGGCGACCACGATCTCGACGCGAGGGCCCATCGAGATCTCGAGCTCGGGGGGCCCGTCGTGGAGGTCTCCGTCGATCATGTAGCGCGTCGTCTTCCCGCTGGAGAGCACGGCGGCGCGTGCGGTGACCGCCTCCTCGGTGCAGCCGTCGCGCATGGGCTTGCCCTGCCAGACGCGCGGCAGCTGGCCCGCGAAGCCGAGCGCGGTCGTCTTGATGCCGAGCAGGTGGAACGCGTCGGAACGCTCGAGGCAGCGGTAGAAAGGCCGGAAGTTGAGGCCGATCTGGTCGACCGTCCCGGCCGCGACGGAGAGGTAGTCGCGCTCCTCCCACGTCGTGCCGTCCGCGAGCACCACTTTGCCCCGGAACGGCTCGGCCATCCGGCGGATCATCTCGCCCTGGACGATGGCGCTCCCGATGCCACGGATCACGGTCTTCGCGCCCACGACGGCGGACGGCGTGCCGCCGGCGTAGTACTCCGACATGTACCCGCAGACGATGCCGGTGCCGAAGATGAACCCGTACTGGCCGCCGATGTTCATCACGCGCCGCCGCACGTTCGCGAGGGGTTTCGTCTTCTCCTCGACGTACGCCTGGATGAGGCGCTCGAGGAGCCCCTCGGGCCTGCCGCGCTGGACGCCCAGCGAGTTCGCCACCGTGTTCATCGTCCCGCCGCGGAGGAACGCGACGCGAGGCAGCGCGATCCCCTTGTAGACCTCGATGAAACCGGTCAACGTGACGTGGTTCGTGCCGTCGCCTCCGCTGATCCCCAGGATGTCGATGCCGAACCGCTTGAAGTCGGCCGCGATGTCGTGGAGCTCGTCCCGAGAGCGGGCCTCGCGAACGACGCCGTGATCCCCGAGCGTCCGGGCGAGGCGTGTCGCCGCCCCAGGGTCGCCAAGGTTCCGGCGGCTGCGGGGGTTGAGGACGACGCCGATGCCTGCCACGGCCCCACCATGCGATCGGCCGGCCCTCGCGTCCACCGGCAAATGACCCGATCCTGACAAATCGACCGGCGCCCCCGGGGGAGCACCGGTCGTGGGGCGAGAGCGAGGCCGGAGGCGCCCGTAACCCAAGGAAACCACGATTCTTTGAGCGGCGCCGCCCGTTCCTACTAGGATCGAGACGATGGAAGTGAGTAACGCCGTTCGCGCCTCCCGCGAGGACGCGCTCCTCCTGCCCTCGAGCCTGTCCGTGCTGCGGGTCGACGGGCCGGATCGCGTGTCGTGGCTCAACGGGCTCGTCACCTGCGACGTCACGAAGCTGATCCCGGGGCGCGCCATGTACGGTCTGGTCGTCGAGAAGAAGGGGAAGATCCTCTCGGATCTCCTCCTCGCGTCGACCGAGGAGGCGATCCTCATCGGCGCGCCGCGCGAGCGCGCGTCCGCGGTGCTCGACGTCTTCGATCACCACCTCATCATGGAGAGCTGCGAGATCGCTCGCGTGCACGAGTCCATGCAAGCGGTGTGGGGGCCACGCGCCGCGGAGCGCGTCGCAGGACGAGCGTCCGTCGAGCACGATCGCTCCGGCCACGGCGGCGTGATCGTCGTCTTGCCGGAGGGTGACGAGCCGGCCTTCCGCGAGACGTTTCCCGGAGTGGTCGCCTCGCCGGAGGGCGCGACGGCAGCTCGCGTGGCGGCGGGCGTACCCGCCTTTGGCGTCGACTTCGGCATCGACACCTACCCGCAGGAGGCCTCGCTCGAGCACGTCGCCGTGTCGTTCACGAAGGGCTGCTACATGGGGCAGGAGGTCGTCTTCATGCTGCAGAATCGCGGCCGCGCCAAGCGACGCCTCGTTCGGCTCCGCCTCGACGCGCCCGCGGGTGCGCAGGCGGCCGTGGTGTCCGAGGCGGGCGACCCGCTCGGAGATCTCACGAGCGCGGCTGTCGTCGAGGGGGTGCCGCTCGGCCTCGCGATGGTCCGGGCGAAGGCGCCCGACGGCGCTCGCGTCGTGGTCCGCGGCGCCTCGGGGGATGTCGGCGCGACCGTCGAGCTTCTACGCTGAAGGCCCCTCCGGGGCGCCGAACACGGCCCGGTCGAGCTTCTTCGCGACGTCCCACGCGACCAGCTCGGCGTACCCGCCGACCGCCTCGTCGGCCACGAACACGATGGGGAGCTCGTCCTCCTTGCAGCGCGCCGTGCGTACGACGAAGTCCTTCGTGGCCTCGTCTCCGGCGACGTCGAGCGCCCTGTACGCGATGTCCCTGGCGCGCAGGAGCTCCTCGATGCGCGCCTTCGCGCGCGCGTTGCGATCGGCCTCGAAGTACACGGTGACCGGGGCGACCTCGCGCTTCGCTGCCTGCCGCGCGCCGGACCGGCGCAGATCCGCGAGCCTCGCGCGCGCGTCGCGCCGCCGGTCGAGCTCCTCCGACGAGCACAACGGCTCACCGAGGGTGAGGTTCGCGCGACGCGCGAGATCCTTCGGAACGCGGAGGAGCGCGAACCGCTCTCCGCCGCGGGTGGTGAGGATCGCGTGAAGCCCCGTGCGGACCTTGTCTTTCAGCATCGCGCGTGGTCCGTACCACACCCCGCGGCCTCTCGCACAGCCCCCCTCGGATCAGGCTGGATCAGGGGAGGGCGATGTCGAAGGCGTCCAGCACCTTGCCCGCGGTGTCGATCGCCCTCCCGTGGATGGCCTTGTCGTCGATCTCGAAGCGCGTGAAGTGGAACCACGGGCCCGCGGCCGCGCGCCGCTTGCAGTATGCACGCGACGTGTTCTCGTCGACGTTGCCCATGCGTCCCCCCCCGCCTGCCGACGTCAGGTAGGTGATCCGATCGAAGACGATGCGCTCGTAGCCGTGCATGTGGCCCTGCAGCACGAGCGGCACCTTTGCGTCCGCGAACACGGGCTCGAACAACGCGCGCGCCCCCTCGTCGTCGCCGGCGTCGCCGCAGGTGGCGAAGGGCCGGTGGAAGAAGACGATCGACATGCGGTAGCCCGGCGTGGCCTTTGCCCGGTTCAGGCCGTCGAGGAGGAAGCGCGCCTGCTCGCTCGTCGGCGCCGTCGAGAGGTCCGTGTTGACGGTGAAGAAGTGGATACCTCCGCTCGCGAACTGGAAGTACCCGGGGTTCGCCTTGTCGCCCTGGTGGAAGAACCTGAGCGTGTACTGGTCGAACTCGTCGGGCTTCTCGGACTCGTGGTTGCCGATGGCGCCGAGGAACGCGCCGCGGTCGAGGAGCGGCTGCATCTTCACGAACCAGCCCGCCCAGGTCTCCAGCGTCGAGTCGTAATACTGGATGTCCCCGAGGTGCACGACGAAGTCGACCGGCTCGGCGGCCATCTGCTCGAGGAGCTTCGTCGTGTTGTCGCCGAGGAACGGGTTGGTGTCGCCGATGGCGTCGAAGCGGACCTTGGCGCCCGGCTTGCGGGACGTGCAGAAGCGCCCCACGGGGCGAGACACGCCGCCGTCACGCTCGGCGTGCGCCCCCAGGCGGTAGCGGTAGCACGCGCCCTGCGCGAGGCCCTCGAGCGTGACCTCGTGCATGTAGTAGATCCCTGCGAGGTCGGGCGGCGCGCTGGCGTAGGGAGCTGCCCGGTAGGTGTTGGTGACCTCGAAGGCGCGCTCGACGCTCCTCGCGGTGAGCTGGCCGCCCACGCCGTCCTCGCGCTGCAGCAACACGGTCCGGTCGGCACCGAAGCGGCACGCCTCCCAGCGGACGGTGACGCTCGCGTCGGTCATCCGCACGGTCCAGGGGCCCTTCGTGACCCCGCTCGGCGGGCACACGAGCTCGGGGGGTGGCGGCGCGCCATCCCCGAGCCGCGCGTCGACCCGCGGCTTGGGCAACATCTCGTCGCATGCACCGAGGGCCACGACCACGGCGAACGACGCGCTCGCGAGCCCGCCGAGCGCCGCGACCCGGCCGGGCGCGTCGACGCCGGCGCTCAGTAGGTCTTCTCCGCGAGCGCGAGCTTGTTCCTGGCCATCTTCGCGATCTTCGTTCGGCCGCCCTTCTTGACGACCTCCGCGAGCAGCTCCTCGCCGAGCGCGTGACCCTCCTCGGCGAAGTGGAAGCCCACGTAGTACAGCTCATCCATCGACAACGATCGGTCCTGGCGGAGGGCCTTGCCCACGTCGAGGCCGCCCTTCTGCAGGATCTGCCCGAGCGCGCGGAGCGCTTCGTCGCTCGCCCGCATCTCCTTGCGCGTGTCCTTCACGCTCCGGTGCAGCTCCAGGATCGCGAGGTCGAGCCTGTCCTGCGGTGTGACGCGGTCGGTCCTGCCGAGCAGGCGCAGGACCGTGAGCGCCTTGTCCGCGTTCTTGGCCTTCCTCAGTCTCGCGGCGAGCTCGCGCAGCGCGTCCGCGGCGGTGGCGGGATCGGCGTCGCGGACGACGTCGAGCTGGGCCTCCCACCCGGGCTCGCCCTTGCCGAGCCGGTCCATCGCGAGCGCGAGCAGCTCCTTGCGCACCGGAGGTGGCACCTTCTTCGCGACGGGTCGGATCACGTTCCGCACGAGCCACGCCCGATCGCGATCCGCGAGGTCGAGGAGCGCGCGCGCGAGCGGGGCCGCCGCCTCCTCCTTCCCACCGAGGGCGGTGGCGGCCGCGTCGGCGTAGGGCTTCGGGAGGGTGACCAGCGCCTTCGCGAGCACGCGGCAGGCCTCCTGGCCCCCGAGCCGCCCGAGGTGCTCGATGACGAAGCGGGCGCGATCGATGTCCTTGTGCCCGGTGATCTTCTCCAGGCGCTTCACGACGTCGTCGCCCAGCGAGAGGCTCGCGAGCGTGTGGAGCGCGGTCTGCGCGAGCGTGCGATCGTCGGCGCTCGCGGCCGCGAGGAGCGCGTCGACGACGCGCGCCGAGGGCTTCGTCTTCTGCAGGGCGAAGCGGAAGGCGATGATGGCCTCCTGACGCACCTGGGGGTGCGCGTTCTCGTCCTCGACGTAAGGGAGGAGCGTGGCGATGGTGCGTTCGTCCTCCAGGTAGCCGAGGATCTTGATGGCCGCCGCGATGGCGCCGAACGCCTCCTTGCCCTTCTGCTTCTGGCTCGTGAGGAACTTCTCGATCGCGGCCAGGTAGCTACGTCGCCGCTGACCGTCGGCGCCCTTCACCTCGGCCCGCACGGCGAGCGCTGCGGCCTTCGCCGCGTCCGCGTTCTCCGACGCCAGACCGCGGATGAGCGCCGAGAACGCGTCCTTGCCACCGAGCTCGGCGAGGACGGCGTCGAGCGTGCGTCGCTCGTCCGGCGTCGCCGTCTGCATGCGGGACTTGATCTCGGGCACCACCTCTTCGCCGACGCTGGCGATGGCCTTGGCCGCCGCCCGCCGGACGTCGGCGTCGTTCGACGACAGCAAGGGGAAGATGCGCGCGAGCGCCCTCTTCGCGCCGATCCGTGCGAGGGACTCGAGCGCGTGGAGCTGCAGGAGCGGGATGCCTGCCTCCAGCGCGGCTCCGAGCGCGAGCGCCGCCTCCGCGCTCTTCGGGCGAAGCTCGCCGAGGACGATCGCCGCAGCGATCCTCCGCTCCACGGCGTCGCTCCGGAGGAGCGCAACGATCTTGTCGACGTCGTTCACGAGATGCCTCCCTGTCGGGGCGTCGATCCTACTCGACGATGGAGACGGTCACCATCGTCTTCGCCCCCTCGGTCGCGGTGGCCATCACCGACGCGGTCGCGCCGGCGCTCTTCGGCCGCTCGAAGCTGGTCTGGTGCGTGTCGCCGAGGTCGAGCGTGGTCGCCACGGTCCAGCCCTCGGCCGTCAGCTTGTCCTTGTAGAAGGCGAGCGCCTTGTCGGGCGCGTCGCCGGTCTCCATGCTGATGATCTTGGCCTTCTGCCCGGGGTTGGCGATCGCCATCTGCAGCTTCGCGCCGGGATAGATGGGCGCGTACGCGGGCCACCCGTCGGGGAGCTTCGCGCCTCCGCCGATCGAGACCTTCTCGCCCTCCTTGCCCTCGAAGCGCACGCCGTCTTTCTCGAGCGTCACCTCCTTCGCGCCGGAGCTCTCCTCGAGGGCCTTCTCCGTCGCCTTTCGCGTCATCAGACGCGTGAGCGAGCGGCACCCCGTCAGGCCGGGGAGGGTGAGCGCGAGCGTGGCGACGACGACGGCGCTCCGGAGGTCCATGAGGCGAGTATCCGTCCATCGCGCCGCGAAGGAAAGCGCCCCGCCGCGTCCCGGAGTGCGAAAGCTGGCTCTCATCGCGTGCCGCGCCGGTCGTTCCGTGGCCCGGATGAAGAGATGGATCGCGCTCCTGGTACTCCCCGCCGCGCTCGCCGCCCGCACGGCCCACGCCGACGAGGGAGTCGAGGACGGCGCACAACCGGCGGCGGACGGCGCGCAGCCGGCGGCGGACCGCGCACAGCCGGCAGCCGAGGTCCGGGAGCGGACGGCGGACACCGGACAGCCGACCGCGGACAGCGCACAGCCGGCGGCCGACAGCCGACCCGCATCGCTCACCGGGTTCAGGGTCGGCGTGGCGGGCCGACCCCCCGGGAAGAAGGACCGGGCCGACAAGCCCCCGCGTGATCTGCGCGCGGGCCCTCTGGTCGGCGTCGGCGTGCCCGGCGGGATCGAGGCTGGCGCCGTGATGATTTACCAGCGCATCCTCGGCGCCGGCCTCCAGATCGGGACCGTTCCCAGCATGAGGGTCCCGGGCGTGCCGCACGGCGCCCGCGTCACCCGTTACTCCGCGGAGGCCAGCGCGCGCGTGTACCCCCTGAAGGGCGCGCTCTTCCTCGGCGCGGGGATCGGGTACGCGCACCTCGAGGCCACGCTCGACCAGAGGTTCACGGGCTACGGCGTCTCCGCGCCGGGTCAGGTGCGCGCGGAGCTATCGTCGGTGTACGTCAGGCCAGAGATCGGCTTCCTCTGGAAGTGGGACGTCGGGCTCATGCTCGGTGCGGATCTCGGCGTCGTCGTGCCCGTGGCGGCGCGTGAGTCCCACGTCACGGCGGCGGCCGGCGGGCAGACCATGGAGGTGAAGGGCAAGGTCGCGGACGTGTTCTCCACCGCGGGCCGCGTGCCGCTGCCGGCGCTCGGCCTCCTGCGGGTCGGGTGGCTGATCTGATCTCGTGGTGGGCCGACCGGGACTCGAACCCGGGACCTACGGATTAAAAGTCCGCAGCTCTACCGACTGAGCTATCAGCCCGCGAGGACACGCGTACCCCATCGCGTCCGGGGAAGTAAACGTGATTCGCCGCCGCCGGTCACTTGAAGCCGGCCAGGTGGACCACGAACCACTCGCCGCGCCAGGAGATCAGCGAGGCGACCTCGAACGAGCGGGGCTCTCCGTCGGCCTCCCAGTGGATACGTGTACCATACACGCGGTAGTAGCCGACCTTGTTGGACTCCTCGCCGGGCTCGACCCAGCGCGCCCGCTCCTCGGGGATCTCGAGGGTCTGGAAGACGGCGCGGTCGCGGCCTTTTCCGAGGCGCTTGTGCAGCGTGTGGATGTCCCGCGCGTAGGCGGCGACGAGACGGCGCCGCCAGTCGGAGGCGGGGGAGGGGATGGCCTTCACCTGCTCGTAGGCTCCGACGGGGAAGAAGAAGGGCATGGCGCGGTCGGGGTCGTCCTCCACGATCGCGTCCCAGAGCGCGCGCGTCCGCCTCTCCAGCCCCTCGGAGTGCCCGGGGCGGTCGCGGGTCTGCGGGAGGGCCCCGATCTCGTCGGCGTCGTCGCGTCGCCCCGCGTCCCTCGGCGCGCGTCTCGTCGGCGCGCCCGCGTCGTCGACAGGGCTTGCCATCGCGCGTGCGGCCACCGAGGAGGCGAGCGGCGCGACGGCGGGATCCCCCTCGCCCCACGTCGGTGGCTCGCGGCGCGCGCACGCCGTCGCGAGCGCGATCGCGGCTGTAAGGGGCGCGAGGGCAGGACCGTTCACGAGGCGCATCGAAGGCGAGGCCTTACCGCATTTCCTCGCCGTCGGCGCCCGCAGCATGCAGCGCGCGGTCCGCTTCCTCTCAGGATTGCCGCGAGGACTTCTTTTCTTTGACGGGGCCGGGCCATGCCCGGTACTCCTTGCATGCAGCGGAAATGGCCGCCGTCCAACCCGGACGCTTCACTTTTTTCGGGCGAGTGTTCCTCGCCATTCCTCCCGGAGGTTCGTATGCGCAAGGTTCCCGTTCTGGTCGCGAGCACCCTCATCGCGTGCATCGTCATCGCCTGCAAGAAGGACGATCCCCCGCCCGCCACACAGGCGAACGTCGGCCAGCCACCGAACCAGCCGTACAACCCGAACCAGCCGTACAACCCGAACCAGCCGAACCAGCCGAACAACCCGAACCAGCCGAACCAGCCCTACCCGCCGCAGCCGAACCAGCCTTACCCGGGGCAGCCGATGCCCGCGCAGCCCCAGCTCGCGACGCCGGCCGCGCACGCGACGCCCTGCCAGAACGACACGGTGTGCATCACGCACAAGTGCAACGTGGCGGCCGGGAAGTGCGCCTTCCCCTGCGCGACCGACTTCGACTGTCTTCCCGGCTCGTACTGCTTCATGGGGCTGCCCCCGCCCGCGGGCCCCGCCTGCGTGCTCAAGGCCCCCGGCCAGCCCTGACCTGGTTGCCAGCTGCGCTGAGCACTGGGCTCATCTTCACTCGGGGCACCCCGGGTGCCCCAGATGCTCGACTGGCTCGGAGATGAGCCCAGTGCTCAGCTTCAGCGAGAGGGAGGCCGGGAGGGTGAGGTCCGCGCGAGGTGGCTCGACGATCAGTACGTGGTCGTGAACGAGTCCATCTTGGGGTGCGGCTGCCACCCGAGGCCTCGTACGTGCCGGTCGACGCACGCGGCGACGCCCGCGTTCCCGGGGTTGGTGGTGACCGAGACGCCCACGGCGCGGCCCTGGCGGATCGCGACGCGGACCGTGACCTTCATGTCGTCCGGTGCGCCGCAGCCGCTGATGAAGGCGGCGTTTCGCATCGGCGCGGCGAGCTGACCGTTCGTCAGGTCGGGGCCCCCGGCGGCGCCGCCGATGTTCATCTCCTGGTTGTTCGACGCGATCGCGGCCTCGTAGCTCATCCCGCCGGAGAACGAGGCCGCGCCGCCGCCCCCTCCGCCCCCACCACCGCCGAGCCGCCCCGTCGCCTTCCGCTTGACGACGAGCCCGCCGTCGAAGGTCAGGTCCGTCGCGTTCGGATCGTTGACCACGCTGGCGCCCTCGGCGCGCGAGCCGACCTTGTGCACCACGAAGGCGGTCAGCCCGCCGGCCATGACAAGCGCCACGCCGGCGCCCGCGACGTACTTCATGATGCCGCTCTGGCGCTCTTGTCGCTCGAGCTGCTTGACCTCTTTCTTCTCGGCGGCCGCGTCGCGCGTCAGCCGCGCGTGCTCCGCGAAGACGGCGAACTCCTCCCACTCGGAGATGAGCCGCGACTGGCCGGAGAGCTCGTCGCGGAGCACGTCGCTGCCGAGGAAGGCGCTCGTGCCGACCTGCCGGAGGAGCTCCACCGCCGTGAAGGGCCCGTGGTCCATCTTGTCCTTGTTGACCACGTAGCGGGGGCGCGGATCGGCCTCGAGGCGCGCCTTGAGCTGCGCGAGCTGCGTCGTGGCGTCGATGCGGGGCGCCTGGTTTGGCGCCTGGATCACGTTGCCGAACGGATCCTGCGGCGCCCTCCGGCCGTGCGACGACGGGCCGCCGGGGTTCGCCTCGTGGGGCGGGAGCATCGAGAGGCGCACGTCGAGCTCGAAGTTGCCGCCGTCGAGCGTGGACTCGTCGGCCGGCGGCGGAGGGACGCTCTTGGGCGAGGCGGGCACGAGGTGGTGCATCGCGGACGCGAGGGCCCCGAGGTCATCCGGCCGGTGGGAGGGATCGGCCACGAGCGCCTTGGCGAGCAGCACCTCGAGCGCCTCGGGCGAGTTCGGATCGACCTCGCACGGGCGGGGCATGCCAGGCCCGATGTGCGAGCCCGTCACGGCCTCGTACAGGATCGCGCCGAGCGAGAAGACGCTCGCGCGGGCGTTGCCGCCCGTCCTCCCGCCGGCGGCCACCAGCTCGGGCGGCATCGAGGACACGTCGCGCGGGTGGGAGGGGGCGACCGCGAGACGCGGCTCGACCGAGACGACGCCCGTCGGGCCGACCACGACGCAGGACGGGTGAAGGAAGAGCAGCTCGCCGCGGTCATGTCGTGCCTTCACGTCCATCGCGAGCGGCACGACGAAGCAGATCGCCTCGGCGAGCGAGAAGGCGCGGCCCTCCGCGAATCGCCGATCGAGGACCTGCCGGAGCGTGGCGTGTGTCGAACCCGCGAGGTTCGCGCCGCCCTGCACCGGCGCAGCGTGCGCAGACATGCCTCACACGGTAGCCGCGTTCCCCGGCGCCCTCAAGCGCGGGGAGACGCGCCTGCCTCGTTGAAACGAGAGCAGAAAAGAACAGTGACGCAGGATCAGCGCGCTCGGGCTCGCTCGACCAGGATCGCGCGGTCCGCGAACGTGGTCCCGTCGAGCGCGCGAACGACCTCGTCGACACGATCCCCGGGAATGGTCACGAACGCGTTGCGGTCGCGGAGGCGGACCTGCAGCACCTGGTCCGCCGTGAGGCCGCCCCGCGTGACGAGGAGCGTCTCCACGTCGCTCGCGGTCACGCCGTCGCGCCGGCCAGCGCCGACGAAGATCTGCGCCTGTCCCTCGCCCCCCGGGGCGTCGCCGCGCGGAGCATCGCCACGCGGAGCATCGCCACGCGGAGCATCGCCGCGCGGAGCGTCGCCGCGCGGAGCGTCGCCGCGCGGAGCGTCGCCGCGCGGAGCGTCGCCGCGCGGAGCGTCGCCGCGCG
>SXGT01529036.1_pt1 | contig 22775 bp, 10 predicted proteins | sample 3176221 | NCBI WGS metagenome assembly SXGT01 (sample SAMN11356862, study PRJNA531348) | freshwater metagenome | isolation source: freshwater sample F1-120 | place: China: Fuxian Lake, Yuxi | collected 2017-12-25
ACGCTATGCAATGTTCGCTTCCGAGTGGCTGCCAACCTTTCTCGGGTGGGAGTGATTTACCCACTGGGTATCAATTTCAGGTTTCATCATATTTTCATTAGTTTCCTCCTGTTCTGGTAGCTGGCGCGATTTACCCCGCATTTTTTACCTCCAGGCTGGTCGGCGGAGAGTGCGGATGCGCGACGTCGTCGGGCGGCAGACGAGAAACCACGCATGGACAGAGATTGGAGAACGCAGTCGTGTCTCGGGGTCGCTGCAGGTCATGGGCCGAAAAAACCGGAGGGAAGAAAAGGGTTGGCAAAAAAAGAGCGGAGTCGGGGGGCCTTGATACTGCGCGGGCGGGAGCCGTGCGGACGTGACTCAGGCGTTTTCCTTTTTCTGCCCATCCTGTTTCTGCCGTCATCCGTGAACGTCGCGATCCCGGCGGAGCACGGCGGAGGACGCAGCGGTTGGAGCAAGCATGAATCCATTTTGCACCACGCTTGGCCCGGAGACGATTGGATCGCGGCCGCCATCATTGAGAAAAAAGCGGCATCCGTTTTCAGGGAATAGCCCGACGCAGAACACCGGGGCCTCAAGCCCATGAACAATAACCAAAGTCCCACAGCGATTTTAATGACCCCGTAAATCGCCTCCGCGCAAAGCCGGCCCAACTGTTTTTCACCTGCAAAGACCAGCCGCATGACCTGAAAGTCCAGCGGGGCAAATTCATCTTGATGATTGGCCGCAACGAGGGCGGCCCGGTGATTGGGGACCACCACCGTTGGAGGAGCCGGCTTGCAGACGACGGAGAATTCGGCATCGTTACCTCATTCCCTCCCCGCTTCTTCCCGTGTCCGCACGCACTCGCCTTAAATCACTCTTCGCCTCCGCGTTGGTTGCATGCCAGATTCTCCACGCTCAGCCCGTCGACACCACCGTCCTTCCGCTGGCGGAACTCAAGGCCGGCCAGCGCGGCGAAGTGTGGACGGTATTTCGCGGGACCACGCCGGAGCCGTTCGCGGTCGAAGTCACAGGCGTGCTCCAAAACGCCCTGGGGCCGGGAAAGTCGCTGATCGTCTGCGAACTGACTGATCCCCGCGTGCAAAACATGGGGGCGGTGGCGGGCATGAGTGGAAGCCCGCTCTACATCGAGGGCCGGCTGGCCGGCGCCCTCAGCTACCAGATCCAACGTTTCGAGACGGTGCGCCACGCCGGATTTACGCCCGTCGCGGATTTGGAGGAGGTAAAGACACGAGCCGGACGGGTCGCTTCCGCGCAGACGCCCGGCGAAATGTTAACCTCCGCGGCCAGCGACTCGCCTTATCGCGCGATGCAGCCGGTCTTCACCCTCGGCGGCCTCAGCCCAGCCGTCGTCGATCTTTTCGCTCCGCGCTTCGCCGCGCTGGGTCTCAGCGCCATCGCGCTCGGCGGCAGCACCCAGTCCGGCTCGGACGACCGGCCACCGGCTGCGGGCGAGACGGAGCTGCGTCCCGGCGCCGCGGTTTCGGTGGCGCTCGCCACCGGCGACATCACCCTCGCCGGGACCGGCACCGTTTCGAGAATCCAGGGCCGGCAAGTGACCGCGTTTGGCCACCCCATGCTCTCGCTCGGTGACGTCGCACTTCCGATGTGTGCCGCCGAGATTCTCACGATTTTGCCCTCGCAGATGCAGTCGCTGAAAATGGCGAACACCGGCCGCGTCATCGGCACGATCACCCAGGACCGCCTGTCGGCCGTCTCGGGAATCCTGGGGGCCGGACCGGAGATGACCAAAGTCGAGGTCACCGTGCGCCCCACGCGCGGCGCACCGCGCACGCTGAAATTTTCCGTCGCCCGCCAGCAGCAGCTCACGCCCACAATGGTCGCCGCCGGGGTCAGCCAGGCCATCCTCGGCTCGAACGATGGCGGATTTGCCAATGGATTCCGGCTGAAGAGTGACGTCAGCTTTCCGGCTTCGGCGCGGCTCGCGTTTCAGACCGTCTATGCCGGTCCGCAGGGCTTCGCCCAGGGACTGAACGAGTTCGTGCAGGGGCTCGCGGCCAATCTCCTGAATCCCTACGAAAAGACGTTTCCCAATCACGTTGAGTTTTCCATTGAGCCGCTTGAGACCAACCCCGCGGTGACGCTCGACTTGTTTCAGCTTTCCCGCACGCAGGCCTCGGCCGGCCAGATCGTGCAGGCCACCGTCGGATGGCGCGACTGGCAGGGTGCGGCCCATCGGGAAACCGTCGATCTCGCAATCGACCCGGCGTGGGCGGGCCGGCAGCTTGAAGTCATCCTCGCCCCGGGGCGGGCGCTCGACGAGCTGACGGGGCGACCGCGCCTCATTGCCGCCGCGGAGCTGCGCAGCTTTGAGGCTTACCTGGCGGCGATGCGGGACGATCGGCCCACCGACGGCGTCTGCCTCGCGGTTGTGCAACGCGCGGTGTTGTTCAGCGATCAGACGGTGGCGACGCCGGACGTGCCCGGTTCCATCGAACGCATCGCGCGCACCGCCGACGACGCGCGCTTCCGTCGACGCGACGGTTTGCTGCCGCTCTGGGAAAAACACCTGCTGCCCGGCAAGCTGACCAACGCGATCATCCGCCGCCCGCTGACGGTGGTGGAGTGAGAGTAGGGCCGTCGCTTGCCGACGTGCCGCCCCTCGAGCGAATTTAGGAACTTGTCGGAAGGGAACGCCAGATTGGCGGGACCGTGTCGGCACGTCCGCAATTTGCAGAAGCAAGGTCCGGCAAATTCCTACGGATCCACGTCGTACACTTCGACAATTCCGACCCCCGTGGTGTTGCCCACTCCGGTCAGCTGCACGGTGTACGCTCCCGGCTCAAGCATGACGATCATCGCAGCATCCCGACTGTTGCTCGCGAAAGGGAACGCGCCCGCCGCCGCCGCGGCGGTCGCAATGACCGACGCATCTACACCCGCCGCCCAGTTGTCGTTGGTGCGGATCGTCCGCCCGGTTGCCTGCACCGCGAGCGTGAGCTGCGGGTCGGCCAGCACACCCGGCACGCCGAAAGCGGCCAGAGCCGGGCCCGCGCCGCGGATCAACACGCGGCGGGAAACACCACCGCTCACGACGAAGCCGGCGATGAGCGAGTTGGTCCCGGTGCCGACAAAACCACGCGTTGAGACATTGGCTGCCTTCGGTCCGGCGACGCCACCCTGGGTGACATCGTAGACTTCGATGAGCACGACACCCGTGGCCGTGGGCGTGGCGGCCGGAATGGTCGCCTGGACGGTGTACGGCCCGGGCGCGAGCGTCGCGAGCACCGCGGCATCGGAGGAGGTGAGCGGCAGGGCGAAGGCCGCGGCGCGCGCCGCCGCCTGTTGAATCAGGGTCACCTGCGCGGGGCCCGCGGCTTGGGCGCCCCAATTGTCGTTGGCCAAAACCGGATTCCGGTTGGTGCCCGCAAAAAGTTCGAGGCTGGGATTGGCCAGCGTGCCGGCGACGTTGAACGGCGCGTCACCCAGGGTTGGGCCCACGACCCGGATCAGCACCTGGCGCGTCTGAGCGGCCGTGCCGGTGACGACGAACCCCCCAATGAGGGTGTTGGCCCCGCCGCTCGTGACCCCGCGCGTGGAGATGTTGGCCAGGCGCGTTGGGATGGCGGAGAGCGTCAGGGTGGCCGGATCGCTGGTGGCGGTCGCGGCGGTGCTCGTAATCGCCACCGTATAAGCGCCGACATTACTGGTCGAGACATTGGTCAGACTCAGGAACGAGTTGGTGGCACCGGGGACGGGCGAACCGTTGAGCAACCACTGGTAGGCCAGCGGCGGCGAACCGATGGCTTCCACCGTGAAGATCGCGCCCGAGCGCGGCGACACCGTCAACGAGGCCGGATGCTTGTTGATTGTGACGTAGCGGTAGGCATAGAGCACGTCACGCAGCACCGCATCGACCACCGCCTTGTCATCCACCAGGAGCGCCAGCGCATTCACCTTGGTCGTAATCTCGTCTACCGTCATCGTCACCGGCGGGCGCGCGAGCTGATAGAACAGGGCGGCGGCGCGGGCGCGCTTGAACAGCGCCGTGTTGGTCGAATTGGTGTTGGTGACGAATTCCGCAAGTGCCGTCTGCAATCCGACATTCGCATAGCCACGGCCCTGGGCGAGGTTGACCTGGTTGAAACTGCGGAACTGCACGCGATTCAGCGCGGTGGGCGGCGGCAGACCCGCGCTCTCGTGCAGCCGGTTGAGAAACAACTCGGCCGGCAGGACGCTGATCGGGCTGTCGAGCAGCTGGTTCGTCGGAATCACGCCAAACTTGGCGAAATACTCATTCGAGCCGAGAATGGTTCCCTGCCCCTGCCCCGGCCCGCCGACCGCCCCAGCCAGGCCGTTATTGCGCGTCGTATTCAGGACGGACGCGTAATTGGCGGGCGTCGGCCACTGACCCATCAGCACATAATACGTCGCGAGCGTGTTTACCGGCGCGACGAACGCCGGATCAATGACGAGCGACGCCACAAAATCCGCACGCGTCAGGGCCCCCGAGGACAGGCGCGTGTCGAGGTCGTCGAAGACCAGCGGATTGATGTTCGTGGTGTTCGCGATGTCCTGGTACGTTTGCAGGATGAAGGCGGCGTCTTCGAGCACCGGATTGTTGCGCCGGACGACGATCTGCACCGTGGGAGAAACTATGAGGTTACCCGTGTTATCCGTCGCCACCCCGTACACGCTGAACGTCCCCGACGCGTTGGGTGTCCAACTCACCTGAAAGCTGGTGCCGGAGTTGCCGGTGGAGCCCAGGCTCGTACCGTTGGCGAAATACTGGACCGAGGTGACCGTGCCATCACTGTCCCGGGCGTTGGCCCGCAACTGCACCTGGCGGTTGAACGCCGCATTCGTCGTCGAGGGCGTCAACGTGATCGAGGGCGCGATGCTGGACGCGGCGACGAGGTTGATGAACGACGTGCCGGAGGCCGCGACATTGCCGGAGTTGTCGGTCGCCCGGGCCACGACCTCAGTGGAGCCCGGTGGCAGTCCGACAAACGAGGTGGACAGGCGCCACGTGTTGGTGAGCTGGTCGCGTTCGGCCTGCCCGATCGTGTTGCGGTTGACGAAGAACTCGACCCCGATGACCGAACCGTCGGAGTCCGCGGCGGTGGCGGTGAGGTTGGCCGCGGACACCGTCGTGACCGTACCCGGGACGCTGATACTAATGGTGGGCGCAATGCCGATGAGCTCGTTGACGACCACATTGCGGGAGATTGTGCTGGTGCTTTGCACGCCGGCCACGGTCGCCTGCGTGACGAGGGAATAGACGTCCGCCGTCGTGGGGTTCCAGATCGCCCGATAGGTGGTGGTCGTGCCGACCCGGGCGCCGTTGATCTGCTGGCGGGTGCCGCTGCTGCCGGTGGCGATGAAGGCCAGCGTGGGGATCAACGTCGTGCCGGTGGCCCGCGCCGTGCCCTCGAGAAAGACCGGCGCATTGACGGTCGTGGTCGACGAGGCGGTGGCCGGACGGGTCAGGGTCGTGTCGGGGGCGTTGACCGCGTTGACCTGGACGACAATGGCCGGCGAGGAAATCGCGGTGTTGCCGGTGTCGTCGGTCGCGACCGCGAAGAGGTTGAAGCGGCCCGGCGTGCCGGCGTTGTAAGTGAAGAGACTCTGGTTCGAGACGGGATTGCCGAGGGTCTGCACCGCGACGCCGTTGGCGTAGAGCTGGATTTGCGTCACGGTGCCATCGCTGTCGCCGAAGGTCGGCAGGATGAACACCTGGGTCGCCTGCGTGACCGTGGTCGGGGTGAGGGAGGTCAGCGTGATGGCCGGCACCGCGCTGGTCGCGGCGTTGATCGACAGGTTGGAGGTCGCGGAGACGGTCTGGTTGTTGTTGCTGTCGCGGGCGATCGCGTAGAGCGGCAATAGATACTGCGCCGGATTGTTCGGGTTGACCGGGGCGCTGGCGAAATCGATGCGGCTGAAGTCGTAGGCCAGGCGGAAGAGATTCGTCGCCTGCTCGCGCGAGGCGAGGCCGATGCTGAGATCGTTGAGGAAGAATTCGACGTTGGTGATCGTGGTGTTGACTCCGTTCGCAAACGCGTTGGCGAGGAAGTTGACCTGCGACAGGGTCTGGAGACCCAGGCCCGGAATGGGCGTGGTCGAGATGGTGATGGCCGGCGGCGTGCCGACTGCGGTCGCCACGTTGAGGTTGACCGGGGCCGAGGTGGCGGACTGCGAATTGGTATCGGTCACGCGGGCCGTGATTACGTGGGGGCCCAGCTGCGACGTAAGGGGAATCCAGTTGAAGGAATAGGTGCCGAGGGCGGCGTTGCTCGCGGTGGTCCGCGCGCCGATCTGCACACCGTCGAGGAGAAACTCGACCAGCAGCACCGAGGCCCCGGCACCCACCTGCACGGTCGCGGCGGCGGTCAGGGTGATCGGCACGTTGGGCAGGGCACGCGCGGTGGAATTGGGATTCGGCACCGTGATGGCGATCGACGGGACGGAAAAGGCCGCCGTGATCGTCGCGGCATTGGACACCGCCATGTTGCCGCGATCGTCGGTGGCGATGGCATCGATCACATAGGTGCCGGCGGCCGTCGGAGTGAAGGTCGAGACATACGGCGCCGCGATGACGCCGTTGCCGTTATTTACCAAGGCCGGGCTCCCGTTCACATAGAACTGCACCGAGGCGATGGTGCCACCCAGTGACGCCGCCGTGGCGGCCAGGCTGACGACCGTGCCCGGAAAGGTGCTGGCGCCACTGGCCGGCGTAAGCAAACCGACACTCGGTGGCGCACCGATCGGTGACACCACCAGCAGCGGCAGCTGGGCATCGCGGGCCGAGCCGGCGTTGTCGGTGGCCCGGGCGGAGAGCACGTACGTCCGCGACGACTCTCCGGTCGCGAGCGCCGGCGCCACGTATCGCAACGTGTACGGAGCCGAGGTGTCCTCCCCCACTTTGGTGCCGTCGACGAAGAACTCGACCCGGACGACTGCGCGCCCGGAGGAGGCCGTGGCATCGGCGACGAAATTGCGGACCGCGCCGCTCGGCAAAGTGGCGCTGGCGGCGGTGGCGGCGGTGCGCGGCGACAGACTGATGCTGATGGCAGGCGAAGTACCGTCGGTCACGTTGACGCCAACCACGGGGGCCGCGACGGCATTGCCGGTGGTGTCGGTCGCGATCGCCGAGATGGAAGACGTGCCGGTGGTCGTCGGGGTCCAGACGATGGACCACGCCGCACCGCTCTGAGTGGCCACACCGCCATTGGCGAGCCCGGTGGATGAGCCGTTCACAAAGACCTGCACGCCAGCGATGGCGCCATCCACGTCTGTCGCGGTGCCGGTGATGGTGACAGTGGTGTTGGCCGCGATGAAGGTGCCGCTGGTCGGCGTCAGGATGCCGGCCACGGGGGCGTCGCCGATCTGCCCGGTGATGCTGATCGGGAGGTCGGTTGAAGTAATCGCACCACCAGTGCTCTCGATGGCGCGGGCCCGCAGGGCGCGGGCGCCGGGTTCGTTGGGCGCGGTGAAAACAATGGTGTAAGGCGGAACGGTATCGCTGCCAATCAGGGTCGAGAGGCCACCGCTGACATAATAGAACTCAACCGAAGCGATTCCCGCAGCCGAGGTCGCGGAGGCCGTGAGCACCCGGGAGGAATTCACCGGAATCGCCGTGATGGCCGGGAGCATCGAGAGCGCCACGGATGAACCGGTGGTAGTCGAGACGGTGACCGAGATCGGACTTGAAGAAATGATCGCGCCGGCGGAATCCGTGACACGGGCGGTGAGGGAAAAAACGCCAGAGACAGTCGGGGTCCAGCTGACTGAATATGATCCGCCAGCGGCAACCAAGGCAGTGCCTACCGTCGTCGGTCCAGCGAAAAAATCTACACGCGTCACGGTCGCACCGCCGCTGGCAGACGCCGTCGCAGTCAGCGTGGTTGCGGTATTCAGCGGCAAACTCGCACCGGCAATCGGACTCGTGAGCGCCACGGTCGTCGCGGTGGCGAGGTTGACGGTAACGGTGACCGGAGCGGACGTGACGGTGATTCCGTTGGAATCAACCACGCGCGCCGTGAGGGAAACGTTCCCGGTTGGCGACGCGGTCCACGTGAACGGAAACGTCGGGCCCGCAGTCGCTGAACCGATAAAGGTCGGGCCGGCGAAGTAATCGACGCGGCTAACGGTCGCCGGTGCGACCGCAGCTGCGGTCGCGGTAAGTGACACTGCGGAGTTGCTCGTGAGAACCGATGCATTCGCGGGAGCTGTAAGTGTAATGGTTGGCCCAACCACGTTGACGTTCACCGCTGCAGAGGTGACGGCAATGCCGTTAGAGTCGGTGACGCGTGCGGATAGTGCCGTGATGCCTGAGACCGACGGGGTCCAGCTGATCGAATACGATCCGCCAGCAGGAACCAAAGCGGTGCCGACCGTCGTTGTACCGGCGAGAAAATCAACGCGGCTGACGGTGGCACCGCCGGTTGCCGCCGCCGTCGCCGTGAGTGTGGTCGCCGTACCGAGGCCCACCGAAGCGCCACTGGCAGGGCCGGTAAGTGTGACGGTCGGCGGAAAGGATGAAACCGTGACGCTGACTGCGGCGGAGGTGACACTGACGCCGTTGGAATCGACAACGCGCGCGGTCAGGGAAACGGGGCCGGCCGGCGAAGCGGTCCACGTGACCGTGTACGGCGCTACCGTGGCCGAACCGACCAGTGTCGCGCCGGCGAAGTAGTCCACCCGGCTGACCGTCGCCGGAGCGACCGCAGTGGCAGTGGCCGTGAGCGAAACAGAGGCGTTGGTGGTCAGCACCAAGGTGTTGCTCGGACTGGTCACGACGACGCTGGGTCCGATCACGTTCACATTGACAGCGGCCGAGGTGGCGATGGCCCCGTTCGAGTCAGTCACACGGGAAGTCAAAGACGTGATGCCGGCGGTGGAGGGTGTCCAACTGAATGAATAGGATCCGCCAGCAGGAACCAAAGCGGTGCCGACCGTCGTTGTACCGGCGAGAAAATCTACACGCGCGACTGTCGCGCCACTGCCGGCGGTGGCAGTGGCGGTGAGAGTGGTTGCGGCTCCAAGCCCGATATTCGCGCCACTGGCGGGACTCGTGAGTGCCGTCGTGGGTGTTGACGACGTGGCAGTCACACTCACCGCCGTCGACGTCGTACTGTTTCCATTGCTGTCGGTCACCCGCGCCGTGAGGGAGAAATTTCCCGCCGAAGCCGGGACCCAGGTGGCAAACGTGTAGATCGCGCTTCCCGGGGTTCCCGCCAACGTCGCGACGACACTGGTGCCGGCGAGGAACTGCACCTGCGAGACCGTGGCACCGCCGGAACCGGCAACTGCGTTGGCGGTGAGAGTGACGTTGCTTCCCGCAGTGACCACCGCCCCAGGCAGCGGCGCCGTCAGTGCAATCGTCGGCGCGGAGTTGTTTACCGTTACGGCCACGGCTGAAGACGTCACACTTGAACCAGTGGAATCGAGCGCGACCGCGGTCAGGGTATGGGCTCCCGCAACCGAAGGGGTCCAAGCAACCAAGTAGGGTGCAGTGGTCACCGCTACCCCGACCTGCGCCGCCGCACCACTCGGAGGCGTCGCGAAGAAGGTAATGGAAGTAATCGTCGCGCCAAGGGTCGGAGTAGCCGAGGCGATGATCGTTGTCGCTGTGCCGACCGTCGCCGTTGCGTTGTTGGTCGGAGCCGTGATGGCAACAGCGGTCGTGGCGGTGGCGGTGATGGTGACGGCCGTCGACGTGACCGTGTTGTTATTCATGTCGATCACCCGGGCGGTGATGACCTGATTCCCCGCTGTCGTCGGAACCCAAGTGAGCGTATATGGGGCTGTCGTGTCGGTGCCGACAATGACCGCACCGACCAGGAACTGCACCTGAGCGACGGTTGCGCCGCTGCCCGCCGCCGCCGTGGCCGTCAGGGTGACGTTGGAGCCGACGGTGGCCACCGTGCCCGCGCTGGGCGCTGTCAACGAAACGGTCGGCTGCGAATTGGCCACCGTCACCGACACTGCGGCCGACGTGACACTGGTACCGGTGGAGTCCAGCGCGACTGCCGTCAGCGAATACGCTCCGGCCACCGACGGGGTCCACGCGATCGTGTACGGAGCCGTTGTCACGGCGGCTCCGATCTGCGCGGCGGCGCCACCCGAGGGCGTCGCGAAGAAAGTGACCGAAGTCAGGGTCGCGCCCAGCGTCGGCGTCGCCGACGCCGTAATCGTCGTGCTGGTGCCGGCGGTGGCGGTCGAATTCGCTGCCGGCGCAGTAATGGCTACACTGGTGGTGGCCGCCGCCGTAATCGTGATCGCGGTCGAGGTCACAGTGTTGTTATTGGTGTCGAGGACCCGCGCCGTGATGCTTTGGTTGCCCGCGGTGGTCGGCACCCAGGTGAGCGTGTAAGGGGTTGTCGTGTCGGTGCCGACGATGACCGCACCCACCAGGAACTGCACCTGAGCGATCGTCGCGCCGCTGCCGGCGGCCGCCGTGGCCGTCAGCGTGACATTTGAACCAAGGGTGACCACGGCGCCTGCGCTCGGGGCTGACAGTGAAACGGTCGGCTGCGAATTGGCCACGATCGCACTTACCGCCGATGAGGTAGTGGTCTGCCCGGCCGAATCCGTGATCGTGGCAGTGAGGCTGGTCGTGCCGGCAGCGCTGGGTGTCCACGCCACCTGATATGGCGCGCTGGTCACCGCTGCGCCGATGGCGGTGCCTCCGGCGGAGAACGAGATATTGGTAATCGTAGCACCGGGACTGGCAGAGCCGGTTGCCGTCACCGTAACGGCGGTACCCACCGTCGCCGGGGAGTTGTTGGCCGGAGCGGTAATCGAAACCGAGGGCGCCGAGGAAACCGTCACGGTAACGGCGTTGGACGTCACGGTGTTGCCACCAGAGTCGAGCACCCGAGCGGTCAGGGAGGAGTTGCCCGTCGCGGTGGGAACCCACGTGATGGTATACGGTGCAGTCGTAACCGTGCCAATGATCGTGGCGCCGGCCAGAAACTGCACTTGCGCCACCGTATTTCCAGTCCCTGCAGTGGCCGTCGCGGTCACTGTCACATTTGAACCCACTGTGGCGGTCGACCCCAGGGTTGGCGCGGTGAGCGACACCGTTGGCTGTGCCGCCGTGACTGTCACGTTGGACGCGGCGGAGGTCACAGTAATGCCGGCGCTGTCGGTCACCTGGGCCGTGAACGCGTAGCTGCCCGCGGCGGTCGGAGTATAGTTGACCGTGTAAGGCGCAGTCGTAACGGCGGCGCCAATCGCCGTATTGTTCTGAAAAAATGCCACCTGCGTGATCGTCTTGCCGGTGCTGGCCGTCGCACTGGCGGTAGACGTAATCGCAGTACTGACCGCCGACGTGGAACCATTCGTTGGGGCGGAAAGGCTGACCGTCGGCATGGCCGCCACGGCCGTCACAGTCACGGTCGTCGAGAGCGTCTGGTTGCCCTTGTCGTCCACCGCCAACGCCCGGAGGGAATGGGCCTTCGCCGCGATCGGCGTCCACGTGACCGAGTAGGGTGCGGTTAAATCGGTGGCGATCGGCTCGCCGTCGGCATAAAACGTCACGCCACCGCCGGAGCTGGTGGAAATGAATCCATCGTCGGACGCGATTGCGGTGACTGTGACCGCCTGCCCGACCGCCACAAATGAGTTGGTCGAGGGCGAATTGATCGTGACGCTGGGCGCAGCGCCGGTTTTCGCAACTACGTTCAGATTTGCGGAGGCAGAATCGATCGTGGTCGTGTTATCCGAGAGCGTGGCCCGCGCGAAAACGGCATACGTGCCGGCCGCCAGGGTCGTCGTGTGATCGAGATTATACGGGGCACTGTTAACGGTGCCAACGATCGTGCCGTTTACGGAGAATTCCATCTTGCTCACCACGACGTCAGTCATCGCCGCAGTGGATCGAATGAAAAATGTGGAGCCGGTAGGCACGGCCGTCCCGGTCGCCGGGGCGACCAGCGTAACCACCCGCGCCGCAGTCACCGTGACGATGACGGACGCCGAGGTCGCGGTGTTGCCGACCGAGCCCGAATCGGTCGCGATCGCGGTCAGCGTGTAGGTTCCGGCCGCGGTTGGCGCCCAATTAAGGGACGGAGAGGTATTGGCAGCAACCACCCCGATGCTGACTCCATTGACGCGAAATTCGACGGACACGATTGAAGTCCCGACCGTCGCGGTGGCCGTGGCGGAGATGGTCACGCCGGTGGGGCTGGACACCGTGCCCAAGGCCGCACCGTTGGCGGGCGCGGTAATGGAGATGGTGGGCACCGCCAGCGCTGCGGGCGCGGCGAGCAGCGCCGTGAGAACGGCGGCGGTCGACGAGAGTCGTCGAAGAATGGTTTTCATGACGGGCGTCGTGGCGGGTTACTTGGCTCCGCTCCGGGTGCGCGCTTCGGCACTGGCCGGAGTCACGATGGTGGGATTCTGGAAGAGCGAGTTCGCGGGCGTGCTCTTCAAATTTTGCTTCTTCGGCGAACCGCCGGGGCTCACGAGATTGGCCGTGACAAAGACGAGCAGGTTGCGCTTCTGCGCACTCTCGCCCTTCGACCGGAACAACCGGCCCACGAGCGGCAAATCGCCGAAGAACGGGATCTTGTCGTTCACCTTCTTCACCTCCTCGCGCGTCAGGCCGCCCATCACGAGCGTCGCGCCGTCCCAGATCGTCACCTTGGTCGTGATGTCGCGCACGGAGAAGATCGGTTGATAGAATCCGGGCGGGACCGTGACCGTCGTCGTGCCGGAGATCGCGACACTCGGTCCGCCGTACTCCACGAAACCCTCGAACTCCGTCACCCGCGGATTGAGATCGAGGCTGATGCTGTAGTCGTCCTCCTCCACCGTCGGCGTCACCTTGAGCTCCACGCCGACGTTGCGGGAGGTGAATTCCTGCGGCGTGCCCGCGGTGATCGTGACACCGGCGGGGCCACCGGCGACCGCGCCGGTGCCGACCTGGCTTTGGATTTCACCGTAGCTTTGCGGGTAGCGCAGCTCCTGCGCGACCGTGATGGTGGCCGGGTTGCCGGAGAGCACGGTGAGCTTCGGTGAGCTCAACAAATCCGTGCCCTGTTTTTGCGAAAGGGCGCGGACGGCGGCGTTGACATCGAACTCGCCAACAAAGCCGACGATACTGGCGAGGGCATTGGCGGTGGCGGCGAGTTGCACGCCACCGGGAATGGTGGTGGGCGCAATCGGCACGCGCAACTGGCCCGCGCTCTGGTTGGGATCGGTTTCCGAAAACGCGATGGCGGGGTCCTTGATCACAAGCGCGTTGGCGTTCGACGTACTGGGGAACGCGCCGGTCAGCGAACGGTTGACGCCGGCGCTGGTGTACAGTTCCTGCGCGTCGAAGATCTGGCGGCCGTTGGCATCGAGGACCGGCACGCCATTGTTGGGGTTCACGCGCGGGATGCCGCGGCGGTTGAGATTCCACGTGACGCCCAGTTCCTCGAGCGCGCCTTCCTGCACTTCCATGAACTTGGCCTCGATCTCGACCTGGCGGACGTCGTTGTACCGGGCGAGAATGTTGCGGATGCGCTCGTTGTTGCGCGCGGTCTGGGTGACGATGATCGCCGAGCCGTCATAGGCCAGCGAGCTGCCCTCCACGGTGAAACTCACACCAGCCTGCTGCAGAAACGCTTTCATCGAGGCGGCTTCACCACTGCTCGCGCCCCCCTCGGAACCGGCAGTGGCGTTGTCGCCAGACGGCGAGAACGGATCGCGGGCTGCGGCGCCGTGCCCGCCGCCGCCGATGCCGGTCATGCGCAGCACGGTCGCGCGGGTGACAGCGAAAAACTGCGTCTCCAGCGTGCTGGTTTCGCCGCCCGGCCGCACCACGACGGCGTCGGCCTGCACTTCATATTGATAGCCGATGGACTCGGTGACGAAATCGAGCACACGCTTCAACGTGGCATTGCGGAGAGTCAGGGAAACCACCGGGTTCTTGTTGCTGGGGTCGATGAGCACGACGTTGACGCCCTTCACCCCACCGGCGGGCGCCGGGTCAAACTCCTCGGAAATCGCGCTGAGCGAGGCCACGACGTCGCCGAGCGGCGCCCGTGTCCAACTCACGGCCGGCAAGATGATCTCATTCAATTTCCTGGCGAGTGGCGCGACGGCGGCGGCCTGATCCAAGGTCCGCGCACGCTCCTGGTAGATACCCGGGCGCTGCCAGCTCTTCGCAACGTCCTCGAGGAGCTGGGCCCGGGTCTTTTCCCGATTGAGCATACCGGTCTCGGTTTTCTCTTCGGCGATGCGCAGCAGGAAACCCTTGGCCACGGTGTTGTCCGGCTCCCGCGCTTCAATTGTCCGGAAAGTCTCCTGCGCACCGTCGAGGTCGCCGGCGACGTACTGCGCGCGGCCCTTGGCGATCAACTGCGCGGTGGCGGCGCGGTCGGCGTAGAAGGCTGGGTCCACCAGGGCGGAACCAGACTTGATGGCGCCCGCCCGGGTCGCCTCGGGGTTACCCCGGGGCAACGCGGCTTGGGCGCGTGCCGCGACCGCCGCCGTTCTTTCCCGCCTGAGATCAGCGATCAGCTGCTGCGTGAGCGGGTTGGACGGCAACGCCGCGAGACCGGCATCGATCGTGGCGATGGCATCGTCGGGCTGATTCGCGCGCAACTGGGCCTGGGCGGTGGCAAGTTGCATCTGCCCGGTGGCGACAAGTTGATTGATCCGGGCGGACTCCGCCCGGGCGATGGCCTCGGCTTCCTGCTCCGGGGTCGGGCCCGAGGGAGCGCTCGGTGGCACCCTTTGCCCCGGTTCGGGAATGCGCACGTCGACCATCACGGGGGTGGCGCTCGGGGCGGGCGGAGGCGCGGAAAAAACAACCGGAGCCGGTGCGGGTGCGCGGCGTGCCGCCTCCATCGCCGCCTGCTGCGCCGCAGCTTCCTGCGCCCGGGCGGCCTGTTGGGCGGCCGCCTGTGCTTCGATTTCGGAACGCAGCCGCTGCACGGCCTTGTCGTCGGGGGACGTCGCGACGAGTTGCGCCAGGGCCTTTTGGGCGCCGGCCAAATCACCGGCATCGCGGGCGCGCAGCGCCTCGGCCATCAGGCGAATTTTCGTGTCCGTCGGATTTTGTGCGAACGCCTCGCGCAACGGCAGCGCCGCCAGCAGGAGCGCAGCGGTGACCACGACGAGGAGTGACACAGGATGGGGGCGAGTATTCATTGCAGGAGAGTGTGGCGAAGCGAGGGTAGCAGGAAAAAAGGGAGGGCGATTCAGGGCCCACTGGTGCCGGGTGCGCCGGTGGCGTCCGAGAGGTCGATTTCGCGCGGAGTCAGGGTGCGCCGGTCGGGCTGCAGGAGCGTCGGTGCTTCCTTGGTGACCTCGATCGACGGTGGCGTGGTCTCGATCTTGTCGATGTGGTAGGTCGCGTCTCCAATCTTGAACGCGTCGCCGGTGCGGACCTCGCGGGCGGCGGATTCGCCGGTCTCGGCCACAAACGCAAAGACCGTGCCCGTGAAATGTCGTTCGCGATGGGTGAGCGTGATGTCGCGGCCGGCCTTTTCGTCGCGCACGACCGCGGTCGCGACGCGCTGCCGGGTCGTCATGCTGTCGGCCAGCGCGACCGGCTGCAGTTTTACCTCGAGCAGCTTGATCGTCAGCGCCAGGTTCGGCACCCGCCGGCCGGCCGCAGCGAGAAACACCTCGCCAGACAGCACGTTTTGGAAGGTCCCGCGCCAGTGGCCCTCTCCGCCGACATAACCAATCAGCTGGAGGCGGAAGGGTTCGGGCCGCACCGCCACAAGTTCCACCCCGAACGCCTCGACCGCGTCTTCATCGAGCAGGCTCGACGGCGGTTTCACGGTGAACTGCTTCGATCGGGCGTTGTAGAAAATCTCCGGCGGCGTGAACGCATCATAGACCCAGTCCCGGCCGCGGCTTTGCGACACCGGTTGGGCCCAGGTCTCCGTCTTGATCGGGGGCGCATCCGGCGCGATCGCGGCGTAGGGCGTTGCTGCAAGGACCACCTGGGGCAACTGTCCACCCGGCACCGCTTGGTGCCGCAGGGCCAGCGTTCCGAAACCGCCCGCCGAACCCAGCGCGACCAGCAGTGCGGCGCCGAGGAGAACTTTGTCTTTCGCAAGTGCAGCCATGGTCAATATGCCGGCGTGGCCCAGCCGGTACGATTCAAGGATCGGTGGAGCCCGTTGTCCCCAACGGGCTGATTTGAAAAGGTACGGCGCAAAACCCGATGAGGACATCGCGTTCCAACCCGCAGGCGTTTCGTCTTCAGAAACAAAACGCCCATCGACTGAATGGCCACCGCACCGGGCCGTCGCTGGCCGACGCGCCGTTTTTCGGATGACGGATGCGGCATCGAATTGAACGCGGCGTTCATGGCGTGGAGGGCGGGGCCTCGCCAGCAGCGGCGACCGGCGCGGAGACGAGTTCGACGTATTCGACCGTGACGGAGTATTTGGACAACGACTTGGTCACGATGGGAGTCGCCATCGCCGCACGGGGCGCACGCGTTGCGGCGGCGGTTTTTCCCGCAACGGCTTTCGCGGCGGCACCTTTGGCCATGGCCGATTCGGTCGCCAGCAAGACCGAGGAGGGCGCGACCGACTCCGCATCCGATTTCACGGCGGATTCATCGCCATTTTGAACGGCGACGACAGATTCCTCGACCGTGGCGGCGTCGACCTCCACCTCGCGCACGAGCACGGGCAATTCGAAGGAAGCGAGCCGGTTCAGGAAATTCCGCAGCGCAGCCGTCTGACTGGTGAAAACAAAGCGGAAAGCGGTCGTGTCGACGTACCCCTTCACGCGTGCACTGACCCGGGGATCGATGACGAAGTAGTCGGGCGTGTCGGAGCCGGAATCAAGCGCCGGCGCCTCGACTGGCACGCCGCTGGCCTCGGCGGCGGCGCGCGCTTCGCGTTCCGCTTTGGTGACCGTGTGCTCGCGCTTCACCGCCAACAGCGTCCGGGGACGCGCCTCGAGCAGGGCCTCGAGCAGATACTCGGCAATCTGGCGCTGGCGGAACAGCGGCTCAATCCGGTCGACTTCCGGGCCTTCGTTGGCATAGGCGGAGAATCCGAAACGCGCCGCCTCGGGGCGCACTTCGACGCCGTTCTTCTCGGCCAGACCGCGGGTTCTTTCGACGAAGGTGGCGAGATCGAAAAACGCATCGGTGCGCGCGACCGGCACCTTGGTGTTGCGGATGCGCTCGGCGGCGGGACCCCGGCCGGTCAGTTCGCCCTGCATGGCGACGAGGGACTTTTGCGCCTTGGCCAGGTCGCTCTCGATTGCCACGGCCACCTCGCGCGTGGGTGGCGGCGTGAGCTGCGCGATGCCCTCTAGTTCGATCCGCCGTTGCTCCACCCGCTTGGCGGCCGCCCGCGACGCGGAAAAACGCTCATAGATCAAAGCGAGTTCCGCGAGGGCAACCAGACCGCACAAGGTCAGGCCAATCGCGAAGAACGGGTATTTACGGTACCAGCTCATAGAGTCTTCTTGGGCGAGATCACGAGGGTGAAGTCAAAGCGCAGCAGCCCGTTCTGATTGGTGTCGAAGCGTTCGTTTTCCACCGCGGTGATAAACTGTGAGCCGGTGAAGCTGGCGAGCAACTCCTTCACGCGCTGGAGCGATTCCTGACTCACCTTCGACTGCGGATTGCGGACGTCCAACAGGCGTCCGCTCAGGGTGAGGCGCAGCGGCGGGCCCTTGGGCAGCGGCGGCGGCTCGGGATTGGGATTGGGATTGGCCGTCGACGTCTGGTCGGCCGGGGGCGGGTTATCTGGCGGCGGCGTTTCCGCCATCAGCGTCGGGTCGGGCGCCGGGGGTCGCACGACCTGCACCTTGTCGAGCCAGACATCCTCGATCTTCACCAGACGGTCCTGCAGGTCTGCGAAAAAATTGATCCAGTTGGCCTTGGTCTCATAGGCACTGCGCAGTGCCTTGATCTGCCGGGAGGCCTCCCCAATCTGCCGCAGGTTTTCGTCGTTGCGATTCTGCACCGAGCGAAGGGGCATGAGCTGGCTGTCGTACTCCGAGACGCGCCCTTCCTCGGCGGTCGCGATGCCGTGCAGATAGACTATCGCTGGCGCCAGTGCGAGCACCGCCAGGACGGCCGCCGCGAGCAGCAGCGGCTGGCGTTTACGAAACGCGAGCACCGCCGTCAGGGCCGGCGGAAGCAGACTCGCCTCCAATTCACCGGTTTTCACCAGGCGCGTCCCCAAGCCAACCAAGTCCGCCAGCACATGGGCCGCGTTCTCGGCGCCTGCCGCCCGCGCATCCGCCGCGATGTCCACGTTCTTGAACGCGGCGTAACGTTCGACCGGCATGCGCAGTTTCTCCGCCAGCACCGCCGGCAATTCGCCAATCAGGGAACCACCGCCCGTCAGGTAGAGCGCGGACGAGGCTCCTCCGCCAGAATGCCGACGGTGGTTGACCGAAGACCGCATGATCTCGAGTTGCAGACGGGTGCAAAAACCACTGGCCGCCCGCTGCACCGCCGCCCGCGACGGGGAACTGACCGGCAGATCGCTGGCGCCCGAAAGCACCTGAACCTTGAGCGTCTCGGCTGACGCAAAATCGATGCGCAAATCCTCGCTGATCGCCTGCGTCACGGAATTGCCCGCCAAGGCCAGGGTGCGGATGTAAAATCTTTCGCCCTCGATGAAGAGCAGGTTCGTGGTCCTCGCGCCGACGTTGACCACGAGAAATGGCTCCGCCAGTTCGGGATAATTATACCGCACGGCGTGGCATAACGCGAGTCCGGCCGGGGTGGCGCGCTCGACCGGGAAACCGGCGGAATCCGCCGCGGCGCAAAGCGCCTGCATCGCGTCGAATTTCACCGCGGTCAGCATGACTTCGAGGTCGAAGGCATCGTCGGCCACGACCACGCTGTCCCAGACGACCTCCTCCAGCGGGTACGGGATGTTTTCCGCCGCCTCAAAGGAGATAATCTTGCCCCGTTTCTCTTTCGCAACCGAGGGCGTCTTGATGAATTTGGTCAGCGCCAGATGCCCCGGAACCGCCAGGGCAATCGGCCCCGAGAGCCGATGCCGGGCCACAATCGCCCCCAGCGACTGGGCGATTTCTGTCGACCAGCGCGCCTCATGCGACGGATCGGAGCTGTGCGGTTCCAGCGCGAACTGCTGCAAGATCAACCGCCCGGTGGCTCCCACCGAGAAAACACCGCAGGCAATATGGCCGGCTCCGATGTCAACGGCTAGAACGCGTGGGGCTCGCATGATATGTGGTACGAAGAGGCGATTTCAGAAGGGGCGAGACGCGGCAAGTGCATTATGGTTACGACGAAGATTCGCCCTGCGGTCAGCGCCCGTCCTTGCGGACAAAAGACGGCGTGGCGCGCGGATATTCGTTCAAGAATGGTGAGAGATACTGCGGGATCAGGAGGCCATCGTTCACCACGGCGGCAACCCCGACCCGCTTCTGAAAGTTCTTCCGTTGCTCCGCTCCGGCGAGGCTGGACGCGTAGGCGGCGCGGCCGACCGCGACCGGCTTGCCCTCCACCGCCATGTCGACGCTCCAATACTTGGGTTCGCCGTGCAGTTGATCGCGTTTCACGATCTCGGGAGGCAGGTAAAAACGCACGTCGGCCCGTCCGGGCTCGAGGGCCACGCATTCCGCCTCGGCGCGGTAATATTCCAGCCGGCGCTCACCGCCCGCCGGAGCCGGCAACTCAAACGCCACCAGGAACGAAACACGCACCCGCGGCACCATCTGTGAGCCGGGCGCCGGCTTGGCCACCAGCGCAAGGGTCGCCTCAAACCAGTTGCCCGTGGCACCGGTGGGCGCACGCACATTGGAAAACCTTACCGTCGTCACCTCGACCAGTTGAGCCCGCGCCGCACCTGGCGCGCAACAAAACCCGACGATGACTCCCACCCCGACGAGAAATTGATGGCTCAATCGACGCACAGGGAAAAACGTTGTGCGTGACTACGGGCGGGTCACGCTCAAAAGCACATGCCGACACCTTCGCTCGCCTACAAAATCGCCGTTTTGGTGTTTCTTGAAAACACCGCGGGCGAGCAACTGCTGATGCTGCGGGCCAAGCCGCCGAATCTCGGGGTCTGGAGCCCAATCGGTGGAAAATTGGAGACGGCCCACGGCGAATCGCCGTTCGAATGCGCCGTCCGCGAAACATTCGAGGAAACCGGCCACACCGTCACCGCCAACGATCTGCATCTCTTTGCGCTCATTGCCGAAAAGGCCTATGAGGGACAGGCTCATTGGCTCATGTTCCTGTTTCGCTGCAAGAAACCGCTCCCGGCTCAGCCGCCCGACATCGCCGAGGGTAAATTCGGTTTCTTCACCCGCACGAGAATCGACTCCCTTCCCTTGCCTGAAACAGACCGGACTGCGCTCTGGCCGATATATGACCGCCATCGCGACGGATTTGTCGCACTCAAAGCCGACTGTGCCCCGGGCCGTGCGATCACGGTGGAAATTGAGGAGATTATCCACGCTTGATTTCCCGTTCCACCGGCGAACACTTTCCCGTTTCCATCCATTCCACGACCTTACGTGAGCAAGAAATCCACTTCTACAGCCGCCGCCAAGCCGGCCCCAAGCTCCCAGCCGACCGACGTTGCCCAAGCACCAATCAACGCCCGGCTTGCCCGCGAAGAGAAGATTGAGCTGCATCGTAAAATGGTGCGCATCCGGCGCTTCGAGGAGCGCAGTCTGCGGGCCTACCAAGCCAAAAAAATCGGCGGATTTCTTCACCTCTATATCGGCCAGGAAGCGGTCGCCGTCGGCTGCTGTTCATTAATGGGGCCCAACGACCACGTGATCACCGCCTATCGCGACCATGGCCATGCGATGGCCGTGGGCATGGACACCAAACCGCTGATGGCGGAGCTGTATGGCAAGGCGACCGGCTGCTCGAAGGGCAAAGGCGGCTCGATGCACTACTTTGATCCGTCGCGTAATTTCTGGGGCGGTCACGGCATCGTCGGCGGGCAGATCCCGCTCGGCGTCGGCCTGGCTTACGGCGTGAAATACAAGGGGCTGAAGGGCGCGGCCATGGCGTTCATGGGCGACGGCGCCGTCAATCAGGGTGCCGTGCACGAGGCCTACAACCTGGCCTCGCTCTGGAATCTGCCCGTGGTCTTTGTGATTGAGAACAATGGCTACTCGATGGGCACGAGCCAGGAGCGCTCTTCGGCCGGCGAACTCGCCCAGCGCGCCGCAGGATACGATATGCAATGGGGCCAGTGCAACGGCCACGACATCTACGAGGTGCGCGCGATGATGGACAAGTTCCTCACCCTCGCCCGCGAAAGCAACCGCCCGAGCACCGTCGAGATCGACACCTACCGATACCGTGGTCATTCCGTCGCCGACCCGGACAACACCTACCGCAGCAAGCAGGAGATTGAGGAATATCGCCGGACGAAGGATCCGATCCAGGTTTTCCAGACCCGGCTGCTGGACGAGGGCGTGCTCGACCAGGCGCTCGTGGAAAAGATCGACACCGAAGCCCGCGCCGAAGCCGACCACGCCGCCGATTTCGCCGAGGCCAGCCCATTCCCCACTCCGGACGACATCCAGAAGGATGTTTACTGGGAAGCCGACCACCCGGCTGAACGCAAATCCCAAGGCCGCCTCTTCTTCGATTGAACGCGCGCTCCCCGCGAATCTCAAATTTCAGATCTCAAATCTCCCCCGCCGTGCCTCTCATCACCTACCGCGAAGCCATCCGCCACGCGCTCGCCGAAGAACTCACGCGCGACCGGAACGTCGTCGTCATGGGCGAGGAAGTCGCCCAATTCAACGGCGCCTACAAGGTCACCGAAGGCCTCCTCGCCAAGTTCGGCCCGGATCGCATCGTCGATACGCCCATCAGCGAAGCCGGGTTTATCGGCATGGGCATCGGCGCCTCGATGCTCGGTGTCCGTCCGGTGATGGAACTGATGTTCTGGTCCTTTTACTCGGTCGCCTTCGATCAAATCCTGAACAACGCCGCCAACGTCCGCTACATGAGTGGTGGCCAGATTAACTGCCCAATCGTGATCCGCGGCCCCGCAAACGGCGGCACCAATGTCGGCGCCACCCACTCGCACACGCCCGAAAACGTCCTCGCCAACCATCCGGGCGTGAAGGTCGTCGTGCCCTCGACCGCCTACGACGCCAAGGGCCTGCTCAAGTCGTCGATTCGCGACAACGACCCGGTCTTCTTCCTCGAAAACACCATTCTCTACGGCGAAAAGGGCGAGGTTCCGGCCGAAGAATTCCTCATTCCACTCGGTCTCGCCGACATCAAACGAACCGGCACCGACCTCACGATTGTCACCTACGGTCGCTGTGTGCTGCACGCACTCGCCGCCGCCGCCGTTCTGGAAAAAGACCACGATTGCTCGGTCGAAGTGGTGGATCTCCGCACGATCCGGCCCCTCGACATCGACACGGTCCTCTCCTCCGTCGCGAAAACCCACCGGGTTCTCATCGTCGAAGAGCAAAAGCCATTCGCCTCCGTCGGCTCCCAACTCGCCTACATGATCCAACGCGAAGCCTTCGACGAACTCGACGGCCCGATCCATCGCCTCGCGACGGTCGACGCCCCCGCGATCTACAGCCCGCCGGTCGAAACCGAGCAGCTTCCCAATCCGCAGCGTGTCATCAAGGCCGCGCTGGCCGCGCTGGTTTGATTCTCAACGCGACGCTCTCTTCGCGTTTCAAATCCACCCGCCTAACCCCGCTCCCGGTCCTCCTCCGCCATGTCCCACATCATCGAAATGCCAAAGCTCAGCGACACCATGACGGTGGGCACGCTGGTGAAATGGTTGAAGAACGTGGGCGACGTCGTGCAATCCGGCGACATGCTCGCCGAGGTCGAGACCGACAAGGCCACC
>SXGT01249822.1_pt1 | contig 22774 bp, 18 predicted proteins | sample 3176221 | NCBI WGS metagenome assembly SXGT01 (sample SAMN11356862, study PRJNA531348) | freshwater metagenome | isolation source: freshwater sample F1-120 | place: China: Fuxian Lake, Yuxi | collected 2017-12-25
AAGTACGCCGGCACCGTGATCACCGCCTGCGTCACCGGCTCGCCCAGGTACGCTTCCGCGTCCTGCTTGAGCTTCTTCAAAATCATCGCCGATATCTCCGGCGGACGGTTCGCCTTGCCGTCGATGTCGACCTGACAGTCCCCGCTCGCCGATCGTGTCACCTTGTACGGCACAAGCTTCAACTCGCTCTGCACCTCGTCGAAGCGCCGGCCCATGAACCGCTTGATCGAGAACACCGTGTTCTTCGGATTCGTGATCGCCTGACGTTTGGCCGACGCACCCACGAGGCGTTCGTTGTCCTTCGTAAACGCCACCACCGACGGCGTCGTACGCGCGCCTTCCGCGTTCGCAATCACGGTCGGCTCGCCGCCTTCCAAAATTGCCACGACCGAGTTCGTCGTGCCCAAGTCAATTCCGATTACCTTGCCCATCGCGCTAGATCTCCTTTTTCGCCGGACCGGTCACTGCCCAGTCCGATCGTTACGGTACAAACCAATCGTCGGCCAACACACGCCGACCCTAGCGGTAATTGGCAAGCCCCATGCCAGCGTTTTTCTTTCGTTTCCAAAATTTAAATTTATTCATAACTCAATTTATATCAGCATCTTACGACTTAAGCTGAATCTCCAGAACTCCATGTTTCCTATAGCATTTGGAAATCCCCCGCTTCATTATGAAACGTCGCTAAACCCGGATGTGACTACAGATCTCTCCGTTCGCACTGTCCCAATCCTCCGAAAACTTCTTCTCAAACTGGCCGTCCTCTCTGAAATCGAGCCGTCCGTAATCTGTCCCCGGTCTTCCCCGCGTCTCCATTCCTCCACGTGATCGGGGTTCATGTCATCACTCGCGCCCACATCTCCCTCTATAGTGTAGGCACTCCATACACCACCCAGAGCGCCCACGCAGGAGCCGGCGCATGAACATCAGTCATCTTTCCGACAAAGACCTCGTCACCCGTATCCTCTCCGGCCATCCCGATCTCTTCGGCGCGCTCGTCGAACGCCACATCCGCGCCGCGCACGCCATCGCCTACGCCCGCCTCGGCAACACCACCGACGCCGAGGACGCCGTCCAGGAAGCCTTCCTCCGCGCCTACGAAAAACTCGCCACGTTACGCGACCCCGCGCGCTTCGCCGCGTGGCTTCTCACTATTGCGCGTCACGAGGCGTCTCGCGTCGCAGCGAAGCGTTTCCGCAACCAACACACGGATATCGATCTTACTGCTCAATACCCTGAGTCCAGCTTCTCCGAATCGTCCGACCCGGAGGACATCTCCGCTTTGCAAGCCGCCCATCCCGATCCCGCGCAACACGAAATGAACGCCATCCTCCGCGATCATGTCATGCGCCTGCCCGAACCCGCCCGCGAAGTCCTCCTCCTCCACTACTTCGCCGGCCACTCTGCCCGTGACATCGCCGCACTCCTCGATCTGCGCCGCGCCGCCGTCCTCAAACGCCTCCAGCGCGCCCGTGAGCAACTCGCCGAAACCATGCTTCGCGATCTAAAAACCGCGCGGCCCTCGGAAGCATCGCTCAGCAAGCAGATTGTGCGGATCGCAGCACTTACAACTGCCCTTGCCCTGCCTGCATTGACTGTCTCACAAGCGTCCGGCGCCGTCGCCGGCTACGCCGCACGCGTCTACAAGTTCATTTCCGTCGCCGCGGGAATAGTCATCGCTGCAAGCATAAGTATCGGGGTGTCAATTTGGCTGAATTCCGTATCCTACACGCGGGTCATAACAGCCGAGCAACCTGCAGCCACTGAAGTTGTAGTTGATGCCGCCACGAGAACCAACGCAGATCGTCAGGACTTCACACAAAGATCGCTGCAAAAATCAGCGCATGTCGAAACCATGGCCCGGAACACAGATCCGGCCGCCAACGACCTGGAGCAGCTGCTGCTCCAATCAGTCTCGGTCAAATTTGGCAAGCAACATCTGGCGTCTGCTCTGGATCAACTTGCAAAAACAACGGGGGTATACATCCTGATCGACCGGCGCGCGGTCGGGCTTCCACTCGGCCCTCCCTCCGTATCGCACACTAGTAAGTCCTCCGTGCCCTATCCAATAGATGCAATGCTGGCTGAAGTAAATATCCATGACCAACCTCCAGATATTGCCCTCGGCCTGGTCGCGAGTGAGCTTGGACTTCGGGCAGTTCAAGAGCCCGGATTCATTTGGATCAGTACGCCAGAAAGAATCCGGCAGGAAGTTCATACCGAACCGTATCGACGATTCGCCGGATACGCGAAAATCAGGGAGCCCAGGGGGAATGTCACATTGGAATTCTCGAATGTACATCTTCAAGAAATAGTAGACGCGATTAACAAACAATACCCGGATTTCGGCATCCTCCTCGATTATCGAGTGATGGACCCTCTGGATCGGCCAAATCGAATGACAGCCCTAAGACCCGGAAAGGCAACGGATGAATGGATTCGCCTACAATCGAGTTCGTCGATTCACCTTAGGGACTTCCTCAAATTCGTATGTCGACTGACAAATACGACCCCAGTTGCACAGCGTGACTATGTGTGGATCTCGTCGCCTTACCAGTTGAGGAAAGACGGGCTAGCCGATGTTCCACCGGCTGAAAGAGCGGAATTCGACCGGAGAATGGCGATGTACGTGGGTGGCGGTCTCCGAGCACATGTGTCGCACGGCGGCTACGGTAGCATCGCCGATATCCTTGGCGATATGTCCAATTCTTGGTCCGTAAATTTTGTAGTTGACCAGCGTGTTGTCCAGCGGGACAGCGAGCCAACCGGCTCGACGTTAGTGGCCGGCGATGATCTCTCGACCCTCGTCGGCGCCCCTTCACACGGCATGCTCTTCGGTTTCAACGGAAAGGATATTTCGCTGCGTTCTGTTCTCGATATTCTGGCCCGACAATTGGATCTGACGTATAAGGTATGGGGCCCCGGCATTCTCTTCACAAGTCAGACCGCACTGAATCTCGGAGAACCGGCACCGGCGGATCTTCTGTCCGCTCACGCCTTTGCCGACTTGGCCCGGCCAGGAAACGATGTTCAACTCCTGGAAATTCAAGACTCAGGCCAAAAACAGTACACCGCCATCATTGTCTACGATGAAGTGGCGACCGCGTATAAAGTCGGCGATGAATTTGGCCGCTATAGAGTCCTCGAAATTAACCTCATATCAAACACGGTTGATCTATTGACGATGAGCGAACGTCGCAGATTCACCATTCGCCCCGAGACGCCTCCTCCGAGGCGGCATTCCGCCGATTGATGCATTTGGAAAAGGTAAGGCGGAATTGAGCGTAACGATCCGTCTCGAGGACTACCCCGACCTCGTCCCCTTCCTAAACCTGCGCTGATCCGCACCAGAAGTCATAGGCTGGGGCCCCTGCCGCTCTGTAGTGCATCATGGTCCGCGAGGACCGCGTACACTACGGAGGTCCCCATGCGCAACACGTTCTCAGACAAAGATCTTGTCGGCCAGGTCCTCAGCGGACGTACCGACGCCTACGCCCAACTCGTCGAGCGGCACATCCGCGGCGCGCATGCCATCGCCTACGCGCGCGTCGGCAACGTACCTGACGCCGAGGACGCTGTGCAGGAGGCCTTCCTGCGCGCGCTCGAAAAACTGCGCAGCCTGCGCGATCCGGCTAAATTCGGCTCGTGGCTCCTCACCATCGCGCGCCACGAAGCTGTCCGCCTCTCTACCGAGCGCGCACGCTCGACCAGTGACTCAACGCCCGCCGACACCGCTCACACGCCCGATGCCGGCGCGCGCGAAATGAATGCGCTCGTCCGCGAGCAAGTCTTGCGTCTCCCCGATCAGCATCGCGAAATTCTTCTTCTCCATTACTTCGCCGGACGCACCACGCGCGAGATCGCCGAACTCCTCGATCTCCGCCAGGGCGCCGTTCTCAAACGCCTGCAACGCGCCCGCGAACAACTCACGGAAACGCTGCTCCACGATCTGGAGACCGCCAAACCGAGCCCGCCTGCGGTCGCAAAAAGAATCGCGCACATCGCCGCCCTCGCGAGCACGCTCCCGATCGCGGCCACGCAGGCCTCGGCCGCCGGTGTCGCAACGTCCGCGTCGGGTCTCTCATTCCTCTTCCCGAAGGCCGGCACCATCGCGGCCGCGCTTGCCGGCATGGGATTCATGGCCGCCATCGGCTGGACCTACCTCGATCGCCGCGCCCCGAACCCCGTCGACGCCGCGCGCGTTGAAGCGTCGGCACCGACTTCTGCGGCTACCGTCGTAATTGATGCACCCGCGCCGATGCCTGTCGAAGCGCCGATCTCGGTCCCGGCCACCGAGCCCGTCCAAGTCGCGCAGGCGGACTCCACCTCCGCCCCGGCCGAAACCGCCGCGCCCCGGCGATTTCCGAACGCCTCCGGTACCTGGGACGTTTCCATGTTCCTGGCCGGTACACACGAAGAGCACCTTGGCAACGTGACCATTACGGATCTGGGCGCGATACTCCATATCTTCCCCGACGACAATGAACTGGGGCCTTTCTTCCTGGATTGTCGGCGCGTTGGCAATCGCATCGAACTGACAATGAACGACCCCGACGCGACCGGCAAGCTTACCGGCGCGTTCAACGAGGCGATTACGGAACTGAACCTCTCCGGCAACATTGAGACGGGGTCCGAAGACGAATCCGTCTCCATGGACGTAAAACTTGTTGCACAACGCGTGGACGCTGGTCAGCCCTCGCGCGCCGATCAGGTCGCCCAGTTGCGCCGCCTGATGGAAGACTTCAATGCGAAGCTGGACCAGTTCGTAGCGAATACCGGCGCGTACCCACGTACGATGGAGGAACTGCGCCCGAACTACATCGCCGATCTGACGCCGCTTGCGTCGACCGAAACGCGCACGGTCAAGTACAGCCCGCCCACGGCGAGTGACGACAACGCCATCCGGCAGCTCACCGCCGCCGCGATGACGGCCTCAACCGCACAGGAACTGATGAGCATTGAGGAGAGTCTCGTCGCGCACTGGAACTTCCGCTTTATGGACGCCACCGCCATGCTCGACGTCAAGGACACAAACCTGAACATTCATCTGCGCCTGCGCACGAAGGGCCGCATCGACGAAGTTGTTGACACAGCCGCTATCGTGGAAAACCCCTCCCCGAGCGCAAAACTCATGCGCGAGGAGGCGCTGCGCGCGTCGTGCGCAAACAATATCAAGCAATTGAACCTTGTCTTCCGGATGTTCCAAGGCGCACAACAACATGGCCTCTCGCCCACGGGCTGGCGCATGACTTATCCGGCATACATGGCCGACACGCGCATTCTCACCAACCCGGCCGCCAGCTTCGGCACCGAGAGTTATGAAATCCTGTTCCCCGGCGCTACGCGTGAATGGCTCATGAACCTCGCACAGCGCATCGGCGGAATCTCCGCCGAAGACACATCCGCGCAACTCGCGGCCGTGCCCATCATCATCGAAACCGAACCCTGCGTCTCGCATGACGGGCACCACGTGGTTTTCCTCGACGGCCACGCGGAATTCCGCAAGGGAGCACTCGAGGATCATGCCGATCTGGCCCCGTACCTCGCGCAACGCTAGCCACAAGCGCGCTTAGGCGCGCCGTGTCATACTTCCGGGCACGCTTCCGACGCCTTAATCTGGGTTCAATGTCGACACAATCAACTTCTTAGCCGCCGGCGAGAACGTCAAACTCAGCGCCGCACCGCGCCCGGATTCCGACATCTTCGCCCAGGTTTTACGCAATATATCGACTAGCTTCTCCTCATTCATGTCGGCACGTGCGGCGAACTCTTCAAGATCATGCTCGAGAAACACTAGCGCCGCCGCATCCTCGAGCGTCTGCGCATCGGGATCGGTTTTCAGTCGTTTCTTCTGGACAATCGATCGCGTGCGCTCGACCGCGGCGTTGTCGTATCCGCATTCGCGCATAATCTCTGCAAGCCGATCGGCGTGAAAGGCATACAACGTCGTCCGCCACTTGTGATACCCGGCCTTGTCCATCGGGAAATCCGACCGGGGGATCTCCCAGCGCCGAATGTGCTGCCCGCGCGCCGCGATGCGCAGCTCTTCCGAGGCGTCCGGCCGCAAGCGCTCGGCCCATGCACTCATGCGCCGCCCATACTCCACGGCCGCGCCTTTCGGATCCGCCGCGTTCGCCGCGTCGATCCGCTGCACCACCTCATCTAATCGCCCGGACATCAGAGCCCTCTAATCGTGCCAAAAATAGGTCTGCGCACCATCAAATCGCTACACTACCGCCGGTCCCAGGATGTCTTCGTGCCGCTTCGCATCGCCATAGCCGCCGCGCTCTTCGCCGCCGCCTGCGGCATCTACGCGCAAACCGCGCACTTCGACTTCGTTAACTATGACGATCCGCAGCTCTACGAAAACCCCCACGCGCACGACGGGCTCTCGTCCGCCGGCGTCTATTGGGCCTTCACCAGCTACCACGTCGCGAATTATATCCCGGTCACGCTGCTCACGTATCTCGCCGACTATGAGCGCGCCGGTCTCGATCCCGGCGCGTATCACGTGACCAACTTCCTGTTCCACGCCGCAAACACCGCGTTGCTGTTCCTCGCGCTGCACGCACTCACTCGCCGCACCTGGCCGAGCGCCCTCGTCGCCGCGATCTTTGCCGTACATCCGCTCCACGTCGAATCGGTTGCGTGGATCTCGGAGCGCAAAGACGTTGTCAGCACCTTCTTCGGATTCCTCGCGCTCTGGGTTTACGCCATTTACACACACGCGCCGCGAGTCTGGAAGTATGCGCTTGTCTTCGCGCTGCTTGCGCTCTCCCTGCTCGCGAAACCCATGCTGGTGACTTTTCCCTTTCTGCTTCTCGTCCTCGATTTCTGGCCACTCGATCGTGCCAACGCGCGCCGGATTGGACGCCTTTCCTGGAAACGCCTCGCGCTTGAAAAGATCCCCTTATTTGTTCTTGTGGCAGCGATTTCCTGCGTAGCGCTTCTCGCCCAGCGCGATGCCAATGCGTTGCCGCCCTCTGACTTCCTCAGCGGACCACAGCGGCTGGCGAACGCTGTCGTTTCGTATGCGCGCTACCTTGCGATGGCCGTGTTTCCAAGCGACCTCATCCCCTATTACCCTCACCCGAACGCCGCGTTGTCGCCGTGGCAAATCGCCGGCGCAGCGGCGGCCCTCGCCGGCATCTCCGCGTTCGCCTGGCGTGCACGTGCACAGGCGCCGCACCTCCTTGCAGGCTGGCTCTGGTATCTCGGCACACTCGTGCCGGTCATCGGCCTCGTACAGGTGGGCGGACAGGCCCTGGCCGATCGCTACACCTACATCCCGCTCACCGGCATCTACATCGCGGCAGCATGGTCTCTGGCGGAACTTGTTGCGCAATTCCCACGCGCGCGCATTGCGGCGGTCGCGGCGTGCCTGTCCGTGTTAACACTGCTGGCTGGGCTCGCATACGCGCAAGCATCGCACTGGCGGAACAGCATCACGCTTTATGAACACACGCTCGCGATCGATCCGAAAAACCCCGTCGCATTGCCCAACCTCGGCGAAGCATATCTGCAAGCCAAGCGCTACGAAGACGCCGCGGCCACCATCGATCTCGCGTTACAGGTTGGACCGCAAACCTCAGGGTCCCACGCCAATCTCGGCCTCGCGCTGCGCAAACTAGGGCGGCTCGAAGAGGCAGAACGTCACATGCGTGAGGCGGTACGCCTCGATCCGGGCTCCGCGCGGCAACGAAACAACCTTGCGCTCGTATTGATGGATCTCGGCCGTGTGGATGTAGCGCAGCGCGAACTGGTGGATGCGCTCGCGCTGGATCCGGATTACACCGGCGCCTTGGTGAATCTGGGGAACATGCTGATGCGCGAAGGCCGCTTCGCCGAGGCCGAATCGCGTTACCGCGCCGTGCTCGAGCGCGAACCGCGCAATACGGACGCGCTCAGCAATCTCGGCGCGCTGCATCTGTTGCGCAAGGAATATGGTCAGGCCGAGATCCGCTCGCGCGAGGCGCTTGAAGTCTCGCCGGACGATGCAGTCACGCGGACGAACCTCGCCGTGGCGCTGATGGAACTGGGAGATCGGGCGGGTGCACGCCGCGAAATAGAAACGGCCCTACAGACTGATCCGGCTTACGCGAAGGCCCATGCATTGCGTGCGGAACTGGACCGTCGCGGCACGCCTTGAATCAGGCGGAGTCTTCCATCTCGATCGGTTCGATCTTCACGCCCTTGCCTTCGAGCCAGATAAGACCGCGTTCGAGTTCCGCGTCGTCCCCTGTAATTTCCAGCGTGACCAGGCCGATGTCTTCCTTGATCGTCGCCCCGCGAATGTTCGTGACGATCTTGAACTTGTGGCCAAGCTCGTAGATGAGCGGCTCTTTCATCACGTCGCCCAGATAGGTAATGTATACGCGCCGGCGCGCCATGCGCCCTCCTTCAGCCGGTATCCCCGCTGCCCGGCTCGCCGATTGTACCATCCGCGCCCGTTGATCCGCCCGTGTCCATCGCCTACACTCGGTTCCATCGCGTCATACGTGAAGGAACCGCTCATGCTCTCCGCTCACCGCGCCATCCCGGCTCTCCTCACTGTCACGCTCGCGACAGGCCTGCTCTTCTCCACCGCGTCCCGCGCACAGGAAACCCCGCCCGCACGCGTCCCCGCGCCCGTAATGACTTTCCACGGCGCCGATTGGCTCGAACGGCCCAGCCGCCTGGAAGAGGAAAAGCCTTTCGACGTAATCGCCTACATGGATCTCAAGCCGGGCATGGTCATCGTCGATCTCGGCTGCGGCACGGGCTACTACGCGCGAAAAATGGCCCCCAAGGTCCTGCCGGGCGGCACGGTCTACGGCGAGGACATCCAGCCGGAAATGCTGGAGATCATGAAGCAACTCTGCGCCAAAGAGAAGATCGAAAACGTTGTCCCAATCCTCGGCGACGAAAAAGACCCGAAGTTACCCAAGGGCAAAGTCGACTGGATCATCATGGCCGACGTATTCCATGAGTTTCAGTACCCCGAGCCCATGCTCGCCAAAATGCTCGAGTCGCTTTCACCCACCGGAAAGGTTTGTCTACTCGAATACCGCGCCGAGGAATTCCGGCAGGCTTCGCACATCAAGCCGGAGCATCGCATGTCCGTTCAACAAGTGCTCGCCGAATGGAACGCGGCTGGCTTTGAGCTGATCGATTTGCAGGAGTTCCTGCCGGTTCAGCACATGTTCATTTTCCAGCGCCGGCCAGCGCGCTGAACACCGAGACGGCGACGCGTGACTCGCGATCAGTTCAAGCACTGGAACACCATCCCCACGCGATTCCGCGATCTCGATCCGATGGGCCATGTGAACAGCAGTGTCTATTTCACGTATTTCGAAGTCGGCCGCACCGACTTTTTCGAGCAATCCGGCGTGTCCGCACGGCGCGTGAAGGGCAAGTGGGGAATCCCGGTCGTCTCACAGACCTGCAACTACCGCCAGCAGGTTTTTCATCCGTCTACACTCGACCTCGGCGTGCGTTGCGCGGAGCTGCGGGAAAAAACCGTCCACCTGGAGTACGCACTCTTCCTTGCCGGCACCGATACGCTGGTGGCCAGTGGCCAGTCGATCTCTGTCTGGGTCGATCTCGAAATCCCCCAGTCTGTCCCGTTGCCCGATGAGATCCGCCGCGCTCTCAGTTCCTTCGGTTCGTAACATCGGCGGACAATGTTTAATCCCGGCCGCGCCAACGCTTAGAATCCATCGATGATTGCCGCATTTGTCTACGTTTGCGCCGCCGCGCTCGCGGCCCCCTCCGGCGAGATCGCGTTCATTGGCACGTCCCAATCCGGCCCTGCGCGGATACATATCCTCTCGATCGGCACGAACAACGTCCGCACAGTAGGCCCAGACAATGCACTCGGGCCGCCGGCCTGGTCGCCGGACGGTCTCCAACTTGCCTTCGCCGTACAAACGCCGAGCGGCGCGCAGATCTACGTCGCCGACGCGGACGGTGCGAGCGGGCGTTTCCTCAATCATGCCCAGTCCGGCAATACCGGTCCCGTTTGGTCGCCCGACGGCACACAAATCGCCTACACCGCCAGTGCCGGGCTCGACGCGCAGGTCATGGTCGCCACGCTCGCTACAGGCGACGAACGCCCCTGGGGCGGCGGGCGCACGAGCCTGATGATGCCGGCCTGGACGACGCAGCGCGTGATCGACCGCCTGTTTGAACGCCTCTCGGAAGATGCCCGACCGAGTTTTCTGCCGGTGCTTCCCTCTGGAGCGCCTTCGCCGCCGGTTCTTGTCGCCATCGGCTTCGTCGGTGGAGCCACACGCACGACGGACCTTTTTCTTCTTTCCGAAGACGAAGCAGCGCCGCTGGACGAACGTTTACTGCTGGCGCCCGGCGCGTATGAGGAAAGCGCGCCGTCGGTTTCCAAAGAAGGCATCGCCTTCGACTCAAACGACGGCGGCGATCGCGAAATCTTCGTCATCGGCCGGCGCAAAAGCTGGGACGCGAGCAACAACGCCGCCGCCGACTGGCGGCCGGTCTGGTCGCCCGACGCACACTGGATCGCATTCGAGTCGTTTCGCAGCGGTACGCGCGGGATCTACCGCTGCCACAAGCAATCGAGCCGTATCTCCAGGATCGTCGCAAGTCCCGCATCGGACTGTTGGGGGGCGGCCTGGTCGCCCGACAGCGCATGGATTGCCTTCACCAGCGATGCGAACGGCGGGTCAAGCGTGTGGGTTGTCCGTGCTGACGGCGAAGACCTCGCCCGGGTCTCGCCCGAGGGCATGTCCGCGGGCCACGCCGCATGGAGGCCCGCGCAATGAGAATCCTTCTTCTTGCCGCGGCCATCTGCATCGCGGCTGCAACTGCAGATGCACGCGACGCCGAGGGCCGGCTGAGCACCATCCTCGCACCGAGCAGTACGCAACCCGCGATCGTCGTGCGTGGCGATGCGCTCAGCGTTCTCCTCCGCGAAGATGCCGCACTCCGGCTGGAATCCTCTGCCGGATCCTTCGAGCTCACTCAATCTTCGTCACAAACTCGCCGGGGGGTCCGCGCGATCCGTGCGACTTTCCCGCCGACTGTATCCGTTGGGGCTTACACGCTGGTCGCAACATCTGCCGGCGGCGACGACCGCAATTTCCGCGCAGTCTTCGTGCTCGATGCGCCGCCGGAAGAGTATCGCGTCGCCGTGTGGAACAATCCGCGCGTCAGCGCCGATCCGCAGTCGCCCGATACCGCCCTCTTCCGTGTAACGGCGGAGATCAACGCCGGTCGTCCTGCACTCGTCCTCGTCACCGGCGATCTCACGGCCAGCGGCTCGCCCGGGCAGTTCCGCCTCGCGCTCGAACTGCTGAATGACTGCACCGCGCCGACGCTCGTCGCACCCGGCCCGGCGGACGCCACCGCAGGACACGCGCAGGATTATCTCGGCGACTATCCCGTCGCTGTGCCTTTCGGCAGTGACGGATATTTGCTCTGTTCGACGCCCGCATGGGATCTGGGAGGCGAAGACGGACGGCTCCACCTCGAGCGCCGCCGGATTCGCGCCGCCCGGTGGTCCGTCGGTGTTGGCTGTAACGTGGATTCGGGAGACTTGCGGACCCAACTCGCAATCTTTGTGGACGATCCGCTCGATGCAGTCGTCGGCGCGATCGGAGGCACCCCGGGCCGCACATCGCCTTGGGGCCCGACAAGTATTTTCACCACGTCTGAGAGCCGGGGTGCCCTCGAATGGTTTACGGCCAGTGCGCGGCCCATTGTCCCGGACGTCACCGGCTCCGTACCTTAGTCCAAAAAGAAAAACACAGAGAACCCGGATTGACCCACGGTTCTCTGTGGATTGTGTGACTCTTTCGTACTAAAAATTAAAGCCCCGAGCCCGACGAAATCGTTTCAATCATCCGAATCAGCGGCAGGAACAACCCGATCACAATCCCGCCGACCACGAAGGCCGCGAAGACCACGAAGACGGGAAGAATCGCCTCCGAGATACCCTTGACCGCGATATCGATCTCGTCCTCGTAAGTATTGGCAATCTGATCCGCAACCTGCTCGAGCCCGCCGGACTCCTCGCCGGTCAGCAGCATGTCGACCACGACACCGTCCAGGTAACGCTCCTTCTCGGCTTTGCGCAGGGGCGCTTCAAGACCCTCGCCCGCCTCGACCGAATCGCGCATATCCTGGATAACGCTGATATACGCGCGGTTGCCGACGGAGTTTCTGCAAAGATCCAGCGTCGACATCATCGAGACGCCGCTGCGCAGCAACATCGCAAACGTGCGGGTGAATTCCGCCACCACGCGACGCCGCGCAAGGCTGCCGAAGATCGGTATCCGCAATTTTATTTTGTCCGACTGCAATTGCCGCAGTGGGCTGCGCACCCACCACAGGCGATATCCAAGGATTAGACCGACGACGACGATTACCGCGATCCACCACGTTTTGGACACGAATGCCGCCGCAAACATGATGAATTTCGTGTAACCGTTCAACTCGACGCCCAACTCATCGAACATTTCCTGGAAGGCCGGAAGCACAAAGAGCGAAAGCAGAATGACCAGCGCACACGCGACCACCGTCACGGTCAGCGGGTAGATCATCGCCACCTGCATCTGCCGTTTGAGCCGTTCCCGCTGCTCGCGGTACTCGGCGATGCGCTTCAGCACAACCGGCAGCGAACCGCTCGCCTCTGCCGCCTTGATGAGGTTCACTTCTACCGGCGGAAATTCGCGGCTCTCGCGGGCGAAGGCCTGCCAGAGCGGATTGCCCGCCTCAACGTACTCCGCGATCCCACCCACCATCGCGCGCACGCTCTTGTTCTCGCTGCGCCGCGCAAGCGACTTAAGCGCCTTTAGAATCGGCGTGCCCGCCTCGAACATCATGATCAACTGGCGCAGGAACACCGAGACATCTTTATTGCGGATGCTCCCGCGCGATGGCGCGCCCACGGGTTCCGATGCCGCGTTCACGCTCGGCACGGCACGTGACGACGCCTTGGGCGCGGCGGGACGCTCCAGTTCCAGCTCCTGCGTCAGCGATTTCACCGCTGGCAGCGCCGCTTCGTGCCGCGCCGCGGGACGCCGACTCACGGCGGGCCGTGCGGCGGTCGCTGCTTTCTTCGCGCTGGCCTTCTTCGCGGCCACCTTCATCTTCGTGTTCGGTTTTCTCGGCGCGTTGGTGGGCATCCCAGAATTCCTCCGTCACTCACGGCCCCTGCGGACCGCTCGGTCTACTTCCCAGTGTTCTCAGCCGCCGCAACCGGCGCCGTCGTTGTATCGCTCGCGGCCTTCGCCGCGCCGCTGTGAATCTCGCGCCAATAACGAATCGTGTACGTACCGTTTTCCAGCAAGGCGACCACCGCCTCGACTCCTGCATGCACCGGCCGGCCCGTGCCGCCGGGCATGTCCATCTCGACCAGACTCACAAACCGGAAGCACCGCGACGTTAGCGCCAGGGCCGCCGGCATGTCACGCGAAGCGTATTGCGGCGCGGCCACATTGAATGTGGCCGGTTCCCGCCCCACTTTCTGCACCGCATCGGCCCAAGAAGCAAAGGGACGTTTCGCCGCCAGGGCCGCCGCTTCTTCCGCACTGATGCCGAAAACGGACGCAAGCACGGCATCCGGCGCCGTGTTCAAATTCAGATAGCTGTGGGGCTGCCGTGGATCGCTGCCCGTGTACACCGTGAACAGGTCACGTTTGAGCGCCTGCATGGTCTGCGCGTCAACCAGTCCCTCGCTCCGCAACGCATCGAGGCTTGCCAGGCGCTTCCCGCTCGCGCGGTAGTCTTCGACCGCCTTCGCCGCATTCTCTGACAAACCCATCGCACGCAGCAGCGACACCGGCGCGTAGTTCAGGTTCACGCGTGCCGATTCGTCCGACACCGCCACACGCACCGTCTGCGGATACGCGCCCTGACCCGTCGCCTCCTGACGATACGCCGACAGCGCGATCGGATATTCGCCCTTCGGCACCTCGCCGCGCGCAATCGCCGCCTGCGCCTCGCCGATCGCCGCGTACACCCCGGCCTCGGCCAGCGTGCGTGCGCGCACTTCGTGCAATTGAATCCCGGCCTCGTCGTACTCGAGCGTCATGTAGCCGATGTACGCCGTGCCGAGCATCGCGAAGACGACCAAGAGGCCAATCGCGGCCACGAGGGCCATCCCACGCTCAGAATTCAGTTTGAATGATTTTTGCACGCAGCACCTAGTGAACGTGAATCGGAAATACCGCTTTACGAGCGACTTGATACTCAGACCGGACCGGATGCTCCAACGCAATGCTCACGCGCACTGCGCCGGGCAACCCCGGACCCGCCCAGGTTTCGTTCCACACCGCACCCGGGCCGCGCCCGAGATACTCAACGCTGAATCCCTGTACCTTTGCCGGAATCACCTGAAGCGGAGCACCCTGGGGAAATTCGGCACCAAGGCCGCCGGTCGTCCTCATCAGATTGCCCGTCGCCCCATTGCGCTCAACCTTGTACGCCACTTTCATCGGCGTCGCGGCTCCACGCGCCGCATCCGTCGACTCGATGGCCAGCACGAGATCGTCGTCGGTATAGGTCGCCGGAGGATAAGAACGGTCGTCAGTCACTGTGCGCGACGCGCCGGAGAGCACTGCACCGGACACCTCGGAGGAAAGCGTCGACTCCATGTCTTGCCGGATCGATTCGAGCGCCGCGCGCGCCTGATCGTCCAAATCGGTAATCGCGCGCCGTTCGTTCCACGCACGCGTAACGCCGACGAAGGTAGAGGTACCAAGGGTCATCACGACCCCCATGATCGCCGCCACGACCAGAATTTCGAGAAGGGTAAATCCGTCACTCCGGCGAGGCAGCGTATGCTTCATTGGACGGGCCGCTCCACCGCTGCGCGCGGGACCGCCGTCGCGAGTACAAATTGCCGCAGGCGCCCTTGCAATTCCCACACGATCTCGATATTCACTTCGATGTACTGTGCCTCGGCGGACGGCAAGCGGCCGGTGGCATTCCAGGAGAAATCGCGATAGGTCCCGATTTCGCGGTCATTTGCCCGGCGTAATAGCGGCAGCGCCACCGGCGGCTCCGCAGTAACACCTGCGATCAGACCACCTTCGCGCACTTTGATCGCCGCGGCCGTTCCGGGCTGTTCATCCGCGAAGTTCGGCCACACGAATAAATCAGGACGAGTCTGCAACAAAGTCGCGTATTCTTCGGCGAGGTCCGCCGCAATTTGATGGGTCGCACTCGTCTTGGCGAGCGTCATGCTGCTCATGAACATCTGAAGCAGAATCGTGGAAGCGACGCCGAGGACGATGAGCGCCGTCAACAGCTCAAGAAGCGTGAATCCGCCGCGCGAGGAACGAGTCGCCCCCAGCCCCAGTCGTGGCACGCCGCCGCTCTCCTTCCGCATTGGCTGGCCGGGCGCTTCGCGCGCCGCGTCCACCCCCCTGCACCCCGCTCCGCGGTGGTCAATCCGTGGAAGCGTAGGCCTTCGTGCACAGAACCCGCGCGGATTGTATCGCGGATTTCTCGATTCTGTCAATGTAAAACGCCGACCGCCGCTATTTACTCGCCCGCGCCTGCCGGCGCAAGCGTCCGCCCAGCCAGTTCGTTGTCCAACATGAACAACGCGCCGGAATTGTCGCCAATAAGCTTCAGCTTCTGCACCACGTCGTCCGCCGCGGCTTCTTCTTCCACCTGCTCGTTCACGAACCACTGAAGCATCGTGTTCGTCATGTGGTCGCCTTCCTTGATTGCGACACCGACGCATTCGTTAATCATCTCGGACACTTTGCATTCGTGTTTGTACGCATCCGTCATCGCGTCCAGCGGCGATTTCCAGTCCTGCTTGGGTGCGGCGGCCGCGGCAAAACTCGGCCGCGCAGCGCGATTGATGATGTACATGTACAACCGGTGCGAATGGGTCAGCTCTTCCTGCGCCTGGATCCGCATCCAGTTCGCAAACCCTTTCAGGTTAATCGAGTCGAAGTAGGCGGACATGGCGTAGTACAAATATGCCGCGCCTAATTCTTTGTTCAGCTGGTCGTTAATTTTCGCCAGCACTTTATCTTTCAGCATGATCCCCTCCGGCGTTACGCTTTCGCCGCGGCAAGCACCGCGTCGTAGTTGGGATGGTTCGCAATCTCCGGCACGTACTCCGCATACTTCACCTTGTCGTCCGCACCGATCACAAATACGGCGCGGCACTCCACGCGCAAGGGCGATACGAGCGTGCCGTATCTCTTTCCAAAGTCCATCGAGCGGTGATCGCTCAGGACGATCAGTTTTTCCTTGTCGATGCCTTCCGCGCCACAGAATCGCGCCTGTGCCATCGGCAGGTCTGCGCTGATCGTGATGAACGCCACGTTCGGCAGCTTCACCGCTTCTTCGTTGAAGCGCTTGGTTTGCAGGGCGCACACCGGCGTATCGAGCGACGGCACCACGCTGACGATCCGCGTCTTGCCCTTATAAGCGTTCAGTTGCACCTCTTCCACCAGGTTCTTGGCCAGTTTGGCATCAGGGGCTGCGTCACCCACTTTGAGTTCAGGGCCTTCAAGCGGTAGCGGATTGCCCCGCAGCGTCGTTTGTCTCGGCATGGTAGGACTCCCTATTCGTTCCTCTTCCGGCATCGCCGCAAGGAACTCGTTATGGTTTATCGCTAAAAACGCGTCGACCGCAGGCATCGTAGAGCATACCCCCGGCCCGGTCAACTCCGCGATTTACAACAATCTCCGGTTGACTGCGGTAAGAAGATTCATGGACACTCGACTTGTCGCGTGTTCCCTGCTGGGAGAACAATCATGGACATAGGGCAAAGCCGCCGTACTCACACCGGAGCGATACTCGGACTCTTACTCTGCACGCTCGCCGGATGCGCCACGCATCGCACAAATTTATCGGTCGCGACACCGCCGGGCGAGGTAGCGCATCCGAATGTAATCCTCATACTCGCCGACGACATGGGTTACGGGGACTTGAGCATTCAGGGCAATACGCTGGTGTCCACGCCCCACATCGATTCGATCGCGGAGCGCGGCATTCGATTCACCGACGGGTATGTGACCGCGCCGGTGTGCAGCCCCAGCCGCGCGGGATTGCTCAGCGGACGATACCCACAGCGCTTCGGTCACGAATTTAATCCGGGCGGACGGCCACGCCCGTCCAACCCTGTGTACGAGCGACTCGGTCTTCCGACTAATCAGGTGCTGCTTCCACAACTGATGAAAGATCTCGGCTACTCCACCGGCCTAGTCGGCAAATGGCATCTCGGTTACGCGCCGCAGTTCCTGCCGCAGTCGCGCGGCTTCGATGAATATTTCGGCTTTCTTACCGGGGCGCGCAATTACATCCGCCCGGAAGGCGCGGGTGATGCGGAAGAAGAACTCGTCGGCGAAGACACACCCCCAGCGCGCGCCGGTGGCGGATTGGGCAGTCCCATCTTTCGCGGCACGGAACCGGTTGTGGAGGACGAATACCTGACTGACGCGTTCGGACGCGAAGCGGTGGACTTTATCCAGCGCCACCGGGAGAAACCGTTCTTTCTATACGTGGCGTTTAACGCCGTTCATGCGCCACTGCAGGCCACGCAACCGTATCTCGATCGCGTCGCGAACATCGAGGACCGGCGCAAACGCACCTACGCGGCCATGACGATCGCGCTAGACGATGCGGTGGGCCGGATTTTAAAGACGCTGGACGAAACGCAACTCAGCAACCGCACGCTGGTGATCTTTCTGAGCGACAACGGCGGGGTGTATCGGCCGGACCAGCCGATTTTTGCCGACAACGGCCCGCTGCGCGCCGGCAAACTCTTCGTACACGAGGGAGGCACACGCGTTCCCTTCTTGATGCAATGGCCCGGGCACATCGACGCGGGAACGGTGTATCGCCATCCCGTCAGCGCCATGGACGTCCTCCCGACGGTCCTGGGTATCGCGGGAGGCACGCCGCCGCCGGACCGGCCGATGGACGGCGTGAACCTGTTGCCGTACGTCACGCGGCAGAAACGAGGAACACCGCATGCGTTTCTCGCGTGGCGTCTCGGAGAAAACCGTGCGCTCCGAAAAGGCGACTGGAAATTCCTGCAATACGGGAACAATGCGCCCAAACTCTTCAACCTCGCCGATGACATCGGCGAAGCCAAAGACTTGTCGCGCGAGCGTCCGAAAAAGCTGAAGAAATTGATGCAGCTTTATGCCCAGTGGGAATCAGAAATGATTGCGCCGGTGTATAGAATCCGGGAAGCCATACCGCTGGCCTATGAAGGCGAGCAGATCAATCTCGATTTCTAAGGTCTCAGCACCGGTTTAGGCCGTCATCCCGCCGTCCGAAACGAAGGCCGCGCCGGTCGTGTAGCTGCTCGCATCCGAGGCGAGATACACCGCCAGCCCCGCCATCTCGCTCGGTTGCGCGTGGCGGCCCAGGGGAATCTGCTTGATAAACTGATCGTAAATCTCCGGCGTGTTGATGAGCACGCTCGCGAATTTCGTCTCCACCACGCCGGGGCAGATCGCATTCACGCGGACGTTGCTGGAGCCGAGCTCCTTCGCGAAGCCCTTGGTCATGTTGATCACGGCCGCCTTCGTCATGCTGTACACCACCTGCATCGCGCCCGGCGACAAGCCCGCGATCGACGCGACGTTGATGATCGACCCCTTCCCTTGCTCGACCATCATGCGCGCCGCGCATTGCGTCGCCACGAAGTACCCGCGCACGTTCACCTCGAAGGTCTTGTCGAAAGCCGGCAGTTCCATCTGAATCGCCGGCCCGAAATACGGGTTCGTCGCCGCGTTGTTCACCAGCACGTCGCAACGGCCGAATTCCGCTTTTACCTTGGCGAAGAGCGCGGCGATCGCGTTCGGGTCACCGGTGTGGCACGCCGCCGCCACGCACTTCACGCCGAAGTCTTTCTTGATCGCCGACGCCACGCCCTCGAGCGACTCCTGCTTGCGCGCCGCGATCACGACATTCGCGCCGTTCTCCGCCAGCGCACGCGCAATCGATTCGCCGATGCCCCGGCTCGCTCCTGTCACCACGGCGGTCTTTCCCTTCAAACTAAAATCGGCGATCGGCATGAGAAAATCCTTCCTCTGATTTGTGCAATTTCGTTCGGCGTGCTTGCGCTCTGTTCGCAGGCAAGACGCACAGGATACGGCGCGTCCATCCGCGGATCAACGGCGCGTTTAAGGCCGGATCAGGGCGTGATTTTCGGGACTTTCAACTTCTGCCCCTGCCGGATCTGGTTGGCGTCTTTGAGGCCGTTCAGGCGCAGGACGGTCTCGCGCGTCGTATTGCGTTCGCGCGCGATCTTGCTCACCGTGTCTCCCGACTGGACGACGTAAATCTCCGTCTCGATATCGGGCATCGGCGGCACGGCCTCGGCAGTTTCAGCGGCAGGAGCAGGGGCCGCTGCTGCGGGCTCCGGAGTCGTTACTTCAGGCTTTGGCAATTCCTGCGTATCGACCGGTGCAGCGGTCTGATCAGTTGCAGAACCCGGCGGCCCTTCGCTCCCTAGGAATATCGTTAGGACCGTCCCGGCTTTCGGCGCATCGGTGTCGAGTCCGTTCCACTGTTTGATGTCGGCCACCGAAACCACATACTTCTCCGCAATCGCCGCCAAGGTTTCGCCCTCGGCGACGGAATGCACGGCCTTTCCGGCAAATCCGCTCGGTTCGGACAGCACCGGCGCGGCTTCGGACGTCTTCGTGTTTGATGTTTCCGGAACCGTTGCTTTGGCCTCTTTTGTTTCGACTGCTGCTTCGGGCTTAGGTTCCGTTTTAACTGGCGGAGCAGCCTGCGCGCCATCGCCGAGATACACCGTTAGCTTCGTACCCGGCGCGACCTGCGCAGACTCGAGCGAGTTCCAGCGCACAAGGTCCGCAGTCGACACATCGTAGTCCTGCGCGATTCCGGACAACAGATCGCCCTCGCGCACGGTGTGCTCGATCCGGCTGCGCCCGGTTTCTTCAGCCGTCGCTCCGCCTTCAGCAGGTTTTTCTTCCTTGGTAGAGGGCGTCGCAACCGTGGGCACCACGGGCTCATCCGCAGGCTTCTGTTCTGGAGAAGAATCCACCGCGGCAGGAATCGTCGCCGGAATCGGTGCGGCAGCGGTCTCGACCTGCGGCGGCACCTGGGCCTGTTGCGTAGGCAGATCTAATTTCGGCGCATCGGTCGCCGCCGCCTTCGCCGGCAGTCCGGAAGACTCCGGCGACGGCGCAGTCACTTCGGGGCGCACGGTGATCGGCGGCGGAAGCGCCTCCGCCACGCGCTCAACCTGCGGCGTCTCTCGAATTGGATTGAGATTTCCGATTGCTTCCTGCCACCTCGTTAACCGGGCGACGCTCTGCTGAAGTTTGTCCTTGGACAGCGTCCCGCGCGCAACAGCCGCCGCAATCGCTGCGCTCACCGCGCGAATGCGCGCCGGATCGGGATCGAGCATGATTACCGCGTCGCAGCCCGCCGCCAGCGCCTGCACGGCGGCCTGTTCGGCGCCCATCGATCGCGTCATCGGGTTCAGCGCAACATCGTCCGCGATGATCACGCCATCGTAGTCCCAGCGCGTGCGCAGCAGCTCCGTCACCAGCACCGGTGAGAGCGCCGCCGACCGCCGCGGATTCTCGGGATCCAGCGCAGGCACCGCAACATGCGCCACCAGCATCCCCGGCACGCCGCGCCGCACGGCCTGATCGAAGGGATACAGCAATTTGCTGAGCCCCGCGGGGTCTTTGTTCAGCGCTACAACGAGTCCGTCCGATCCATAGGTCGCCGCGCCGTACCCGGGGAAATGTTTCACCACGGGCAATACACCCCCCTGCCGCAACCCGTCCGCCATGGCCAAGCCAACGCGCGCAACCAGTGTGTGCTCAGTACCGAAACTCCGCACCGCAAATCCGGGATTGATCGCGCCCGACTCAAACACATCGAGCACCGGCGCGAACGCGATCGCGATTCCGCGCCCGACGCAGGCCGCGCCGTATTCCTGGCCGAGCTTGCGCGCGAGTTCGGGATCGCCGTTCTGCCCCAATGCCTGCGCGCTCGGCGCGTTCTCGAGACCGAGCAGGTTGTAAGGGCCGACTTCCTGTTGCACCGCCATCAGCGGCAAATCGCCAAGGCCTTCGCCGAGACCCACTGTCGCTTTGATCTCTTTGACCAACGCAAAGGTCTGCGTGCGCGAACCGAGGTTCACGTCCTGCAAGAGCACGCCGCCCGGACGCAGTTCCTTGAGCAAGACCTTCGCACCGTCCGCGAGCCACTGCCCGTTCACCGCGATGAACAGATGCCGCGCCGCCCAGTACCCGGACTCCGGCGAAGCCGCCGCAGGCAGAGCCGCCTCCTGCACTTTCACGGAGGGTTTGCCGGGAGATGCGTTCTGCGGTGTCGCCGTCTCGGAACTCGCGTTCACGGACGGCGGCGGTGCCTCGGTTTCCGCAGCGGGTGCTGAAGCGTGTTGCGCGGAAGGCGGCGCGCCAACAGGAGTAGCCGCCGGGGTCTTGGGACTAAACAGCGCGTACCCGAGGGAAAGCCCGAGCCCTATGCCGAATACACACGTGGCCATCAGCAGGAATGACCACGACAATGCGCTGTTTTGTTTCACGGCCGGCGGGACCCCCGATGAGCGCCGCGCGATTTGCGGATGTGCGCCCCCGACGCACTCAACACACTAGCACAGCCGCCGCCAATCGCGCCAGAAATTCAAGCCAATTTACAAGAGAAAACGAGGAAAACAGAACCTCGTCTTCGCCGTTCTCTTGCTAAGCACCGTAAAGCTCCTACTCCGACTCGACAGGTTCCGGCGCGGCGGGTGCGACCGTTTTCACATCGACGATCTTCCCCTTGAACACACTGACCACCTGCTGCACATGCGGATCATCGAGAAGTTGCTGCGCTTCTTCCGACGCTACGCTCGGCGCCACGGGGATTTCATTGCGTGCCGGGCGCCCGCCGTTCACCGGTGCCTGTGCATTTTTCACCGGGCCAGCGTTGGGACTCGCAAAGTCCGGCACTACGCGAAACGCGGGCTCAAGGCTCACTTCGCTTTTTTTTTTAGCGGCTGCCGGGGGCGCGGCGGCCGGAGCCGGGGCTGCAGGTGCAACGGGTGCCGGTTTGGGCACTGAAGGTTGCGCTTTCGCAACCGGAACGGAGACCGCCGCAGGCGCACCGCCCTCGCGCAACATCGCCAGCTTTTCCAACACGCTCTCGACCGACACATCCACGCTGCGCTTGGACACGCGAATCAACAACGCCTCGAGCGCCGTGCGCTGCGCGAGCTGGGAATCGAAGCCAGTCGCCAGCTCCGCGAACTGCTCCACGAGCCGTACCAACTGCATCAGCGTAAATCGGCCCGCGCGCTCGCGCATGGCGGCCACTTCGTCGTCCGGCAGCGCCAACAACTCCGCCGGACCGCCGCTGCGCAGCACGAGCAGATTGCGGAAGTAGCGCAGAATTTCCTGCGCGAATTGCGAGAGATCCTTGCCCTGCACGACAATTTCTTCGACGATCTTCAGCAGCTTGACCACGTCTTCGCCGCTGAGCGCGTCGCACAGATCGTGCAGCGCCTGCCAGTCCACCAATCCCAGCACGCTGTACACGTCCTGGTACGTGATGTCTCCATCACAATACGAAAACAACTGATCGAGAATGCTCTCCGCGTCGCGCACGCCGCCATCCGCCGCGCGCGCAATCGAGTACAACGCATCGTCCGTCGCGGATCGCTTCTCCGCTTTGACGATTTTCTTCAACAGGTCGATCAGCTCTTTCAGTGCGACCCGCCGGAACTCCAGCCGCTGGCCTCGCGAACTGATCGTCGCCGGGATCTTGTGCGACTCGGTCGTCGCCAAGA
>SXGT01942367.1_pt1 | contig 22773 bp, 20 predicted proteins | sample 3176221 | NCBI WGS metagenome assembly SXGT01 (sample SAMN11356862, study PRJNA531348) | freshwater metagenome | isolation source: freshwater sample F1-120 | place: China: Fuxian Lake, Yuxi | collected 2017-12-25
CTCTTTCAGAATATCATGTAGCGGAAAAGAGAAGAAATGAGTCGATTTCACTTTCCTGCGTGGGTGAATACCTTGTTGCCAGTGATGGCGGGTGTCATCGGAGTGGGAGCGATCTACGCGACGGGGTTGCTGGCGTATGCCGTGCACCCGTTAACCACCGATGTCGGCTATCGTCCTGAGCAACCCATTCCGTTCAGCCACGCATTGCATGCTGGCAAGCTGAAGATGGAGTGCCGGTACTGTCACACGACCGTTGACAAGGCGGCGTTTGCTGCGATTCCACCGCTGGGGACTTGCTGGAACTGTCACGCTGGAAAGTCAGCTGGTGGTGCAGCTCCGACGGCGGTTTCGGTTCACACTGATTCTGCGAAACTGCAGCCTCTTCGCGATGCTGTCACCAATGGTCAGCAGTATGCGTGGCGTAAGGTTCACGATCTGGCTGACTTTGCTTACTTCAATCACAGCGTCCACGTGAATCGCGGCGTCAGCTGCGTCGAGTGTCACGGCCGGGTCGATACGATGGAAGTCGTTGAACAGAAGAAGACGTTGTCGATGGGGTTCTGCCTGACCTGCCACCGCGATCCTGCTCCGCGACTTCGCCCTGTTGATCAAGTCACGAATCTGGCCTGGGCCGCTCCCGAGGGCAAGCCGGAAGCTGATGCCATTGGAGCCGCTCTTGCGACTTCGCTGGCGATTCACCCGAAGCAGAACTGCTCGACCTGTCACCGATAATGCCATTGTGAGTTGATTGACGGTCCGCACAGCGGACCCTACAAGACGCAAGACAGCCCCATCGCACATTTCCTCCGACATCAGTCGGGGTTAAATATCAGACGAGAAGAGAGAATCGGACATGAAGTACTGGCGAAGTCTCGATGAGCTTGAGAAGACGCCCGAGTTTGTCGACCACCTGCATCGTGAGTTCCCTCAGGCTGCTTCCGAGTTCCCGACGGATGTTTCGCGTCGTCAGTGGCTGCAGTTGATGGGTGCTTCGATCGCGTTGTCGTCCGTGGCTGGCTGCCGCTGGGAAGACGAGAAGATTGCACCGTTCGTCAATCGTCCTCAGGATCGCATTCCAGGCGTGCCGGTCACCTATTTCTCGATGATGGACCGTGGCGGTTATGCACAGCCGATCCGTGTCACGTCGATGGACGGTCGCCCGATTAAGCTGGATGGCAACCCTCTGCACCCATTCGGCACGACTGGTTCTGACTCATTCGTCCAGGCGACCATTCTCAACCTGTACGATCCAGACCGTATTTCACGCGATCCACAGACTGGTCGCCAGCTGCGTGTCTACAGCCCGAGCGTCACCAATACGCTTCGATTCCGCGATGGCAAAGTCAGTCCATCGACCCCGAAAACTTGGGGAGATTTCGAAGAGTTCGTCGGCAAGCTGAAGATCGCCGTTGGCAAAAATCAGGGTCTGAGCTGTGCGGTTCTGGCGGATGTCAGTTCTTCACCGTCTCGCGCTCGACTGAAAGCTGCCCTGCAGGCCAAGTATCCCCAACTTGCCTGGGTTGAGTACTCGCCCACAACGTCCACCAATGACGTCATTGGTCTTGAGCAAGCGTTTGGTCAGCCTGTTCGTCTGACTTACGACCTTGCGAAAGCCAAGACGATCGTCTGTTTTGATGCTGACCTTTTGGGACATCATCCTGGTTACGTTCAGCAGACCAAGGGCTGGGCGACCAAGCGTGCTCCAGAAGACGGCGAGATGAGCCGCGTTTACGCGATCGAAAGCCAGTTTTCTCAAACCGGGATCGCAGCGGACCACCGTCTGCCAGTCATGTCGAGCAGTATTCCTGCTCTGGTCAAGACTCTGTCTGGCCTGGTTGAGTCACTCAACGGCAATGCCTCTGCCGAACTGCCATCTAGCAATGCGACAGAGAAATTGCTGGCATCAATTGCCAAGGATCTGGTCGCCAGCAAGGGGACGAGCGTCGTTGCTGTTGGTTCCCAACATGCTCCGGAAGTTCATATCGCCGTTGCGGCATTGAACAATACGCTCGGGAATTTTGGTCAGACGATCAAGTTCGTCGAAGAGCCGTTGATCAGCGTTGCCAAGCAGGATGATACCCTGCCTCAGCTGGTCAAAGCCATGCGAGAAGGGACGATCAAAGAACTGTTCATCCTCGGCGGCAACCCTGTTTACGATATGCCAGTCGATTACGATTTCGCTGGTGCTCTGAAGACGGTTCAGTTCTCGATTCACTTGTCGCAATACGAAGACGAGACCTCCCTGGCTTCGAACTGGCACTTGCCACAAGCTCACTCACTGGAAGCCTGGGGCGACGGGATCTCTTACGACGGTACTGTCTGTCTGCAGCAGCCGCAGATCATGCCGCTGCACCAGGGTAAGAGCGATCTGGAAGTGCTGTCGATGCTGATCGACGATGCTCCGAAGGGTGGCTTTGACATCGTTAAAGAAACGATGAACAGCGTCTACAATCTGGACGACGCTGGCCTGAAGAACGCGATTCATCAGGGTTTCGTTGCTGATTCTTCGAAAGCAGTCACCGCGACTCTGGCTGGGAACGTTGCCACGACGCTGGCCAGCTGGGCTCCGGAAGTCATCGCTTCCGCTGATCAATATGAGCTGGTTTTCACCGAGTCGGACAGCGTTTACGACGGTCGATTCGCCAACAATGGCTGGCTGCAGGAAGCTCCTGCTTTCGTCACCAAGGTGACCTGGGACAACGTCGCGATCTTCAGCCCGAAGACAGCTCGCGAGTTCAAGGTCAAGGATGGTCAGATCGTCGAACTGTCGCTGCGTGATCGCAAGCTGAAAGTTGCGGTTGCCATCGTTCCAGGTCAGGCGACTCACTCGATCGGGCTGGCACTCGGTTATGGACGCACTGCTGCGGGGCACGTTGGTGGTAGCGACCTCGATGGGGTCAAGCCGGTTGGTTTCAATGCCTACCTGATCCGCCCTTCTGATGCCTCTTCGTTCTCAACCGGTCTGAAGATCACTGCGACCAGCGAAAACTACCTGATCGCCAAGACTCAGGATCACTGGGCGATTGATACAGCGGGTATGAAGCAGGTCGCAGGTCAAGTCGGTGCCTTGGTTCGTGAAGGAACGCTGACCGAGTACGAAGAACACCATGACTTTGCCACTCACCGCGTTCACGTACCGCCGTTGGAATCGCTGTGGAAAGAATTCGAGTACACCGAGCCTTATCAGTGGGGGATGTCGATCGATCTGGCGAAGTGCACGGGCTGCAATGCCTGCGTCGTCGCCTGCCAGTCGGAAAACAACGTTCCGATCGTCGGTAAAGATCAGGTTTCTCGTAACCGCGAGATGCACTGGTTGCGAATCGATCGTTACTTCACGACGTCTTCTGAGTCAGCTCACCACGAAGGTGATCATGACAAAGACGCCGATCCGATCGATGCTCTGTGGAACGACGAAGGTCAGGTCGCCATCGCCTCTCAGCCGCTGCCTTGTCAGCAGTGTGAGAATGCTCCGTGTGAGCAGGTTTGCCCCGTTGCGGCGACTGTTCACAGCGAAGAAGGCCTCAACGACATGGCTTACAACCGCTGTATCGGAACACGTTACTGCGGTAACAACTGTCCGTACAAGGTTCGACGCTTTAACTATCTGTCGTACACGAAGCACCTGTACCAGCCAGAACAGCAACTGGTTCAACTGGTCTTCAACCCGGAAGTCACTGTCCGTAGCCGTGGGGTCATGGAGAAGTGTACTTACTGCGTTCAGCGCATCCAGAACGGCAAGATCACGGCTAAGAACAATCTGGCCAAGCTTGGTCGCGATGTCACTTACGAAGACCGCATGGCTGCGATTCCCGATGGGATGATCAAGTCGGCCTGCCAGGAAGCTTGCCCAGCGGATGCGATCGTCTTTGGAAACATTAAAGACCACAGCAGCCAGGTCTACAAGAACCACTCGAATCCACGTACCTACGCGATGCTGTCGGAACTCAACGTCAAGCCTCGTACCCGTTACATGGCTCGCGTGAAGAATCCGCATCCGGATCTGGAAGCCTCTTATTACCTGCAGCCACAAGCTCACCACGGCGGCGAACACGCTGCCGGCCATGGCGAAGGTGAAGGCGATCACGCCCATGACCATGATCATGACCACAGTCACGATCATGATCACGATGACGCAGCCGCCAAGTAAGCCTGTAACCGATATTGATGCTCAGCAGTTACCCAATGCCGTCGAAAGACGGGATCACTGAGAAAATAAGAATACTGTTTGGAGACACCCCTCGAGCCGATGGCTTGAGGCTGAACCAGTAAAGAAGTCGAGACCCAATGGCCACTACTACTTTGACTCCGTACGAAGAAGTCCGTGAGACGCCAGGACATCGCTTTCCGATCGTCCTGGGAAATAACACGTACCACTCTGTGACGGAGAAGATCTGCCGGATCGCTGAGGATCCTAAGGTCAATACGTACTGGCTGATCTTTCTGATCATCTCGATGGCACTTGCCAGTATGTTCGTCTCGTGCGTCTTCTACCTGTTTTTCACAGGGGTTGGCGTCTGGGGTAACATGAACCCGGTCTTCTGGGCATGGCCGATTGTGAACTTCGTGTTCTGGGTCGGTATTGGTCACGCCGGTACGCTGATCTCCGCGATTCTCTTCCTGTTCCGCCAAAACTGGCGGACGAGTATCAACCGGGCTGCGGAGGCGATGACGATCTTCGCGGTCGTTTGTGCTGGTATTTTCCCGGGAATTCACATTGGTCGTATCTGGTTCGTCTACTTCCTGTTCCCTTACCCGAACACGATGCTGATGTGGCCTCAGTTCCGCAGTCCGCTGCTGTGGGACGTGTTCGCGGTTTCGACTTATGCGACCACCTCCCTACTCTTCTGGTACATGGGGATGATCCCCGACTTTGCGACTTTCCGTGACCGTGCCAAGAGCCGGGTTCGTCAAGTTGTCTTCAGTGTCCTGTCTCTGGGATGGACCGGGTCTGCCCGAGGCTGGCACCGCTATGAGCGTGCTTACCTGCTGCTGGCTGCGATGGCAACGCCTCTGGTTCTTTCGGTGCACACGATCGTGTCGTTCGACTTTGCTGTCTCTCAGGTTCCTGGATGGCACACGACGATCTTTCCTCCTTACTTCGTCGCGGGTGCGATTTTCTCCGGTTTCGCGATGGTGCTCACTCTGATGATTCCTGTCCGGGCGATCTTCGGCCTGCAGGAACTGATCACGGTCCGCCACCTGGAACACATGTGTAAGATCATCATGCTGACCGGTACGATGGTCGGTTATGCCTACGGCATCGAGTTCTACATCGCCTGGTACGGCGGTAATCCCTACGAAGGTTTTGCCTTCTACAACCGTGCCTTCGGTCCTTACTGGTGGGCTTACTGGACGATGATCAGCTGTAACGTCATCAGCCCTCAACTGTTCTGGATCAAGTCGATCCGCACCAATCCGATCGCGATCTTCATCATCTCGATTTTCGTGAACATCGGAATGTGGTTCGAGCGTTTCGTCATTACGATCACGTCGCTGAGCCGTGATTACCTGCCGTCTTCCTGGGGTTACTTCGTTCCGACCTGGGTCGACATCATGATGCTGGTGGGAAGCTTTGGAATCTTCTTCACGCTGTTCCTGTTGTTCCTGCGATTGATGCCGATCGTCGCGATGGCGGAAATCAAGAGTGTGATGCCAATGCCAGGTGATGGCGATGGAGCTCATCACTAGTTCGTTGTGCGTGAAGTGTTCCTGTTTGAATTAGAGCTCGATACGAGATTCACTGGATAAAGACTATGGCGATCGTTGAATCAGATGAAGTGGCCAAACCGCCTGCTGCTCAACCGAAACTTGTTTCGGTCCTGGCGGAGTTTGCCGGCCCTCGTGAACTGATGCATGCTGCGGAGAAGATCCGCGATTCGGGCTTCACGAAATGGGACTGCTTCACTCCGTTCCCGGTCCACGGCATTGATGATGCCATGGGAACCAAGCGAACGAAGCTGCCATTCATCGTGCTGTGTGCTGCCATCTGCGGTGGGACGACTGCGATCGCGATGCAATGGTTCTGCAACGCCTACGATTACCCGTTCATGATTTCGGGCAAGCCGTTCTTCAGTCTTCCTTCGAGCATGCCGGTGGTGTTCGAGCTGTCGGTCCTCTTCTCAGCGTTTGCGACGTTGTTCGGCATGCTGGGACTCAACGGACTGCCTCAGCTGTACAACGCCTTGTTCAAGGTCGACAATTTCCGCAGAGTCACTGATGACAAGTTCTTCCTCGGAATCGAAACAACCGATCCGAAGTTCAATGTTGATCAAACAAAGACACTGCTCAACAGCCTGCACCCAGTCTTGATTGAAGAGTGCTGGGATAGTGGTGAAACGCGAGCCATCCCGTCGATCTTCTTCAAGACACTGGCGATGCTCGGGCTGCTGGCGATCGTGCCGGTCGTCATGGTCGCTCAGCTGCGTGCCCTTCCTTCGAACCTGCCACGTCTGCATGGTCAGTGGGATATGGATCACCAGCCTAAACTCAAGACTCAAAAACACTCTGAGCTGTTCGTTGATGGTCGCGGAATGCGACTGCCGATTGCCAATACGGTCGCCTTTGGCGAACTGAAAACTGATCGCTCGTTCTACAACGGGCTCCAGGGTGGTGCTGCTTCTGCAGAAATCACAGATGCCATGCTGCTGCGTGGCGCCGTCGCTGCCAATGGCGAGCCGGTTAACAATGGTAGTTTCCCTTGGGTGACAGAGTTCCCTCTGGAAGTCGACGAGCAACTGATGGCTCGCGGACGGGAACGCTATGGCATCTACTGCGCCCCATGCCACGGTTACGAAGGGGACGGAAACGGCCTGATCACTCAACGTGCGATGGAACTGACTGGTAACGGTCGCGGTGCCTGGGTCAAACCGGTTTCTTATCACAGCGATCCAATCCGTATGCAACCCGTTGGAAAACTGTTCAACACCGTTACGAATGGCCAAGGACGTATGCCGGGCTATGCCTCGCAGATTCCCGAGAAGGATCGCTGGGCGATCGTCCTGTACCTGAAAGCTTTGATGAAGAGCCGCGATGCTTCTCCGGACGATGTTCCGGCTGATGTCAAGGAACGGCTGTCACAGGGCCCGTAGTCTCTGTAGAACGACTCGTACGAACGAAATTTCTGACGACACAACTCACTGTTTGAAATCGATAGAAACCGTCACATGGCACATCATCATCCTGTGAAACTGGACGCAGAGACCGTTGGTAACTTCAACGATCTGGGAGAAGCTCCAGAGCGAACAGCACTGATCGTCGGCGTAATCGCGATCGCGGCTAGTGCTTTCCTGTCGGCGTTCTCGGCGGTGAACTGGCAGCACTTTCTGTTTACCTACCTGGTCAACTTCTGTTACGTCCTGACGTTCAGTCTCGGGGCGTTTTTCTTCATCGCGGTGCAATTCGTCATCCGTGTTGGCTGGAGCGTGGTCGTGCGACGGATCATGGAAGTCGTCTCACTGGGTGCCCTGCCCTGTGCGATTCTCTTCCTGCCGCTACTGGCTGTCGTCTGGTCTGGTTACACGGGGATGTGGCCTTGGAATGATCCTAAGGTCATCGCGGAAAATCATCTGGTTGAACGTCGCGACGATTGGATGAATCCGACGATGTTCACGCTGCGAGCGGTCTTTTACTTCCTGGTCTGGGTGGGGATGACCCGTCTGATTTTCAAGAAGTCAACCCGTCAGGACGTCACCGGCGATCCAAAGATCACTAACCAGATGGAAGGTTGGGGGGCGCTGTGCATCTTCCTGTTTGCAACGACAGCCACCTTTGCTGCCTTCGACTGGATCGTCTCTCTGGATAAAGTCTGGTTCAGTACGATCTTCGGGGTGTACTTTTTCGCGGGCTGTCTGGTCGGGTTTTCGTCCCTGACGAATCTGATTGTTCTGATTCTGCTGAAGACTGGTAAGCTTTCTCCAAGTGTTGTCACGGTTGAGCACCGTCACAACCTCAGCAAGATCATGTTCTTTGCCACCTGCTTCTGGGGCTACAACGCGTTCTCCCAGTATCTGCTGTACTGGTATGCCAACATTCCGGAAGAAACAGGCTGGTTCCTGATTCGTGAAAAAGGTGGTTGGGGCTTTTTAGCCTATGTTCTGATCTTTGGTCACTTTGCGATTCCGTTCCTTGGAATGATGTCTCGCGCGGTCAAGCGTAATGCGAATCTGATGATCTTCTGGTGCTGCTACATGCTCGTGATGCACTGGCTGGATCTGTACTGGCAGATCATGCCGAACATGTCACCTGACTTCATCCCATTTGGGATCACGGAAGTTCTGGTTCTGGTTGGAATGGTTGCTTTTGTCTTTGCAGGGGTGATGTGGCAGGCTGGCGGTACCCCGCTGGTGGCGATTAAAGACCCGCGGCTGGACGAATCGATCGCCTTCCACGACATCTAAGCGGGGTGTCAACAGGTTAAAGCCTGTGTTACCAATGACTTAAACAAGACATTTTGTCACACGTCTACAATCTTCCACTGCAGGTATCGGCCATGGCCAAGTATGATGATCTTGATATGTCGATGATCACGGTGACGGGGATCGTATCCTCGATCCTGACGTTCATCATTATCATCGCCGTTCAGGTGATGTACCACGATTACTATCAGTCGGAGTTTCAGCGTAAGGAAGTTGACACGCCGATTGCGACCTCTAACGCGATCATTGCCAACCAGAAAGAGAATCTTGAGAAGTACGCCTGGCTGAGCGACGACAAGTCGAAGGTCGCGATTCCGATCGAGAAAGCAATGTCTTTGACGGTCGCTCAGTATTCCAAGAAGTAAATCATCAGCGCAGGCAGGAATGCCGGTGTCACAGGATCCATAATGTCTCGCGAACTGCTCACAATCTGTCTGACGTTCATTTGCCTCGTGCAGATGCCGCAGATGGTGTGCGCCGATGCCGCGACAGACTATGCCCGACCGATGCCAAAAGTCGGTGTGACGGAAATGAAGGGTGAGTTCTTGCCGATGGACCAGGGGTTCATCGACGAGAAAGGCCAGGTCGTCCGGCTGAAAGACTTCTTCAAGGCAGGTCGTCCGGTCATCGTGTCTATGAATTACTCCACTTGCCCGACCCTATGTGATACGCAGCTTGGCGGCCTGGTCAATGTGATCGATCAGATGAAATGGCATGCGGGCGATGAGTTCATTGTTGTCAGTGTCAGTTTCGATCCTAATGAAACTCCTGAGCAGTCGATGAGCACCAAGCAGAAATACATGGAAATGGACGCTCACGCCAAGCGCCCTGATTCGTGGAATTTTTTGACTGGCAAATCGACGGGGATTAAACGTCTCGCGGATGCCTTGGGTATCCAGTACGAATACGTCGGCCAGAAGAGTGCCTATGCCCACCCGGCTGTAATTGTTCTGTGTACGCCAGACGGACACATCTCACGATACGTTTACGGCGTTGATTTCCCGGTGCTGGATCTTCAGGACTGGATTGAGCTGGCAGCCAAGGGCGAGATTGCGTCAGACGACAAAGCTGGTGCATTTGATTTCGTCATGAGCTGCTTTTATTTCGACGAGAAGGCTGGCGTTTACACCGCTGAGGCCTGGATCGTGTTGCGAGTCGGTGCCATCCTGTTCGTTCTGGCGATTGTCGGTTTGACCTATTACTGCCACCGACTTGTGAAACTGGCGGAAAAGAAGCGACAAACCCAGCGAATGGCTTCCTTGCCGTTCCTGTCTGAACCGGCCAGTCGACCAGCCGGCTGAAAAAAATAATTCCCATTGATATCAAGCGATTCCATCAACTCGGGTGACCCGACACGGGTTTGAAATCATCAGGTTAAGCGAATGACAACCACACTGCTGACTCTCCTTGCCAACGATGAACTCGTCCCCAAGTGGGCGAACTGGAACATGTTCCCGGAGTCGAACTCGACGTTCGGGCCTGCCGTGGACGGTGCGTTCAATTTCATCATGTGGGTGTGTATTTTCTTTTTCGTGCTCGTCTGCGGGCTGATGGTTTATTTTATGGTTGTCTATCGGAGACGGACTCCGAATGACAAGATGATGAGTTCTCCGACTCACAATACTCCGCTGGAAATCTTCTGGACGGTGGTTCCCTCCTTTCTGCTTGTCATCATGTTTGCCCGCGGGTTTGCTGGTTTTGTTGACATGCGAACCCCGCCTGCTGATTGTTACGACATCAAAGTGATCGCGAAGAAATGGAGCTGGACATTCCAGTATCCTGACGGAACGTCGACGAACGAACTTCACGTTCCTGTGGATACCAACGTCCGGTTGACGATGCGATCAGACGACGTTCTTCACTCGCTGTATATCCCGACGATGCGAGTCAAAATGGATGTTGTTCCTGGTCGTTACACTTATCTGTGGTTCAAGGCACTCAAGCCCGGTCAGCAACACCTGTTCTGTACCGAGTATTGCGGTCGTGAGCACTCGATGATGATCACCAAATGTGTCGTTCACCCGACTCAGCCGGATCCTAATGGCAATGAAGATGCCCTGCTGAATATGGATTTTCCTCAGTGGCTGGTCTACGCCTCTGATATTACTCGAAACAAGAACTTCATGACTGATGGCAAGTTTGATCCTGTCAAAGCAGGTGCAGAACTTTACAAGACCAAGGGTTGCTCAGCGTGTCACTCTCTGACCGATCAGCGAATTGCCAACGGCGGACCGCCATGGCTGCCGCTGTCACACGCCTTAAAGACCGGTGAAGAAATCCAGCTTCAAGACGGTTCTGTGAAAGCAGATGACAACTACGTTCGCGAATCAATCTTGGCTCCTAATGCCAAACGTCGAACAGGTTATGGCAACATGCCTTCTTACCAGGGACAGATGAAAGATCCTGAGATCGACGCGATCATCGCGTTCATCAAGAGCCTCGACAAATAGGCCTTTGCCCGCATTCCTTCCAAGTATTCAGACACCGATTTTATAGATACGACGGAGCCAATTATGGCAACTGATATTTCCACGACGCCAGGCAGTCACACGCAGCCTGTGCCTCCGCAGACCGAGCCAGATTACCTGCACGTTTCCAGCGGGTTTTCATCATGGGCCTTCACGCTCGACCATAAGCGGATCGGCATCATGTACCTGATTGGCGTGATGGCGGCATTCGCGCTGGGTGGCGTGTTCGCGTTGATCTTGCGAACCGAGCTTCTGACACCTGGTCCGACGATTATTTCCGCCGACTGGTACAACCAGATGTTTACCCTGCACGGGGCGGTGATGGTGTTTCTGTTCATCATTCCCAGTATCCCTGGGGCGCTTGGCAACTTCGTCGTGCCGATCATGCTTGGGACAAAAGACGTTGCCTTCCCTCAAATGAATCTGGCAAGTTTCTATTTGTGGGTCGGTGGGGCGATCTTCTTTGTCGCTGCTCTGCTGACGGGAGGTCTGGATACCGGTTGGACCTTCTACACTCCGTATTCGACAACAACAAGTACCAGTGTGATTGCGGCCACGTTTGGGGCGTTCATCCTGGGGTTCAGTTCGATCTTCACAGGTCTGAACTTCATTGTCACCGTTCACACGATGCGGGCTCCCGGCATGAGCTGGTTCCGCATTCCCCTGTTCGTTTGGGCGATTTATGCGACCGCCATCATTCAGGTTCTTGCGACCCCGGTTCTTGGGATCACCCTGCTGATGCTGATCGCTGAACGGGCTCTGGGCCTGGGAATCTTTGATCCGAAGATGGGCGGCGACCCAGTCCTGTTCCAGCACTTCTTCTGGTTCTACTCACACCCTGCTGTGTACATCATGATTCTGCCCGCGATGGGAATCATCAGCGAACTGATTTCGACCTACAGCCGACGTCACATCTTCGGTTACCGTTTCATCGCGTTCAGCTCGGTTGGTCTGGCTTTGCTGGGCTTCCTGGTGTGGGGACACCACATGTTTACCTCCGGACAGTCTCCAGCGATGTCGGTCATCTTCTCTGCCTTGACCTTCAGCGTGGCGATTCCTTCGGCTGTGAAAGTCTTCAACTGGCTGGCTACGATGTATCGTGGGTCGATCAGCCTGGCGACTCCCATGTGTTACGCACTCGCGTTCCTGTTCCTGTTCACGATCGGCGGCCTGACTGGTTTGTTCCTGGGAACACTGGTCGTTGACGTTCCTTTGCACGATACGTACTTCGTTGTCGCTCACTTCCACTACGTCATGATGGGTGGAACTCTGATCGCCTTCCTCGGTGGTATCTTCCACTGGTGGCCGAAGATGACCGGCAAGATGTACAACGAGTTCTGGGGACAGGTCTCCAGCGTCATTGTCTTCCTCGGTTTCAACCTGACCTTCTTCCCGCAGTTCATTCTGGGAACACGCGGGATGCCACGACGTTATTACAACTACGTTCCTGAGTTCCAAAGCCTGCACGTCATGTCAACTGTCGGAGCATACGTCCTTGGACTCGGCTTGACGATTGCCCTGGCCGTTCTGATCCACTCACTGATGCGTGGTAAGAAAGCTCCTAACAATCCATGGGGCGCAGCGACGCTGGAATGGCAGACAACGTCACCACCGCCACTTTACAACTTCAACTATGAACCCGTCGGACGCGATCCTTACGCGTTGCACGAAATGGAATATGACGCCAGCATTGATGGCTATAAGCATAATCCTGAACTGGCTAAACTGGCCCCGGCTCACTGATCTTTGCGGCAACGATTCGAGTACCCCCGACGGCCTAAGATTCACGTTCTTCTCATTCTGACAGCGAGTTTCTGATGACGACTGTGACCGATCACTCTCACCATGGTGACGCAGGTAAGCCCTCTGTCGGACATGAGCATGATGCCCATGGCGGTCATGGTCACGGGGACCATCCGGACTTCGTGGCGCACCATTTTGATACCCCTGAGCAGCAGTTCGATGCCGGTAAGCTTGGCATCTGGCTGTTCCTGGTCACAGAAATTCTGTTCTTCAGCGGACTGTTCGTTGCTTACACGATTTACCGGACTGTCCACCCGGAGATCTTTGAATACGCTCACCAGTTTCTGAACAAGTACCTGGGTGCGATCAATACCGGGGTTCTCCTCTTCAGCTCACTGACGATGGCCTGGGGTGTCCGTTGTGCCCAACTCGGCAAACGCTGGGGACTGGTCAACTGCCTGGGACTGACTTTGTTCTGTGCAGCCGTCTTCCTGGGAGTCAAAACCTTCGAGTACGCCGAGAAGTATGAGAAACGCCTGTTGTGGTCTGGATCGTTCGTCAGCGCACCTGATCTTGGCAAAGAAGCCTGGGGTGGCAAGCCGGCTGCTCACGTGCTTCATGTGAACATGGAATCTGATCACGCGACGCTGAATAAGCGTGTCGAAGATGATCTCGGCTATATCATGAAGCTCTGGTTCTGGGTTCTCATGCTGCCTTTGGCGATGATGCTGGTCGGTCACTGGATGAACTACCGCAGTTTAAGGAGTACCGGGATCGGCGGCCTGATTGCCATTATCGGGATCATGGCGGGTATTCAGACAGGTTTGATTATTCACCATCAGCTTGAGCCGCATGGTTCTGAGCATGGCGAAGTCGCTCATGTCGAGGGCGATGCTCATGCTGACCCAGCCAAGAGTGGTGAAAGCGATTCCGAACTGGCCACAGACAAAGCAGATCACGAGCCAAAAGACGCGAAGACCGTTGAGAAAGAACTGGTTGCAGGGAACGCCACTGAAACTGAAATTCATCAGTTCGATCGAGCGGAGCAGATTCCTCGCAACTGGAGCGTCTTCTTCAGTATCTATTACTTCATGACCGGTCTCCACGCCTTCCACATCATTGGTGGAATGATCGCGATCACCTGGTTGCTCGTTCGTGCTGTCAACAATGAGTTCCACTCTCTGTACTTTGGACCTGTTGACTACGTCGGACTTTACTGGCACTTGGTGGACTTGATCTGGATTTATCTGTTCCCTCTCCTGTACCTGATTCACTGATTTATCATGCATCCCGTATCAAATCGATCGGGGCTTTATTCTCATACAAAGTCATCTTCCAGGCGGATCTCGATCAATGGCTCACTCTCATCACGATGAAGGTCACGGACATGGCCACCATGGCTTTGCTCACGTCATGCCGGTTCCTTTGCTGCTGACTGTCTTCTTTGTTCTTCTGGGACTGACCTGGGTAACGACGTGGGTTTCCGCCAACGTGCCACTGGGAAGTTATGAACTGATCGTCTCGATGGGGATCGCCTCTGTGAAGGCGGGCCTTGTGATGGCGTTTTTCATGCACATGATCCATGAAAAGCCATTCAACATCGCGATCGTTTTCTTCTCTCTGGTCTTCGTTGCTTTGTTCGTCGGTTTCACACTGCACGACAAGTTCGAGTATAAAGATCAGGAAACAGAAGCTGTTTACGATCAGATTCGCTTAGAGCAGGCGAAGTAATTTTGGATTGACCTGTTTCAGGCAGACGGGGCGTCTCCCTCGGAAAGCGTGACGTGGTGCCAACTGTCGCGAAGAAAAAGCAGGCTCGTGAAATCGGGTTCTACCTGTTCATGGTGTCCCTGGCGATGTTCTTCGCGGCACTTCTGCTTTCGTATGTCATTAAAAAGCATGTTCTTGACAACCAGCCGACGGTCCGACCCGATCTTCCCTGGTTACTGCTTCCAAGCACATTGCTACTCTTTACCGGCAGCTTCATGCTTCAGCGAGCTGTCGGTTTTATTCGGCGCGAGAAGATCCAATCATTCCTCTTTAACTTGAGGATTGCATTCGGCTGTGCGCTGGGCTTCTGCATTCTGCAGACAATCGCGATGGTTCAAATGCTGCTGGCACACGGTTCAGGGCAGCCCATCGAGTCCAAATCCTATGCCCTGATCTTCCTGATGGTGCTGGTCCACGTTTTGCACTTTGCTGGCGGTGTGGCCCATCTTGGATTTGTCACTCGCTGGGCTCATCAGGGGCATTACGACCATGAGTCCTACCAGCAAGTCTTCTTTGCGGGCTGGTATTGGCGTTTCCTCGATACCATCTGGGTCTTGATGCTGCTGGTCTTCTACTTAGGCTAAGACTTATTTTGGTTGAAACTGGTAAACCGTCATCTTCCACGGGCCGTTGGCGTTGATTTCCAGCTGAAACGTTCCGGCCATGTCGACGTTGACCCGTCCGTGCATTCGCAGCGGTTTGCGGTGCATTTTCATAATCATGCTCCCGCGGCCTTCGGCCGTCCTCCAGGAGATCGACTCCAGAGTCTGGTCGGTGTTCGTTTCCCAGCGGATCTCCCAGCCACGTCCGACGGTGAAGAAGTCTGTTTTTCCCGGGCCTTCACCATCAAAAGTCGCGATCGCTGTTTCCGACTTTGATTCGGGACGTTCCGAAGGGGTGATGGCAAATGCAGTGATGACCACCAGCGCGAACCCGCCGAAGCAGAGGCCGATGAAAGCAAACAGATTGAACTTCGTCTTGGCAAGATCTGGCATGCAATGAGCTTTTCAGCGTTAATCAGGCAAGACGTAATGTCTGCCACAGGCTGGGATCGAAATCGTAGGGGAATTCGGGCCCGACGAGAAGCGTCTGACGCCCACAGATCCGGTCTTCAATCTCATAATAAAAGCCAATTTGTGGCTGGCCGTCAGGGTCGAACCCGTGCAGAATCTGTTTGCTGAGCCAACAACGGGCTGTGTAGCTATCATCGCTGGTTGAGACATCCAGTGAGATCTGATCGCTGTCACACAAAGACGCCTCTTCGCGAGCGTTGGCGATCAGGACTTGCTGGGCGGTTGGTTTCGACGATCGAGCAGACGTGCCCAGCGGCGATAAGACAAACTGATGACAAAACCGCGTTGCGCGGTGGACGTTCTTTGTATTGCGGGTGTCGATCCAGAGGCGAATGCGGTCGGTCGTGATGCCTGATTTGTCGTCTGCTTCAAAATGGCGTCGGACGTGGAAGGTCAGGCCGAGCCCGTCAGGGGTCCAGGCAGCGTGTACGTCTGCAAAATGGCGCTGGCCCGTCAATTCCGACAGATCCGGGAGCTGCTCTTTGCTGCTGAGTTCGAGTGACGAAGCCGCCGTGGGCGTCTTTTTCAGACGCGGAATCAGGAATTCGTACTGGAAGAGAAATCCCGTCGGGACAGTCGATGCGGACATGAAGATCAGTCTGAAAAGAAGACGTAAGAGTTACTTCGATTCTTGCTGATCGGGTCGGGAATTCAAGGGGAGAAGCCCGAATGTGAGGCGAATGGTCGCAGGATGATTACTGGCGCATCAGGCGGTCTAGAAACTCTCGCGTTGTATCTGTGGGCGTGATCGAGGTGGGCGGTGTGTAGACAAATTCCGATGGGTCAACCGGTTCACCTAATCGGACATCTTCAAATGTCAGCGTAAACAGTGGCAGCAGCTTTCCCGAGTGCTTTCTCAGGTAACGAATCTGCATGGGAAAGAGGTTTCTTTGATCTACCCAGACTTCAACAGCTGCTGGTCGGAACTGGGTCATGAACTCGCGCTGACCCGATTTGCGGACTTCCCATTCCTGTTGTCTGGCCTGTGTCCAGGTTCCTGTCAGTACGTAACACGGGGTTTCGTTGTAGGAGATTTCCTGGACTTCGCCGAAGTCCATGTTAACGCTCAAGGAGGCAAAAAGTGCTGGCAATCCTCCCATGCCCAGTTCTGTCATCAGGTACTGGCTCGAGTTATCGATCCGCTCATGATTTCGAATCTCGTCGAGAATTCGTTTGACGTTGCGTCGTGTGACGCGGATGTACTGGGACATCTCCTCGGGCTTGAGACCAGAGGGAATCGGCGAGATTTCCTGGTGTGACCAGAGAATGTTCGAGTCGCAGACCTGAATCAGCTTTCCGGTCCCGCCATCCTGTTCCATTTCCAGCGTGTACTTCAGACGCATCGGAGCCGCCTGCAGATACTCGCCGCGGCCAATGACGAATTTGTCTTTCTCGTGAAACGTCTGCAGCAGGCGTGCGCGGATGGAGGACTGCGACACAAGTTTCAGGTGGACATCATTCAAAAGAGCCTGACCATCGCGGGTGGTGCTGACGCTGGGGGTCTTGCGAGCGGGCTGTGGAGAGTTCTGGACAGCAGGGGGTGGAGTCTCTGCTTGCTGGGTCGCGTGGGCGTCACTGCGCAGTTTGACAATGGAGAAGACGCTGGAGATAAGCAGGGTAAACAGGATAAGTAGTGTGGGTTGTATTTTCATGTTCTGACGAAATTGTGGGATTTGTCAAAGATTCCGGCGTGTGCAGGCCGAAAACACTATTACACGACGCCGTCTGGACACGTGGAAATTCGGATCATGACGATCATGCCGATTCCAGCGAGACCCGACAGGCTACAAACGGTCGGCCGGGATGTTCGGGAGAATACCAGAGAAGTGACTTTCGGGTCGACATCTCTTTCTCCTGAGCGGAACGCCAGTACGCCGGACGGTCGTGGTTACGAGTTCATAGCAGCGGCGGGGAACGTTTCCCTGGTTGCCTTTTTAATGAATCAGAGGGCAGGTCATGAGAACTTATTTTCTCGCCTTGGGGACGACGGTCATCGTCTGTGTTGGCTGTGCGGCCGACGGGCAACAACTCTTCGATAAAGGGGAGTACCATGCTCCTCCTGCTGCGATGATGCAGCGTCCAGGTCCCATGGTCGATGGTCCAGGGCCAGCGGTACTGGCTCCACTGACGCCTCCAGGCGCCATGATGCAGGCTGGTTATCAGTGTCCTCCGGGATATCCAGGTGGTCCGGGCATGCCGGGCATGATGGTTCGTAAATCACAGATTCACTTCCTTGGCCCAGACGGAATGAATATTGGCTGGCAGATCGGCGAAGCATTCGCCAAGAACCAGCTGGTTGCTCCTTCGATCTATGACTTCGCACAGGGAGCCGTTTATCGTCTCGACCTGACGAATATCCCAGGTTATGACGGACTGGAGTTCTACCCGACTCTGGAAGTCTATCCTGCTCACCCAACGACCGATTCGTTCCTGGCTCACAGCAGCGTCCCAGTCCAGATTACGGACGAAGACCTCGAGCAGGTCCGCACGAACAACTTCGTGACGAAGGTCATCTATCTACCGGATCCCCGCTTCCAGGAACTGGCAATTGCTGGCGTCGAGACTCTGGTCTCTACACGCCTTGCTCCTGGTGTTGATCCAGTTGCGGAAGCGGATCGTCGCGGTACGATCATGGCTGTCCTGCGAATTGGTAACAAGAACTACGAGCTTGGCTTGAGCAGCGGTGCTCAAATCACCAAGACTGGTCCTAATGGCGAGATTCTTCAGGCGTCTCACAACGTCGATGGAACTCAAGGCGGCTTCGCTGAGCCAATGGCGATCGGATTCGTCGGAACTCAGGGGGGTATCCCGCATACGCAGATTATGGGTGGTCCGAGCTACCCAGGCATGCCAGCTGTCAACATGGTCTCAGGGATGAATACACCACCCTGGGGCATGCCACGCTCTGCGACTCCAATCGGACTGCCAGGTCCTCCGCACATTCCACTGGGCGGACCTGCGTCTCTGCAGTCTCACACGATCCGCAACAACACTCCTGTGAATGTTGGCAAGCCGGTCGAGCACATGTTGATCGATGTTGAGCATGAGCCGGGCATCAGCCTGCCTCACCCTGTCAACTACATCAACTACAAAGAAACGCATCCGGTTTACAAGCAAGGTGAAGTGTCGTACCCAGCATGGTACGGCGGTGCACCTCAGCAGTAATCGTGAACCGTTGCTGATGAACTCGGTCGCGATGGTGGTTTGTCCCATCGCGACCTTTTTTTCGTAAGGCGTTTTCTCTCATTCAACGAGGCACCCCGGACGTCGGGGGGAGCAACCCATGACAGCATTTTTCAAACTGTCGAACATCCTGATGGGCCTGATGGCTGCGATCGTTTTGACGTCGCATGTTTCATCGAGCTTCGCCCAGACAGCGATGCCACCTCGAACTCAGGGCTACTGGCCTTTGAATCATCTGGCTGCTCCCGGAGTTGCCAGTCAATGGGCAGGTCAGACCGGAAAAGCTTGTCCTGGAGACCTCCAAACCGTTCAGGTCACTGGACCTGCTGGAATGCTCATCAGCTTTTATGACAGCATGGGCCGAGAACTGAAGGCTGCTTCCGGCGTTAAAGTGGACGTTCAGGTCGCTGCTCCTTATCGCATGAAAATCAGCGAGATTCCAGGTTATCCAGGTGTTGAGTTATATCCGACGATTGAACTCATCGACCGCCTGCATCCTCCTGCTCACCTGAAACATCAATTCCCTGTGCCGTTGACGATCACCGAAGAGGATATCGATGCTGCACTCGCAGATGATCTGGTCACCAAAGTCATCTACATCGATCAGCCAGAAATCGCTGGCACCGCATCGACGACAGAAACACTGCCCGCTGCTCGCAATCTGTTGGCAGAAGCGGACATGCGAGGTCGACCGATCATGATCTTCCGCATGGGACGACGACAGCCTGACCCGCGTCAGCCCGGTACATTCTTCATTTCGGGTGGCCCTGTCATGCCGATCGAAGTCACGCCGAACGCTAACACGCCGAACACTGCCATTCAGATCGAACAATAATCAAGCATCAGGGTCACTTCTCGAAACGGGATGTGACCTGCACCTGCGATATGAGATCCAGGACTTTAGACGAGACCAGAATCATGATGATCAGACTCGACTCACTGACCCTTCGATGTCGTCACATGCTGACTTCGACCAGCCTGATGCGCCTGAGCTGTCTGGTGCTTATCGGGATCTCGTCTTCGTGTGCAGGGCCTGGGAAGATGGCCCCTTCTGCTTTCGATGCACCTGCTTCTGCCTCGTTTCCTGATGAATCGTCGACCACGGGCGCGACGACAGCGGAAGGTTCCAATGAGATTGGGCAGGCTCCGCTGACGAATGCCGCCTTTGAACTTCCTGCTGAAGCTCAGAAGTACCAGGTGACTTTGAACTCGTATCAAGCTGATGCTTCGTCTCAAGAGTTCACAACTCCGATTGATACACAGCCCGCGACCCAACGCGTTCGTTCGGTCAGTTATCCGATGGCACCCTCGGCTGTCGCGACGATTCGATGTCAACATGGCTGGGGCGGTTCAACCCCCTGCCCTCACTGCCCTGGCGGACGTCCTGCCACCATGCCTCCCGCTGGAACCTGTTACCCCGGATCGCCCTGCTATCCTGGCGGACCAACCTGCAACTCCGACTCGAACATCTATAAAGATGAGTACCTCTGCGACGGCGGTAACCACGAACCGTCCAACTTTCGCGATCCTCCTCACGTCTCAGGTCTGGAAACGGAAGACACGCTCGTTCAATACAATACCGTTCAAGGGCAGCAGAAGATCAAGTACTCGAATCCAGTCTGCGTCTATGCTCCTCGCTTCTCGGAAGTTCGCAGTACGAGCAATATTCGCCAAAACGTCAACATCGACAAAGTCTCGGGTGCCTACGATCTCGCTTACGGCTCGAACCTGAAAACGAAAGTTGAACCAGGTCTGGAACAACGTGAAACCAAACCTTCGGCAGCCGATGTTCGCAATCGTGCCAGCGGTTACGAAGCCCGTGTTCACGAAGGCTATGTCGGTCAGCGACAGGCAGCAGACCGTCACACCGAGCTTCTGTCTCCTGACAACGAACTCAACTTTGTCCATACGAGCACGGATCAAAGCACGACTCGCGCACTGTTCCTGAATTCCATTCAGTCCGCTGCTTACTGGACTCGCGACCTGTATCCACAAATCACCGCATCGAAGGCTGGTGGAAACGAACTCAACAGCATCTTCAAAGCAGCCGGTATGGATGGTGTGGAGATCAATGGAAAACAGGGCGACCTTGTCATCATCAAGCAGGCTGATCTGCAGGAAGCTCAAGTTGGTGAAGAGATCACCTTCACGATTCAGTTCCGCAATACTGGAACCGAGCCTGTCAGTGAAGTGACGATCGCAGACAACCTGACACCACGCCTGGGCTATATCGATGGCAGCCAGACGAGCAACATCGCTGCCGACTTCGCTGCGGAAGACAATGGCGAAGGCAGCTCGGTCCTGACCTGGATCCTCGCTGAGCCACTGCCTGGCGGTGCACAAGGCAAGATCACGTTCAAGGCCGTTGTCCGATAAGGCAGTTGTTGTGTCAGAGTGGAGAGGCTAGACTGGAGTCCTGCTGGTCACTTCACTTCAACGCGGGATGCGAACATGTCGAACAAGATTCTCGAAGTCTACGAGTCCGGTGAACTGACGGTCGTCGGGTTTCATAAAGTGACTTCGCTCGAATTCGCCACGGTGACAGAGATCCGCGATGAAATTCTCGAAATTATCAAGTCGTCTCATTGCAAAGTCATCGGTTTTGACCTGACTGGTGTGCAAGTTTTGCCCAGCGGAATGCTCGGGCTGCTGGCAAGTTTGAAGCGTCTCCATTTGGAAGTTCACGTGTTCAATGTGTCTGAAGATATCCGCGAGGTTCTGACGATCACAAAGCTCGATCAGGTTTTGAAACTTCACGATGTCGATGTCTCACCTGCTTGATTGCAGTCTCGAAAGGACGTGATGTCGCGGGCGTGGGAACAAGCGTGTGTAGTTGCTTCACGGCTCGTGCAGTCATCTCATGATGTCCGGCTGTCGATGGGGGTTGTCGAGGCGAATGGGAAGCGCCTCGCATCCTCGTCCGGGCTGGACGAAACGCAGACCCCGCTCTTTCTGTGTGCATCGATCACCAAACTTCTGGTCTCGACTGCTGTCATGCTGCTCGTCGAACGGGGTGAACTCTCGCTGACGGACCGCGTCATTCGCTACGTCCCCGAGTTCAAGCCTCATAACAAGCACGTCATCACGATCCATCACTTGTTGTCGCATACATCGGGCTTGCCAGACACCCTGCCGGACGACAAACAACTCCGGGCTGACAATGCACCGATTTCGACTTTCTTCGAGAAGACCTGTCGCTGCGAACTCATCTTCACCCCCGGTTCGACGGCTCGTTACGCCAGCATGAGTTTTGTTCTGCTCGAGGAAGTTGTCCGACGAATCACCGGTTGTTCCATGCGAGAATGGCTGCACCGCGAACTCCTCGGGCCGTTGCGCATGACGTCGACCTGGCTGGGGTTTGACAGTCGCAGTCTCGAACGAACCAGCAATGTCATCCGTGTTGATACGACTCTTCAACAAGTCGAACCGACAGGTGACTGGAACAGCGCTTACTGGTACACCCTCGGCGCTCCCTGGGGCGGCCTCATCTCCTGCACCAGTGACCTGCTCAACTACTGCGAGATGATCCTTGGCGATGGCGTTTTCCGTGGACAGCAGATCGTCTCGAAACAAACGGTCGAACGCATGCTCGGCAACCGTCTGTCTGACTACTCGGAGATCGATCCGAAAGAAGTCAAACACCGCGGCTGGGGACTAGGCTGGCGTCTCAACTGGGTGAACCATCGCACGACCTTCAGCGACTTGCTCGATGCCGACGTCGCTGGTCACTGGGGGGCAACGGGCACCCTGTTATGGATTGACCGACAACGTGGAAACGCCGCAGTCATCCTCAGCAATCAGCCTGTTCTGGACGACTATTCCAGCCTGGTTAAGCTCTCGAACGTACTCACCATTGCCGCTGGCGATCTGTCGTCACGCTAACCATCAATATCGGTCACTGCCGCAGCGACGATTTGTCCGCTGATCTGGTTCTGGCTGAAGGCAATAATCTGCAGATTCGCTGCTTCCACGCCATTGGGAATTTTCACCGAGACGTTTCCGGTTGTCACTTCACCGCGGAATCGCAGTGATTTGAAATCGCGTACGATCTGGATGTAGTTCGATTCACCTGCCTCGTCTGGGCTTTTGCCTTGCTTCTGCACGAGGGCGACCTGCAGCAGA
>SXGT01598826.1_pt1 | contig 22772 bp, 22 predicted proteins | sample 3176221 | NCBI WGS metagenome assembly SXGT01 (sample SAMN11356862, study PRJNA531348) | freshwater metagenome | isolation source: freshwater sample F1-120 | place: China: Fuxian Lake, Yuxi | collected 2017-12-25
CCATCGTCAATCGCCTCGGCGACGGCTCCGGTCTCACCGATCCGGTGCCGCTGTTCGCCTTCGTCGGAGGAATGGGGGCAGTCGTCGTGGCCGGGGTGTTGGGTGCGCCGCGAGGACGCTCGTCCACCAACGCGAACCTGGTGCTCGCAGGGGTCGCCGTCGCTGCGTTCTTGACCTCGATCCAGACCTACGTTCTGCAACGCAACACCGAAGACTTGCGCAAGGTGTACTCCTGGATTCTCGGACGTTTGTCGACGAGCGGCTGGGGCGAAGTGCAACTCGTCACGCCTTACGCGCTGGTCTGCTGTTCCGCGCTGTGCGTCCTGGCGAGCCGCCTCGACGTCCTCGCGGTCGGCGAAGACGAGGCTCGTGCCCTCGGAGCGAACCCGCGGCGTATCCGACTGGCGGCTTTGACCTTCGCGTCCTTCGCGGCGTCGGCGGCGGTCGCGGTCAGCGGCCTCATCGTCTTCGTTGGCCTCGTGGTCCCGCACGCTGTGCGTCGCATCGCTGGTGTCACCCACCGCCGGGTTCTTCCACTCTCGATGCTCTTCGGCGGCGCATTTCTCGCGTTGACCGACGTCGTCGCTCGCACGATCCAAGCGCCGCGCGAGTTGCCGATCGGCGTAGTGACCGCCTGCATTGGTGCGCCCTTCTTCCTGCAGATTCTGCGACGCGAGGGCGCGACATGACGCCAGCGGTCGAGTGGAGCAACGTCACGATTCGTCGCGGAGACACCATCGTGACGCGTGAGATCGACCTCGCCGTCGAGCGCGGCTCGTGGATCTCGATTCTCGGGCCGAACGGCGCGGGCAAGACATCACTCGTTCGGACTCTGACGGATCTGGTTCCAGAGTCCGGGACGGTGCTCGTCGAGGGAACGTCGATCCTCGACCTCGATGCCAGGGCTCGCGCCCGACTCGTCGCCGTCGTCCCCCAACACCCGGTGATCCCGCCCGGGCTGCCGGTATTCGACTACGTGCTCCTCGGTCGCACGCCCCACCAGGGGCTGCGCTACGGCGCATCGGCGGAGGATCGACGTCGAACTCACGCCGTGATGCAGCGGCTCGAGCTCGACACGTTCGCCGTCCGCCCCCTCGACTCGCTGAGCGGAGGCGAACGCCAGCGTGCTGTCCTGGCTCGAGCGCTCACGCAAGACACGCCCATCCTCATCCTCGACGAGCCGACGACGTTCCTCGATGTCGGCCACCAGTACGACGTTCTCGAACTCGTTGCCGAACTTCGCGCCGACCGTCAGGTGACGGTGATCACGACCATGCACGATCTGTCGCTCGCCGGCCAGTTCGCCGATGTCGTCGCGATCTTGCACGGCGGACGGGTGATGGCGAGCGGTTCGCCCGCGGACACCCTGACGGCCGAACGCATCGCGACGGCCTGGGGCGTCGACGCGATCACCGAAGTCGACGACCATGGCGCGGTTTCGATCACCATCCGACGCCGACGCGAGCGCCCATTTCCCAGTTTCGCCCACGCGTACGAGGAGCAGACATGACCGACTCCGAACAACCACCGACCCAGGACCCGCGACCGACCGAGTTGCGACGCGCCGAGTCGCTGGTCTTGGTCAACACCGGCGACGGGAAGGGCAAGTCCAGCTCCGCATTCGGGGTCCTCATGCGCTCCGTTGCCCGCGGCTGGAAGGTCGCGGTCGTTCAATTCATCAAGTCCGGTGACTGGAACGTCGGCGAGGAGAAGGTGGCCCGCCAGCTCGGGGTCGACTGGTGGTCGCTCGGCGCAGGCTTCTCGTGGGACAGCGAGGACCTCACCGAGGACCAGGCGATTGCGAACGAAGCGTGGAGGCAAGCCGAGACGGTGCTGCGCAACGGCGAGTACCAGTTGGTGATTCTCGACGAGATCACCTATCCGATCAACTGGGGCTGGGTCCCGATCGACACGGTCATACGCGCGCTCGAGGAACGCTCACCCAAGACGAACGTGATCCTGACGGGACGCGATGCGCCGTCGCGGATCATGGATCTCGCCGATACCGTCACTGAGATGCGCAACGTGAAACACGCATACGACGCAGGGATTCGAGCCAAGAAGGGCATCGACTATTGAACGTCGAGCCGGCCCTGCATCAACCTGCGCTTCCCGACACTCGAGGTGTGCTCACGTGGATCTGGCCACAGCCGGTGCGGGCGCTGACCAGCGCCGCTGTGGGCGGCGGCCTCATCGAGACGCGTTCACTCCTCAACATCGGAGTCACCAGCGAATACCGTCGCGTCGACCTCGAAGCGCACGCCGTCGAAGCGCACGCTTCGCTCGGTCTCGACGCACTCGGTCCCACGCTGTACACCGCCGCCGATGTTCGTCGCGTCGTCGCGGCAAACGATGGCGATGTGCGATGCGACGCGACCGTCGGTGTGACGAAGCCGACGTGGGCAGCCGATGTCGACGACGCGTATTCGGCATGGTCGCCGGGGACGGTGAACATCGTCGTGCAGCTGCCGGTGGCGTTCACCGACGCTGCACTCGTGAACGCCGTCATGACCGCGACCGAGGCCAAGACCCAGGCGTTCATCGAAGCTGGCGTTCCCGGCACGGGAACGGCAAGCGATGCGGTCGCAATCGTGCTGACGACAGTCACCGGTCCGCGCGCCGACTTCGCCGGCCCGCGCTCGACATGGGGCTCTCGCATCGCGCGCACGGTCCACGAGGCGATCCAGGTAGGGATTGCAGGTCAGCCGTGATCGTGCTCGTCCTCGGCGGGACTCGCTCGGGCAAGTCGGTCTTCGCCGAGCGTCTCGCGAGTCGGACGACCGCATCGGTTCAGTATGTCGCAACGGCACATGCCGACCCGGCCGATCTCGACCACACGGCCCGCATCGCCGCGCATCGCGACCGACGACCGGTCGGGTGGCGAACCCACGAGTGCCAACCGCAGGCGGTGGTCGATCGCTTGCGCGCGCTCGAGGGACTCGTTCTCCTCGATGCGCTCGGAAGCTGGGTCTCACAGCACGAAGACTTTGCGGCCGATGTCGAGTCCCTCGTTGCCGCGATCGTCGAGCGTGACGGGGACACGATCGTCGTGTCCGATGAAGTGGGGCTCGCGGTCCACGCCCCAACCGAGGTCGGGCGTCGATTCGCCGACGCCCTCGGGCGTTGCAATCAGCTCGTCGCTGCGATCGCCGATCATGTGGTTCTGGTCGTCGCCGGTCGGGCTGTCGAACTCGACACGTTCGACACGGTGTGGGAGTCGCTCGGATCGTGATGAGCGCACTCTCGTTCCTCACCGTATTCGGACGGTCGACGCCGTTGCGCCCGACCGCCTATCGCTGGTTTCCGGTCGTCGGCGTGGCGATCGGTGGTGTCGTCGGTTCCGCCTGGTGGGGTTCGGGAGCACTCTGGCACCCGCTCCTCGCCGCGATCCTCGCCACCGCCCTGGATGTTGTCGTGACCGGTGCACTCCACGTCGATGGATTGGCTGATTCGGCCGACGGGCTGCTGCCTCCGCTCGCCCCTGAACGACGGCTCGAGGTCATGCGGGCACCCGATGTCGGAGCGTTCGGCGTCATCGCCGTCGTGCTGGTCATTCTCGTCCGCGTTGGTGCGATCGCCTCGTCACCGATCGAGTTCTGGATGTTTCCGATCGCGTGGGCAACCAGTCGGGTGATCGTGGCCGCGACCCCCGCACTCGTTTCCGCCGCCAGAACCGACAGCCTCGGCGCAACGTTCGCGACCGGCTCGTCCGCAACCCTGTTGCTCTGGCTCGCCCCACTCACAGGTGTTGCGACAATGATGGGCGCAGTGCGGGGCATCGCGCTCGTGGTCGGCGTGGTGGCGGGTAGTGCGGCGACGATCATGGTGGCGCGGCGTCGCGTCGGCGGATGGACCGGTGATGTACTCGGAGGCGCCATCGTGATCGGCGAGACCATCGGGTTGCTGATCGCAGTCGCGCAACCATGAGACGCGTTGCGAGCCCGCTCGCGACCGCAGGCGGTCTGTTGCTGGATCGAACCTTTGGCGAACCGCCTCGCGAGCTTCATCCGGTTGTCGCGTTCGGAACGGTCATGGGTGCTCTCGAACGTCGGATCTGGAAGGACACTCGCGTTCGCGGTGCCGGTTACGCGTCCGTCGGTGTCGCCATCGGCGCGTCGAGTGGGCGGATGCTTCGATCAACGAGCATCGCCGTCGCAATCGCGGTCGCCGGCAGCGAGTTGCGCTCCGTCGCCGCGCGTATCGCCGAGTACCTCGACGCAGCGGACCTGTCTGCGGCTCGCACGGCTCTGCCCAACCTCGTCGGAAGAGATCCCTCGCAACTCGATAGTTCGGGCGTCGCCGCCGCGGTGATCGAATCGCTCGCCGAGAACAGCGTCGACGCGGTGTTTGCTCCCGCCTTGTGGGGTGCGATCGCCGGACCGTCAGGTGCGCTTGCTTACCGAGCGATCAACACCATGGACTCGATGGTCGGCCACCATTCGGTTCGCTACGAGCGCTTCGGCTGGGCGTCGGCTCGGCTCGACGACGTCGCGAACCTCGTTCCCGCACGCGTCTTCGCAGCCACGATCGCGGCGCTGGAACCAGCCCGCGCCCGCCACATTCATCGGACCATTCGGCGCGACGCACGCCTGCACCCCTCTCCGAACGCTGGGGTCGCCGAAGCCGCAGTCGCCGCTGCGCTCGATGTCGAGCTCGGCGGTCCGCTCCATTATGGAGATCGCCTCGAGATGCGGCCACGGCTCGGAGCGGGGCGCCGACCCCAAGCCGACGACATCCAGCGCGCGATTCATTTGGTCGATCGAGCCGAACGGTTGCTGCTCGCAGCGCTCGCCCTCGTCGGGATGCTCACACACGTTCGTCGCTCCCGGCCGGAACGACCGTGAGCGTGGTCCCCGTAGCCGGAGCGCATGGTGGCGACGGCGAACGACTCGCTCACGTGCTCGGCGTCGCGGTCGGCGACGTGCTCGACCTCTCGGCGAGCTTGAATCCTTTCGCACCCGATGTGCCGGCGATGGCGAGTCGTCACCTCGACGCGTTGCGGCGTTATCCGCAGATCCAGTCGGCCGAGTCCCTGCTGGCCGAGCACATCGGTGTCGCGGCTTCCCGAATCGTCGTAACGAACGGCGGGGCCGAGGCGATCGCGCTCGTCGCCGCGGAGTATCCACGCGGATGGGCGGACGAGTTCGACTTCTCGCTGTACCGTCGCCACCTCGACGTCCTCGACGCGGCGAGCGGGTTGTGGCGCTCCGATCCGCACAATCCGACGGGTCGGTTGCACCACGCGACCGAACGGAGCTTCGTTCGCGACGAGGCGTTCTACCAACTCGCAACCGGAACCTGGACGCGCGGCGATGGCGATGCGATCGCGATCGGTTCCTTGACCAAACTGTTCGCCTGTCCGGGACTCCGGCTCGGTTATGCGATCGCACGCGACGAGGACGAAGCCGCGGCGCTGCGAAGGCGCCGCCCGGAGTGGGCCGTCAACGCGCTGGGGATCGCGCTGATCGAAGACCTGTTGGAGCGGGCTGATCTCGCTCGCTGGCGCGACGGCATTGCGACCCTTCGCGCCGATCTTGCCAACCTGCTCGCATCGCACGACTTGGTCTGTGCGCCGAGCGACGCGAATTACGTCTGGATCCCGGATGCCCCGGGGCTACGCAATCGCCTCGCGCCGCATGCCGTGCTCGTCCGCGACGGCACGTCATTCGGATATCCGAACGCCGCCCGGGTCGCCGTGTGCTCGGTCGCCGAACTCGCTCGACTCGCAATCGCTTTGGAACGGAGTGCCCCGTGACCGCACCCGCACGATCGCCGATCGCTCCCCTCGATCAGGTAGCGATGGCCGCCACGCGCGATCGGTGGTCGACTCGCGCCATTCCTCCGGCAGCGCTCGGTCGACTGCAACCCCTGGCGGAACTCCTGAGCGGGATCACCGGGGTTTCACCGCCCCCGGTGATCCAACGACCCGCAGTCGCGGTGTTCGCGGGCGATCACGGCGTCGTCGCCGAGGGAGCCAGCGCCTGGCCGCAGGCCGTCACGGGATACATGGCCGCGACCATGGTCGACGGCGGCGCGACGATCAACCAGTTCGCAATGCTCGTTGGGGCATCGGTCACGGTGGTCGACGTCGGTATGGCAACGACCGCGCCCGCTGGCGTGCTCGATCATCGAATACGCGCGGGTACCGCAAATCTTGCGCATGAGCCGGCTATGAGCGTCGTCGAGGCGTCGGCGGCCTTGACGGTCGGCAGCAACATCGCAGCGCAACTCATCGATGACGGCGCCGACTGCCTGGTGGGCGGTGAGATGGGGATCGGCAACACGACGTCGGCCGCCGCGCTGATTTCGCTGTTGTGCGGAGCCGATTCGGACACCATCGTCGGGCCCGGCGCGGGCCTCGCGCCGGAACTCCTCGATCACAAGCGAGCGCTCGTGGCGGCTGGGGTTGCTCGAGTCGGTCCCGACGCGGATGGCACCACCGTCCTCGCCGAGATCGGTGGGTTGGAGATCGGTGCGCTCGCGGGGTTCTATCTCACCGCCGCGGCACGCCAGGTGCCTGTCATCGTGGATGGGGTCATCGCGCTCGCTGCGGCCTGCGTCGCCGATCGACTCGACCGGGCGGTACGAGCACGCCTCATCGCCGGGCATCGCTCCACCGAACCGGCGGCCGACGTTGCGTTGGCCCACTTGGAGCTGATGCCCCTCATCGAACTCGACCTGCGGTTGGGCGAAGGCACCGGCGCTTGCCTGGCGATTCCGCTCGTCCAGGCATCGGCACGAGCCGTGCGCGACATCGCGGATCTGCCGACACTCACATGAACATGAGTCACACTCGCACGGCCGACCCGCGAGTGCGAATGGCATCGCCCGCCGTTGGTCCGTAGCGTCCCTCGAATGATCCCGCCGCCGAGCCGCCGAACGCAACGAGCGGTCATCGTCGTGGTCACATTCGGTGCGGCGCTCTTGGTGTTCACGCGTCTCGACCTGCGCAGTTTCTGGCTCGACGAGGCGTACACCGCGTCGACCATCGATCGCAGCTTCGCCGACCTCGTCGCGCTGACCTGGCGGGACGAGGGCTACCAGATCCTTCACCAACTTGTCCTTTGGCCGGTCGGGCAGCTGTCACTCGCCGAAACGTGGCTACGGCTCCCGTCAGCAATGGCCTACGTCGTGACCATCCCATTTCTCGCAGTCATCGGTCGTCGTCACTTCGACGCAACGGTGGGTTTGATCGCAGCGTCCGTCTACGCGCTGAACGGGTTCGCGATCGTGCTCGCGCAAGAAGCGCGCTCCTATCCGTTCGTGGCACTCGCGGCGCTGCTGTCGTTCGACGGTTTCCTGCGAGCGCGCAATGGTGAGTCGACGTGGCGTTGGGTCGGCTGGGCCACGATTGCAGTCTGGTTTCACGGCTTCGCGATCTTCGCCGTCGCGGCACCTGTGTTGACCCTCGTCGCCGGCGTGTTCCGGGATCCGTTCCAGCGGCGCCGATGGGTCCCGCCTCTCGTGGCGTTCGGTGCTCTCGTCGCGATTCCTTTGTGGCTGCCCTGGTCGCACACCGATGTCAGCAACGACTACGCGTTTCTCGCCGATCTGTCGATCGCCACAGTGCGCGATGTGGTGTTCACGTTGTTCGGTCGATCTGGCGTTGCCGTCATCGTGGTGGCAGGCGCGGTCGCCGCCGGGGTTGTCGCAGCCTGTCGTCGACGAGACGTCGCGGTCACGGCGGCGACGGCGATGGCCGTGTTTCCAGCGCTGGCCCTCTGTCTGCTCTCGCTCATCGATCCCGTGCTGCTCGATCGCTATCTCGCCGCCTCTCTTCCGGCCATTGCCCTCCTCGCCGCCTACGGAACCGTACGAGCGACACCGAACTCCTTGGCACCGTTGCTGTGCGCGGCGTTGCTCATCGGTTCGACCTTCGGGGCGGCACGCGCGGTGTCGCGCCCCGAACTCGAAGACTGGCGGGAGGTGGTGCACACGCTCGCGATCGAAGCCGAAGCCGGGGACGCACTGCTCGTCTCGGTCGACGAAGAACTTGTCGCGCTCGAGTACTACCGGCCGCGGTTCACCGGCTTGGAGACCATCGACCTCGCCTGGCCCGACGCGCAATGGGGATCGTTCGCGACCGGCGATCAGGGTCCGACCCCGCTGGACGACGCGACGGCAGTGGCCGCCGTGACGGGCGACCCCGGACCAGCGCGCATCTGGATCGTTGACGCCAAGGCCGCGACGGGCCGGGTCGATCAGATCGTCGAGACGATCGTGCAGTCAAGCGATGGTTACGGCCGTCTCGCCGAGTATCGCTTCGACGGGATTCGGGTCGTGCTGCTCGGTCGACTCGTCGCCGCGGGCTAACGCACCGATCGACCGCTGCGTCCGCCAATAGACGTCTTCCATCAAGATGTGCGCGAACTCGCCGTTGCGCCCGATGCTCAGCAGTCCACCGACGCCGGTCCCAGACGTGAGCGCGCGCCGGGCGGGTTCGTACTCCCGAGCGAACACCGGATAGCCGAGCGGGATCCGTCGCACGAATGCGTCTTGCAGACGGGCGTCGATGTCGGGGATCCTCGGTCGTAACGCCTCGGTGCAGGCATCGATCGTCACCTCGTCGCGCTGGTTCCAGACCTGATCGCCCACGAACGACCCACAGTCGGCCACGATCGCGGTGGATCCTTCCGGGACGGTCCACGGCGTTGCCTGGCTCGGCTCGGTCAGGCGGAAGTACGGAGCACCGCGGTCAGGTACCCAGTTGACGACATTCGGGAGGAGCGCCCTGCCTCGAAGCCGCAGCTCGACCAGCACGATGCTGCGGAACCGGAACACGCGTGCAGCATCGAGCGCGGGCGACGGTGCGTCGACGAGGCGCGCCAGCACGGGAAGCGGAATCGAGCTGACGACGGCGGAAGCCTCGATGTCCTCACCGTCGGCGCGGACACCGATCACCTGCCCGAGGTCGGTCACGACGGCCTCGACCCGACGTTCCAACTCGACGGGCGACGTGAGCTTGGCTGCCAGTGCCCCGCACACTGCCGCCACGCCGCCCTCGACGGGGTACACATGGTGGACCCCAGCAACCTCGGGCGCACTCGCGCAGTAACCGATTGCGACGGCTCGCCGGGAGATCGTGCCGGCAGCGCGCAATCGCAGCGCGTGGAACACGCCCGATGGGATCTTGTCGGCCGCCGAGGCTGCCAGATCGTCCGCGGCAACACCCGACCACGCTTCGATCAACGGAATCGCGATTTCGTCAGCGAGCGCGCGTCCGTACTCGGCCCGCAATCGCTCGCTCGCTGACCCGTGCCCGGTCGTCGTCTGCGTGAGGCGGGCCCGCAGCGCCGATCCGACGAAACGGGGGACCCGAACCAGACCCTCCGGATATGTCCGTGCCCTGACGCCGATCAAGACCGACTCGCCGTAGCGCGCCACGGGCCGGCACGCCGCGCCGATGCCGACGGCCGCCGCGAGTCGGTTGGTGATGAAGTGCGCGCCGACGTCGGAGACGAACCCGCCCTCGGTCGTCGTTGCAGCCAGCCCGGCGACGCTCGTCCCGGCTTCCAGCACACGAACGGGAACACCACGTCGGTTCAGGTTCCGCGCCGCGGCGAGACCGGCAAGTCCGGCGCCCAGGACGACGATCGGCGGTCGGCTCGGCGTGGTCACGACGGGGGTCGGCGCAGGTCGGCCCGCAGCAGTGCCCCGCGTCCGAAGGCACGATGGAGGCCGTCCCAGACCGTGGCGATCGCCAGGGTGATCGGCGTCTGCAGCGAGAACTGACCCACCAGCCACGAGGGCGCTCGGTGGTCGACCAGAACATTGCGGATCGAGTAGACCCAATTCACGGGGCTGACCATCGTCTCGAGGGACTCGATCTCGAAACCCGCCGCGCCGGCCATGCTTCGCAGCGAGGGGTCGTCGAACAAGTGGAGGTGTCGAGGAAAGTGGTATCCGCCCCACCATCGACTCCCGAACCAACGGAAGTCGAGCGAGCCGGTGTTGTCGGTCACCACGATCAGACGACCGCCCGGTCGAAGTCGAGCGAAGATCGCTCGAAGCAGGTCGAGCGGGTCTTCCACGTGCTCGATCGTCTGGATGAGCAGCACACAGTCGATCGAGTCTCGTTCGATGTTCGACGTCTCGAGCGCCCCTTCGCGCACCGCAAGCCCGCGACCCGCGGCGCGTGAGACCGCGCGCTTGTCGACGTCGATGCCCGACAGCTCGTAGGCGTTGGCACAACGGCGGCGGATCACGTCCAAGTGAAATCCATCGCCGCAACCGACGTCGAGCACGCGGGCACCTCGGGGAAGGCCACGGAACCAACGCGTCAGACGCCGGGCCTCCAGGCGTTCGCGCACCGTGTGCACGAACCCGAAACGGTCATCATCGAACGCGAAGGCGTGATAGGTGTCCGGATACATTCGGTGGAATTCGTCGCTCGTCGGTCGCGGATCGAGACGCACCAATCCGCAGGTCGTGCACCGGACGGCAAGGAACGAGTCGGGACTCGTCCGATACTCGAAGTCCTCTCCCACACCAACTGGTTCGTCGCTCGTCGGTCCACACAGCGGACAGTCGGCCGCGGCAAGTTCAAAGGGTTCGGTGGGTTCGCCTCGGTCGGACTCCTTGGGAACATCCATGCTCGCGGGACCGTAACCGGATCGGGGTATCGGTGTCACGCGGGTCGTGATGTTCAGGACGTGACAGCACCGCCGTTGACACCGATCGTCTGTCCGGTGATCCAGGCGGCCTCGTCGGAGGCAAGGAACACACACGCCGAACCGACGTCGGCTGGACGTCCGAGCCGTCCGATTGGAATCGTTTTCGCCAACTTCGTCGTCACCGCGTCGTTGACCGGTTCTCCACCCAATGGCAGGTCGACACCCATCAGTCCGAGCGCCAGGGTGTTTGCGGTCACGCCGTCGCTTGCGCACTCGAGCGCGAGGTGGCGCATGAAGCTGATCGCAGCGCCTTTCCCCGCAGCATAGAGCGATACGCCGATCCCGAGTCCGGTGGTTCCGGCCCCCGACGAGATGGTGATGATTCGGCCAAAGCGCCGAGTGCACATTGCGTCGATGACCGCGCTCGTGCAGTGCAAGACGCCGTACAGGTTCAGGTCGATGTAGCGGGCCCAGGTCGTCGGATCCATCGAACGAAATGGCGTGAGGCCCATACCCGTCGGCACCCCGGCGTTGTTGACGAGCACATCGACCGACCCGATCGTCGCCGCGATCCCTTCGACGGCTGCATGGACCGAAGCCGCGTCGGTTACATCGAAGGGGCATGCGATCGCATCGCCGCCTGACGACCTGATCGCGTCGGCCACCGCGTTCGCACGATCTTCGATGAGGTCGTTGATCGCAACGTGCGCGCCTGCCGACGCGAGGCTTCGCGCGACTCCTGCACCCACTCCTTGCCCCGCTCCGGTCACCAGCGCGACTCGTCCGTGCAGATCGAACATCGACTTCGCTCCTCGTCATCGGTCGTCGCTCGGCGCGAGACTCCCATCTTCCGATTCGTCCGGCCAACCCGGGCACCCATCCACCCGCCCCACCAACAGTTGGCCCAAACTCGAGGAGTCCCGTGACCGATCATGTTTCCGAACGAGTCATCGTCATCACCGGCGCCGGTTCGGGATTCGGGCGCCTCGTCGCCCAGTTGACGGCGGCACGCGGCGCTCGCGTCGTCGCGAGCGACATCGACATCGACGCAGCCGAGGAGACGGCGGCGTCCATCGTGGCCGCCGACGGTGAGGCGGTCGCGATACGCGCCGACGTAACGAATCGCTCCGAGATGCAGGCGCTCGCGCGCCGCGCACGCGAGGAGTTCGGCCGAATCGACGTGATGGTCAACAACGCGGGCGTCATGCCGCTCGCGTTCTTCTCGGACCACGAGGTCGCAGCCGAGGCTTGGGATCGATGCATCGACATCAACTTCAAGGGGGTCCTCAACGGCATCACTGCCGTCTACGACCAGATGATCGCGCAGGGTCGGGGCCACGTCGTGAACATCTCGTCGATCTACGGCAACTTCCCCAACGCGGGTGCCGCCGTCTACACCGCCACCAAAGCCGCCGTGAACATCTTGTCGGAGGTGCTCCGCGTCGAGTCGCAAGGCAAGATCAAGGTCACGACCGTGAAACCGACTGGTGTCCCGGCAACCGGGCTCAGCGCGAGCATCGTGAACGGCGACGCCATCGTCGGCATACTCGGGCATCACGGACCGGCGTTCATGAACAACGTGACGGCGTATGCGACCGGGCAACTCCCGCCCGAACAAGCCGACGTCGACGACATCCGTTACTGGACGGTCTCGCCGGAGGACCTCGCCGAACAGATCGTGTACGTGATCGATCAGCCCTGGGGTCTCTCGATCAGTGACATCACCGTACGGGCGGCGGGCGAGGAATACCTGCTCTGATCCGTCTCAGTCAGGAATCAGATTCCCCGGATTCATGATCCCGTTGGGATCGATCGCGGATTTGAGGGTCCGCAGCAACGCGACCCCGTTCTCGCCGAGATCACTCTCGATCCACGGCTTGCGCAGCCGACCAGCACCGTGGTGGTGGGCGACTCCGCCGCCATTGTGCACCGTCGCCTCCATCACCGCCCGCCAGCACTCGAAGTACGCCGCTTCGAGCTCAGCCGGATCGCGACGGGCCGCGAACGAGAAGTACAGGTTGATTCCGGATCGATACGCATGCGAACTGTGCGCCGAGGCATTGACTACACCGTCGAGCGCCCGAAGCCGCCCGACCGCATCGTCGTAGAGGTCGTCGATCCTCGACCACGGCGCAGAGATCTCGATCGTGTCGACGACGATCCCCATCTCGAAGAAGTCTCGCCAGGTCGGCACATGATTGCGTCGATCCATCCACTCTTCGCAGACGATCGGATCCGCGGCCCGTAGTCCCGCGCCAGTTGCAATCCGAGTGACGTCGTCGATCTCTGCGTCGACGCGCCCGCTCGGACCCTCGTGAACCATCAGCAACAACGCAGCCTCGCCATCGACGTGTTCACGGAAGTTCCGCTTCACCTCGGGGTGGTCGTATTGGCGCATCACCGGTGGACGCCAATCCGCGTGCACGATGCTGCGCTGCGCCGCGATTCCTTCTCGCATCGAATCCGCGTAGAACGCTGAGTAGCGACGTGCCTCGGGCGCTCGTCGTAGCGACAGTGTCACTCCGGTGACCACCCCCATTGTTCCTTCGGCGCCCATCACGATGTGGCGCAGGTCAGGACCAGCCGCAGCGCGGGGTGCTTTACCGAGCTGCACGAGGTCGCCGTTCGGGAGTACCGCCTCGATCGAATAGACGATGTCCTCGATGTTGCCGTACGCGGTCGAGAATTGCCCTGACGCACGCGTGGAAATCCAGCCGCCGACACTGCTCAAGGCAATCGACTGTGGCCAGTGACCGATCGTCAGACCGAGTGCGGCAACTTCTTGCTCGGCTTCCAGGCCGTTCTTCCCTGCGTCGAACGACGCCAGCAGATTGACCTCGTCGATCTCACGAGTGGTGTTGAGCGACGACAGATCGAGGAGGAGCACGTCGTCGGTCGGAAGAATTCCGCCACAGACGCCGCTCCCGAGTCCGTAGGGCATGACCGCGATGCCCTCGCGATTCGCGACCCGAATCGTGCGCTGCACATCTTGGGGGGAGCCCGGCTGGACCACGCACCCCGGACGCGACGGCGGGTTTCCAGCCCAGTCGCGCAGATGGCTCACCGCCCAGTAATCGTGGCGGCGCTTGTCCAGCAACCCATCGTCAGTGCGCACGATGGCGCCGAGTTCGGCGCGAAGCCGGTCGATCGTCGTTGCCTGCATCGGGCCTCCCAATTCTCGACGGGGGACCCTACGCGCCGGCCCAGCTCGACCTGGGCGTGACTTCGGAGGATCAGGCTTGCCAGTTTGCCTCGCGCTTGTCGGCAAACGCGCGCGGGCCTTCCTCTTGGTCAGGATGGCCCCACATGCTCACGAGCTCGGCAGCGCCCGCACGACACGCGTCGGTGAGGCCGTGCTCGAGTGCACCCAACAGCGCTCGCTTGGTTGCGGCCATGGCAGCCGGCGAGTTCGTCGCGATCGTTTCGCCGAGTGCTTGCGCCACCTCCCGCAAGCGCTCGGGCGGGTCGACGATCTGACTGATCATGCCGAGTTCGTAGGCTCGCTGCGCATTCATCCGCTCGTGGCGACCCACGAAGGCCATTCGCATCACCGCTTCGGCGGGCATCTTGCGCATCAGACCGATCGCTTCGATCGCGACGACCTGACCGACGCTCACGTGCGGATCGAAGAACTGGGCATCGCTCGCGGCAATGACGATGTCGGCATCGGCGACCCAGTGAAATCCGCCACCACAGCAGATTCCGTTGACTGCGGTGATGACCGGCTTCCACACCTGTTGGTGCCAACTCGTGAAATGGAGGTCGAAATCGACGACCGACTGGCGATACCGCTGCATCCCGACACCATCGCCGGCGATCTCGGCGACGTCAACGCCCGTCTGAAAGGCGCGCCCGTTCCCGGTGTGCACGATGACGCGCACGTCGGGGTCGGCATCGAGCTCGTTCCATGCGATCGCGAACTCATCGCGCATCGCAGCGGTCATCGCGTTGAGTTGATCGGGTCGATTGTTGATCAACCAGCCGACCGGCCCTCGTCGCTCGACGACCAGCGAGTCGAACTTGGTGTACTTCATTCGGATCCTTTCGAATCGTCGAGGCCGTCGACGAGTTCCCGTCGTAACACTTTGCCGATCTCATTTCGGGGTAGACACTCGACGCGCACGAACTCGACCGGGATCTTGTACGGAACCAGATGGTCTCGGCACACGGCGACCATGTCGTCGTCGGACACCGGGACCTCGGGGTCGCACACGAGGAAGGCCACCGGCACCTCGCCGAGCCGAGCGTCGCGCCGGCCGACCACTGCGACCTCTCGCACGCCGGGAACGAGGCGCAGCACCTCTTCGACGTGTTCGGGAAACACCTTGTTTCCCCCACGATTGATGAGATCACCGGCCCGTCCTTCGATCCATACGAACCCGTCGACGTCGAGACGAGCGAGGTCGCCGGTATCGAGGTAGCCGTCGTCGTCGAGCCGCTCCCCGAGCCCGCTGTCGTCAGGAAGGCCCGACGCCATCGACGGAGGTCGCACCAGGAGTCGACCGATCCCCTGTTCGTCGGCGTCGGCGATGCGAAGCTCGACGCCTGGGTGGGCGCGACCCACCGCCCCGATCTTGTCGGGATGGGCGCGAGCATCGGCGGCCGTCCAGCCGATCACCTCGCCGATCTCCGCCTGGCCGTATCCGTTGAGCACGGTGACGTCGAAGAGCTCGCGGAACCGTCGGGCCTGCAGGGGCGACAAGGGCGCGGTGATACTTCTCACGTAACGCAACGGGTTGAGGTCGTCGATGAGCCCGGCGATGCCGGCTTCGTTCAGCATCCCTATCGCAGCTGGCGGCAACACCGTCGAGCGAATCGCATGCTGTCGGACCAATGCGGCGAATTGCTGGGGATCGAAACCGTCCATGATCACGAGCCCCGCACCGGCCCGCAATCCGAAGAGCACGTTGTAGATCCCTGCGTTGAGTGCCAGCGACACGGGTATGAGGTTTGGTGTCGTTGGCCGCGCGTCCGGCGACGACCCGGTCGCTCGAAGTGGTGTGAGCACTCGATCGATCAGCTCGGAGTAGGCAGCGTGCGTGTGCACGATCGGCTTCGGTCGTCCGGTCGTGCCGGAGGTCCAGAGGACGAACGCGGAGCTCGGGTCGTAGCTGCGGGCACCCTCGAGGGACTGGATGCCGTCGAGGGTCACGAGAGCACGCGGTCGGGTTGCGTCGAGCGCGTCTGCTCGCTCGACGCGAGGCAAGCGCGGGTTCAAGGGCACGAAGACTGCGTCCGCCAACCAGACTGCGAACATCGCGATGATGAACCGTTCGTCGTTCGGGAGTTGCACGGCGACCGCATCACCGACTCCGACGCCCACGTCACGTAACTGCGCAGCGATTTCTGCAGCACTTGCGCGCGCCTGGCCGGCCGAGGTTTGTCGCAGCAGCGTCGAGATCAACACATCGTCGTCACCGAGCGGATGCAGGAAGAGCCACTGAGCCAGGGATGACTCGTTCACGAGCGCGGCACTTCGTCCCACGGGACGTCGACGTACGGGTCTGGCTCGCGCGGCAAGCCGAGAACCTTTTCGCCGAGCACGTTCTTGTTCACCTCGGTCGTACCGCCTTCGATCGTGTTCGCTCGTGATCGAAGCATGCTTCGCACTTCGTACGGCATACCTGCGACCCAATCACGCAACGAACCGTCACCTCGGTCCCACGCGAGCGCATCCGCGCCGACGAGGTCGGCGGCCAGCAACTGCACTCGTTGGTTCAGCGAACCCTGATGCACCTTGCCAATCGAAGCCGCCGGTCCCGGCGTCGCGCCAACGCGCACGGCAGCGCGGACTCGCTGGTTCGTCCACGCTCGGATTCTCTCTTCGGCGTAGAGTCGCGCCAATTCTTGGCGGATCAGCGGGTCGCGGTCGCGTCCCAGCTCGCCCGCGCGGCGGATCACGCTCCCCACGCTCGACCCACCGATGCGGTCGACTCCGCCCGATCCGGCTCCCGCAACCATCTGTCGTTCGCCCGCCAGCGTCGCGCCGGCGACCCGCCAGCCATCCCCTTCGGCACCAACGCGGTAGAAGTCAGGTATTCGCACGTCGTCGAGGAACACTTCGCTGAAGTCGATCTCACCACCGATGTGGCGCAACGGACGGATGCTGACACCCGGGGCTCGTAATCCGACGACGAAGTAGGTGATGCCCTTGCGTTTCGGAACGCTCGGATCGGTGCGGGCCAGGCAGATCGCGAAGTCGCTCTGGTGGGCCCAGGTCGTCCAGACCTTCTGCCCGCTGACGACCCATTCGTCGCCGTCGCGCACAGCTCGAGTCGCGAGCGACGCCAGGTCGCTGCCCGCGCCCGGTTCGGAGAACAGCTGACACCACCGCTCCTCGTTTCGTACGATCGGACGCAGGAATCGGCTGCGTTGTTCGTCCGTGCCGTGTGCGAACAACGCCGGTGCCGCGTTGTTGATGCCGAGCGGATTCAGTCGGCCCAAGTTGAACGGCGCCAGCACCGCCTCTGCAGCGCGAGCCTGGGCCACGGTGAGGTCGAGTCCGCCGTGCTCACGAGGCCAGGTCGCAGCGACCAGACCGCTGTCGGCGAACGTCGGGTACCACGCGTCGTAGTCCGCACGGGTACGCACGAGCCGCACCGCGCCGCGGCCACCTTGGGCCGCGGCGACTCGCCACGCGCTCGGAACGGTTGCCTCCACCCACTCGGTGACGATCGCGACGATTTCGTCGACCGGGGACGTGCGCTGGAGCGGCAGTGTCATCGCTGGGTCATCAGGCCGGCCGGCATCGTGCCTACCGTATCGACCATGAACGACTCCGCCCGCAGCGATGCGCCCCGGATCACCGACGCAGGAATCGCGGCGCTCCGCGCCCGGATCGGCATCGCCCACCCGCATCCGCAACCTCCGCACTATCTCCGTCCGAACGAAGACGCCTTTCGGCAGGTCGCCGAGGCCTACGGCGACGACAACCCGTTGTGGTGCGACCCCGAGTACGCGAGTCGGACCCGGTGGGACGGGCCGATCGCACCGCCCCACCTGAACGGGGGCGACACCCTCATCGGCGAGAACGAGGTCACGGGGCTCGACGCCGACACGGCACGGTTGCTGAAGGGAGATCCACTCCGCGGCGCGCATGCGTACTACGCGGGTTCTTTCCGAGAGTGGTGGAACCCACTGCGCCCCGGCATGCGAATCGGTCGACGGAACGCGCTCGTCGGTGTGCACGACAAAGCGAGCGAATTCACAACGCGCGCCGCGCACGAGTGGAGCGCCGAAGTGTTCGCAGCGCACACGCCATCGCCCCTGGCGTTGAGCGCGCAGTACCGTCTGATGGTCCGAAGTGATCGGACGGAAGCACAGAAACAGAAGAAGTACGACAACACCGAGATTTGCCCCTACACCGACGACGAGATCGAAAGGATCGACGAGGCGTACGCATCCGAGTCGGAGCGACGTCGGGGCGACGATCCCCGCTGGTGGGAGGACGTCGCCATCGGAGATGAGATCGGTCCGCTCGTCAAGGGACCGTTGCGGATCACCGACATGGTCTGTTGGCACGTGGGTGTCGGCATGGGCCTCTACGGCGTGAAGCCACTGCGCCTGGGTTTCCAACAGCGCCAACGCGTCCCGAAATTCTTCCGACCCGACGACCTCAACATTCCCGACGTGCAGCAGCGCGTGCACTGGGATCCGGCATGGGCCCAACAGGCGGGCAGTCCCGCGGTCTACGACTACGGGCGCATGCGTGAGACCTGGCTGATCCACCTCTGCACCGATTGGATGGGTGATGACGCTTGGTTGTGGAAACTCGACTGTGAGTTCCGCCGGTTCAACTACGTCGGCGACACCCATTGGATGCGGGGCCGAGTCACTCGCGTCTACCGGGCCGATCACGGTCCGGGGGCGGTGGACCTCGATGTGTGGGGTGAGAACCAACGCGGCGAGGTGACTACCCCGGGGCATGCGACGGTCTTGCTGCCATCTCGTGAAACGGGACCGGTCGAACTCCCTCCGTCGCCGGGCGGGGCCACGACTTGTGCTGCCGTGCTCGAAGCCGTCGTCGCGCAATTCATCGATTCGTAAGCCGTTCGCGCCGGTCGATCTGCACGCGGGTGCCACACTGGTTCTTCGCGATCCGACCGCTTACCTGACCGAGGGAAATGCCGATGCTCACCTGGTCCGACCGAGTCGATCGTGTCGTGGTGTTCCGCGCACCCGCTGTCGTGCGGTGGGTCGCGGGGCTGCTCTGGCTCTCGAACGTTTCGTGGAAGGTCCCGAGCGCGTTCGGTCGGGTCGGCGATCGGTGTGGCGGATTGTGCCGCTACGTCGAAGAAGGCGTCGATCATCCGGTCTTTCCCGGCTCCGGAGCGCTCTTCGACAACCTCGTCGGCCCCAATCTCGCTGCGTTCGGCTGGCTCACCCTCTTCGTCGAGGCGGCGCTCGCGGCGAGTTTGCTCGCCGGGGTGTTCACGCGCACCGCCGCGATCGTCGGCATCGCCCAGAGCATCGGGATCATGGCATCGGTCGCCAACGCCGACGGTGAGTGGTACTGGTCCTATCTGTTGATGGCTGCACTCCACCTCGCCGTGCTGGTCTTCGCGCCCGCGACCAAGCCACTGCACCATCGAGCCGCGGGGTGCGTCCTGATCGCGTACGGCGTGCTCGTGGCGATCACCCACGCGGGTGAAGGATTCACAGGCACTGGGTTCACGTTCTTTGCCGACGGCGACAAGTTCCCTGGCGACTTCTGGAAGAACGTCTTTCCGGGTTCCGTCGCGCTCGGCGCCATCATCGTCGGCGTTGGCATCGGCCTCGTCCTCGCCATCACGACCACAGCTTTCCTTCACCGTTCGCGACAGGCTGGCTCGGTATTCCTTGCGGTCGCGGCAGGACTGCTCGTCAGTTACGACAACGACGGCCTGTTGATCGGCCTCGGATCGCGCGCCTCGACCGCAGCGATGCTCGCCATGGTCGGAGGTTCACTCATCGTCGGTGCAACTCCGCTCGAACACGAGGACGCGAGCGGCTGAGGCGCTGCGAGCATGCGCATCTGCTGAGAGTTCTGCGGGTCGACCGACCCGCTCGGCAGTCATGCTCAACGGATACCGATCTGAGCATCCGCGCCGGGCGGTCGACCCTCGACCAACCGGAGCAACACCGTCGCCGGAACCTCGAGCGGCAGAATCGTGCGAGTGATGAGCAGGTGGGTATCGGCGAGGTCGTCACGAACCGTCGGCCCGAACGCGCTCCAGAATGCGCCGTGGGCGGCGATCGTGAGTTCGGGCGGAAGTTGATCTCGCCCGAATCGCTCACCCATCTCGAACTCGTCGGCTCGGCCTTCGCGAAGCACTGGCCGTACGAGGTGATCGTCGTCATCGATCCCCCAGGATCGATGTAGCTCACAGAGCCTGCGATGGTCGTCGCGACTCAGACGGCCAGGTTCGATGGTCGTCGCGATGCGCACGCGGATTCCGCGCTCGACCAGGCGCGGTACCGCATCGACGACCTTGGCGAAGTTCTCGGGGCCGCGCAGTTCGTCGTTTCGGGCCGCGTCAGGCGCGTCGAGGGAGATTTGGAGCCTGACATCGCGCCCGACGAGGGGATCAGTGAGCCGAATCCGAGATCCTGTGAACTGGGTCCCGTTCGTGAGCAACGTGACCGGAAGTATCTCGGCCATCTCCGCGATCACGTTGGCGATGTCAGGTCGCAAGAAGGGTTCGCCGCCGGTGACGCCGATTTCACGGAACCCGAGGGCTGCCGCTTGGCGGGTGATCGCGATCATCTGGTCGCCGTCGATGATGCGCCGCTTGGAACGTGGCGATGACTCGGTCAAGCAGTAGGCGCACGCCAGGTTGCAGTGGTAGTTCGAGTAGATCCACACACGATCCGGGAGGGACTGCGTTTCGATTGCGGCGGCGACGCTCATCACGTTGAAAAACCTTCGGCCACGAGGCGCGCGGCCGTCTCGGGTGGCGTCGGCAGATCGAGTGCAGTACAGAACCGGTTGAGCAGCATCGTGACGCCGATGCAGTTCGTCAGCTCGACGATCTCGTAGTCGTCATAGTGAACTCGCATCGATTCGCTCGTGGCCGCAGACACCGGTCCTCGGCCGAGCGCGACCTCGGCGATCCAGGCGAGCAGCGAGCGCTCGCCCTCCTCGACGAAGACAGTGGTGGGGTCGAGATCGCCGCGCAGCGCTTGCACCTCGTCGAGGGAGAGCCCAGTGTCGATCGCAACCACGGTGTGCGCCGCAACGCAGTAGCGGCACTCGAGCAACGCCGACGTCCTCAGAATTGCGATTTCCTTCAGGCGGACTCCGGTCGAGCCGGCGCTCAGCGACGAACCGAAGTACGGAAGCGCCGCCTCACACAGTTCCGGCACCTGGGCGAACGCCGCTGCGATCGGTCCCGGATCGGCCCCCGACGCGAACATCGAGGCAACCGACAACGGGGCGCTTCGCTCCTCGATCAGGCGAATGACTGACACACGATGACCCTAGATGCATCGCACGGCGTCGGGCGTCGATGCTTCCGGCGAGTTCACGGCTTCGTAAGAAGACACGATGCTCGTTCCGGTGCCCGAGCACGGCTTTAGTCTCTGACGACCGAACGGAGGGAAGCATGCGAGTCGTCGTCCTGGGAGCGTCGAGCGGGTTGGGACGTTGCATCGGTGTCGGGCTAGCCCGACGGGGCGCGCGAGTCGCCTTGCTTGCGCGCCGCGCCGAACGACTGGCGACTGCGGCGGCTGAAGCCGGCGATGGAGCGCTGCCGATCGCGTGCGACGTGACCGACCCGACGTCGTGCAACGCGGCCATCGCTGAAGCGGCTGCCGGACTCGGTGGCATCGACGCCTTGGTCTACGCGACGGGCATCGGGCCGCTCGGCCATGTGCTCGAACATTCGGCTGATACCTGGGCGCACGCGTTCGCGACCAACGTCACCGGAGCCGCGCTGGCGACGAGCGCCGCCATCGATCACCTCGTCGCGAGTTCCGGCACCGCGATCTACCTGTCGACCGTCAGCGCATCGATGACGCCACCGTGGCCCGGGCTCAGCGCCTACATCGTGTCGAAGGCTGCGCTCGACAAGCTCGTCGAAGCTCTGCGCGTCGAACACCCTCACGTCGGATTCACTCGCCTCGTCGTCGGCGATTGCGCCGGCGGCGAAGGTGACGGGACCACCGAGTTCGCGAACGCCTGGGATCCGCAGGTCGCCGCTGAGTTCGGCACCTCGTGGGTGAGCAAGGGCTATATCACCGGCTCGATGATCCAAGTCGATCAGCTCGTCGACGTCGTCGACCACATCGCGCGCGGCGGCGCGAGCTACTCGCTGCCGTCCGTCACCATCGCCCCGCGCCCGACCCGACCGTGACCGATCGGCGCAGGCGTTGGGACGTCGTCGGTCGTCGCCTTACGAGCGCCCGAGCAAGAAGTTCGCGATCGGAGTCGCCGACGGGAATCGTTCAGTGACCGCGGCGGCCAAGAAGCCCGCGTCACTGATGACGGTCGTGCCCGTGATCGCCGACGCGGCATCGCTGCACAAGAAGACGAGTGGATACGCCTGTTCCAGCGCAGTCGATGCTTCGACGCCGACCTCGGCTCGATAGTCGGCGCCGAACCCCAGCCACGTGTCAGCGTTCGCGCGAGCGAGGGGCGTGTCGGTTGGACCCGGACAGATCGCGTTGATCCGGATTCCTCGTGTGAGCAGGGACATCGCTTCGCGAGCGACGTACGCGCACACCGCTTGCTTGCTCCAGTAGTAGTCGGCTTTGCCCTGCGCGTGTGCCCAGGCACTCGCCTCGTCCACATCGGAGATATCGAGATACTCGTGCAGCAACGGCAGGCTCGCCTGCCAGCCGAGGCCCGCTGCCGACGAGATGAAACCGATCGCGCTCCCTCGTTCGAGCCAGTTGCGATCGAGCAGTCGTTCGATCAGGTACCGATGCCCGAGGAAGTTGATCTTTTCGATCCCGGGGGTTCCGTCAGCGACCCCGGCGCACGAGAACAGCACATCGATCGGGCCGCCGAGTTCATCGAGCGCGCCGTCGATCGAATTCGTGTTGGCGAGATTCACCGGAACCGCCGTCACGCCCTGTGCCGTGATCGCGGCGAAGTCCATCGCCACGACCTCTGCCCCGGCGTCGCGCGCCACCTCGACCGTCGCGGCGCCCATGCCCGACGCGCCGCCGACGACCACC
>SXGT01861628.1_pt1 | contig 22758 bp, 24 predicted proteins | sample 3176221 | NCBI WGS metagenome assembly SXGT01 (sample SAMN11356862, study PRJNA531348) | freshwater metagenome | isolation source: freshwater sample F1-120 | place: China: Fuxian Lake, Yuxi | collected 2017-12-25
AACGGACCCGCGGCCAGTGTGTCGACTGCGGCAGCACCGACCTCCTCGAAGACGACCACCAGCCCGCCCACGAAACAACCAAACGGACGCACACCGACGAACTCGAACCCCGCTGCCCGACCTGCCACCATCGCAAACACCGACAATGAGCGTGCGGCGAACTTTCATCGCGGCAGGACTGGATCGAACCCTTCGTGGATGATCGTCGCGAGTCGATCACGGGCGATGTCGTCGAAAACGCGACGTTCATGGGGCACGACGGGAGTCGGAAGCTCACTCAACGGGAACCACTCGAGCGCGGCCGTCTTCGCGGGTTCGGCGATCGACGGCTCGCCTCGCCACGTTCGACACTCGAAGAAGAAGTCAACTCGCTCGTCGGTCGCACCATGCGGAGTCTGCGTGCGATGCATGGTGCACAGCGGGCGCAGGTTCGAGGCCTCGACCTCGATTCCGAGCTCTTCGGTCGCCTCGCGTCGAGCGGCGTCGACCACTGACTCGCCGAGTTCGATGTGCCCGGCCGCGGCGCAAGCCCAGTGTCCATCGCGATAGCCGGTGTTCTGCCGGAGTTGGAGCAGCACGTCGGCGTCGGAGCGAAATACGACGTACACCGACGGTACGACCATGAACCTGCTCACGTGCCGAGCGTAATTCTTGTTCTCTCCATCACTGCTTGCGCAGTACGTACTTCGCGATGACGTCGGAGTCGTACTCGGCGGACTCGATCGTGAAGCCGACTCGGTGGATCATCGCTTCGAGCAACCAGGTGTGAAGGCGAACCGGGGCCCGGGAGACGGGCCACCCAACGGCGATAGGGTGCCGAGATGGCGCGGTTCCGGTACTCCCGGTGGGACGGTTCGCAGGTCGGTTTCGACTACGACGCCGACACATTGCTCGGCGAGATGACCGACGATCTGTTGTACCACGGCGACCTCAACGCGGCGATGCGGCGGCTCATGCAGCAGGGGATGCAAGACCGCGAAGGCCGCGACATGCAAGGCCTGCGCGACATGCTCGACCAACTCCGTGAGCGTCGCCGCGACCTCCAGGAGCGCTACGACCTCGGCGGTGTCTACGACGACATCAATCAGCAGCTCGACGAAGTGATCGATCAAGAGCGCCAAGGTCAGCAGCGACGCATCGACGAGGCGACCTCCCAAGGCGACGAACGCCGCGAGGAGATGCTGCAGCAGATGGCCGCGGAGCGGCGCATGGAGCTCGACAACCTTCCGCCCGACCTCGCCGGACGAGTGCAACAGCTCCAGAACTACGACTGGATGGATGACGCGGCACGCGAACGCTTCGAACAACTCATGGACGAGCTACGCCAACAGCTGCTCGACAACATGTTCAACCAACTCAGTCAGGGTCTCTCTCAGCAGAGTCCCGAACAGCTCCAGCGAACCAAGGACATGATGGCGGAACTCAACGAGATGCTCCGCCAGCGAGAGGCCGGTGAAGAACCCGACTTCGAGGGGTTCATGGATCGCTACGGCGACATGTTCCCGGGTAACCCGCAGAGCCTCGACGAACTGCTCGAACAGATGGCGCGCTCGATGGCGGCGATGCAGCGGCTCCTCAACTCGATGTCGCCCGAGCAACGCGCACAGCTACAACAGCTCGCCGAGTCGTTGCTCGACGACATGGACCTGCGCTGGCAGGTCGATGAGCTTGCGCGAAATCTGCAGAACGCGTTCCCGCAGATGGGTTGGGGTCAATCGATGCCGTTCCGCGGCGACGAGCCGCTCCCGCTCAACTCGATGACCGGCATGCTCGAACAGATCGGCGACATCGACGCACTCGAGAACATGCTGCGCAACGCGACCGACCCGAGCAAGCTCGCCGAGGTCGACCCCGATCAGCTTGCCGAGATGCTCGGCGACGACGCGGCCGAGTCGCTGCGTGAACTCCAGAAACTCGCCAAGACACTCGAAGAGGCCGGGCTCATCGAACAACGCGAGGGTCGTTACGAACTGACGCCGAAGGGCATTCGGCGAATCGGCCAACGTGCGCTCGGTGACCTGTTCAAGAAGCTCGTAAAGGACCGTGCCGGCAAGCACGAGGTCGAACGCAGCGGCATCGGGCACGAGCGAAGCAACGACCACAAGCCCTACGAGTTCGGCGACCCGTTCAACCTCGACGTGGGCGAGACGATCCGGAACGCGATCTGGCGGACGGGTGGTGGCGTGCCGGTCCGTCTCGCGCCCGAGGACTTCGAGATCGAAGTCACCGAACAGATCAGCCGCAGCGCGACGGTGCTGATGCTCGACGTCTCACTGTCGATGGAGATGCGCGGCCGCTTCTTGTCGGCGAAGAAGGTCGCGATGGCGCTGCACTCGTTGATCTCGAGTCAGTTCCCGCGTGATTACCTCGGCATGGTCAGCTTCGGGCGGGTCGCTCGTGAAGTGAAGCCCGAGAAGCTGCCCGAGGCGACCTGGGACTTCGAGTGGGGCACCAACATGCAGCACGCGATGATGCTCGCCCGCAAGATGCTGGCCCGCCAGACCGGCCAGAAGCAGATCATCATGATCACCGACGGCGAGCCGACCGCCCACATCCTTCCGGGTGGCGGAACGTTCTTCGACTACCCGCCCGACCCTCGCACGATCGAGGCGACGCTGCGCGAGGTGATGCGGTGCACGAAGGATGGCATTCGCATCAACACGTTCATGCTCGAGGAGAGCTACTACCTGCGTGATTTCGTCGAGCGCATGATGAACATGAACCGCGGTAGGGCGTTCTTCACCACGCCCGAGAACCTCGGCGACTACGTCCTCGTCGACTTTCTCGATCACAAGCGCACGCAGCGTCGGGCGTCGTGATGTAGCTCGTCGTCACATTCCTTCAGGCGGCCCGGCTCCCCGGTCGATAGAAGGGACTCCGCATGGAAGCGCGGATACGAATCGGGAGAGGCACGGATGCCGGAACTTCGGGCGCAACCAAGGCTGCTGGTCGTTCACGACGACGGTGCGATCGTCCACGACGTCGAGGCGACGTTGCCGGGCTGGTGGGTTGGTGCTGTCGACCACGGTGACCTTGCCATCGCCGAGGCCTCGTACTTCGACGCGGTCCTCGTCGACCTCGAACGGGAGCCTGCCGACGGGTGGTTCGTGCTGGCCCGGCTCGCTCCGCACGTCGATGTCGTTGCCGTCGGACCGCGTCGACACACGGCGCGCGCAATGCGGCTGGGCGCGATCGCGGTGGTCGGGTCGATCGGTGCGCTGGGTGACGCGCTCGACGCGTCACTCGTCGCGTAACCGTGGATCAACGCCCCCAGGTCACCTCGAGCGCGAGCTGATCGGCGACGAGCTGGACACGGCGCACGAGTTTTTCGGGTCCGTCGATGACTCGGTGCACGGCGGACAGACCCGCCCGTTCGAGGAGGCCCTTCTCGGTCAGGACCCACTCGCCACGCTCGGCACAGCGCGCGTGTGCTTCGTTCAGCGCCGCGAGCCCGAGCTCCGTGACCACCTGGGTGAGTTCGACCCGCCGCGCGTGCGCGGCGGCGCTGCGCAATGCACCGGCCGCGAGATTCCGCCAGATCGGTGGTGCGCTCTCGCGGAGGGCATCGGAGAATTCGGGTCGAGGAAGGCTTCCATGCATGGTGCGCGAGACAGCCAGCGCGCCGACTGCGTTGTAGGTCGGGATCCCCGCGGCGTATCCGACCAGTCGATGGATCTCGAAGCGGCCTTCGTCGGCGTCGTGCCACCAGCGCTCGACCTCGTCGAGATCCTGGTAGATGAGATCGACGGCGAGCCCATCGATGGTGAGCCACGCTCCGCCGTTGATCACCGGTCCCCACTCGCGTGCCTCGAACACTCGGCCGGCCATCCCGAACGCACGGATCGGGGACACATCGAGTGATCCGCGGTAGAAAACGCCGAGATCCCAGTCGGAGTCGTGGCGTTCGTCGCCCCGGGCGCGTGAGCCGCCGAGTGCAATCGCCTCCACGGCGGGGAGGTCGGCGAGGCGAGCCGCGAGGGTCGCGATCGGTTCGGGCAGCTCGACCACGACGCTGTTTCTATCGTCTGGTGTGCAACGATCAGGCGCCATTCGAGACGGTGACCACACCGACCGATCGAGGAGCGACGAATGAGCGAGACGAACCGATTCGAGCTGCCCACCACCGAGGCCGAATGGCGAGCGCGCCTCACGCCTGCGCAGTACCACGTGACCCGCGAGGCCGGCACCGAACGAGCCTTCACCGGGGAATACTGGGACAACCACGAAGACGGCATCTATCGCTGCGTCTGCTGCGGGGCCGACTTGTTCGACAGTGAGCACAAATTCGAATCGGGCAGCGGCTGGCCGAGCTTTTGGCAACCCGCGCCGAACGCGGCCATCGACGAGGAGACCGATCGCAGCCACGGCATGGTCCGGACCGAAGTGCGCTGTTCCAACTGCGACGCCCATCTCGGCCACCTCTTCGACGACGGCCCCCGGCCAACCGGCCAGCGTTACTGCATCAACTCAGCTGCGCTGCAGTTCGACGACCGCGACTGACCAGTCCCCGAATCGTTCTCGGGGCGGCGGATCGCGCGCGAAACGATTCGTGGGGTGAAGTGCGACACAGGTGGAGGATGTCACCGGATTGCGGATCGGGGTTCGGTGCCGGCGGCGAGGGCACGATCAAGCGGACATGGCCTTCGTCGTCGGCATCACCTCGGCTCGATCGGGTGACTGGAAGCGTGGGGTCGCCGCGAACGTGGCGGCGCGACTTGCGGCCGACGCGGATATCGATGCCGGTCCGAGGCGGCGTCGCGTCGCAGTCGTCGATGTCGATGCGGCCGACTGCGATGTCGGCGACCGTTTGGGGATGGCGGTGCGCGGTTCGCTCGAATGGCCGCGGCTCACCGTCGTTCCAGCCGCTCGCGATCTGACGCTTCCGGCGGCGAGGCGGCGAGTCGACGTTGTGGCCGCCGACCATGACGTCGTCGTCGTCGACCTCCCGCGGGGCGCAGGCGTTCCGGGGCCCGCGCTCGAAGCCGGGCTGCTCGACCGGTTCGATCGCTTGGTGGTCGCGCTCGAACTCACGCCCGACGCAGTCCGACGGACTGCTCGCTGGGTCGAACTGGTTGCCCGCGCCAAGGTTCACGGACACCTGCCCGGTCAGCTGAGTGTCGTCGCAGTCGTCGTGGGCGAAAACGTCGGAGATCGGGCCGATCGGCGCGCGACTGCGGATGCGGTCGGGGTTCCGGTCGTCGCGGGGATCCCCCAACTCTGGGGCCGCGCGGCTCCGAACCTCGGTTTCGGACCGACGCTCGGATTCGACGTGCTCGACGACGCGCTTCGAGCGGCCGCGTTCGCTACCGCCGATCAGGTGTCGAACTCGCGCCAGCCGGCTTCGCACATAGGCCACAGTTTCGAAACGGCCCACGGAGCGGTGGCCTTCGTGAAGTGACCGCCGTCCTCGGGACGAGGGACGAGTCCGTCGATCGTGCGCGGGCACGGGACGCCATCGGGACACAGAACTCGCGAGAACTCGACGACCGTGGCCGAGCCCGAGTGGCGACCGGCGAACGCGTGCAGCCGGGCGCGTAAGGCGGCGATCGCGCCGTCGGGATCGCGGTTCGCCTCACCGACCGGTGACGCGGCGTTGGGCGTCGTGTCGACGAGGACCACCTTCGCCCCGCCGCTCGTGACGATGTTCCAGCGATCCTCGAGGGTCGCGTCGAGATCCGCGATCCACTCCGACGATCCGGCGCGTACGTGCCGGCCATCGACGATGCGATCTGCGGTCTCCCATCCCGACCACCAGATGACGACGTCGGGGTCGTGTTCGGTGATCATTCGCTCGAGTCCGTTGCGAACGACCTTGGCGCAATCCTTGGTCCACGAGATCGGATTGCCGTCGTCGTCGGACACGAGGCCGATGGCGATCCCGCAGCCGGGGACCACGTAGCTGACCAGACCGGTGCCGCGCGCCGAGGCTTCGGCCTCGAAACCCGCCAGGGCCGACGCCGGTATCGAGTCGCCGATCACCGCAACTGTTCGGGGCTCGAAGGCCGCGCCGACCGCGGTGGGCGGAGGATCGGTGCCCGCCGCGATCAGGACTTCGGGTTCGGGTTTGTCTCCGGCGACCGACCCGGGTTTCGCGTGCGCCTGGAACTCAGGGGTGGTCGCGCCGAGTGTCGCCACGAACAGGGCCGGTACGAGCACGAACGTGGTTGCGATGGAGACGCGACCGAACCTCCGTTTCGCCAACGCGCCGCGGCGGATGGGCGTCTCGACGAGGCGCCACGAAACTTCGGCGGCGACGAGCGTCGCGGCGATGCGAACCGCGGCCAGCCGCCAACCCTCGAGGCCGGTGCGAGCGGGTTCGAGTGCCACGATCGCCGGCCAGTGCCACAGGTAGATGCCGTACGACCGTTGCCCGATCCACCGCAGCGGCGCGACCGACAACGCCCGATCGAGCAGTCCCGGCCGGACGGAAGCCGCGATGAGCGCCGCGACGGCAACCGCAGCCAGGAGGTACCCGCCCTCGTACATCACATCGTCGGCGTCATCGACGAGATACACAGCCGCGAACAACGCGGCGAGCGCCACGAAACCCAGACCTTGGAGTGCACGATCGCGTCCGGCACGACCGGTCGGTTCGGTCGACGACGACCAGCATGCCAGCACGACGCCGACGAGCAATCCCTGCGCCCGGGTGTGGGTCGCGTAGTAGACGAACGACGGGTCGGCGGTGTCGACGAAAGCCGCCATTGCCGCGGCCGAGGCGATCGCACCGACTGCGCTGACCCAGCCGAGTGTGCGGGCCGGCCGGCGTCCGCGACAGCAGGCGATGACGAGCAACGGGAACAGGATGTAGAACTGTTCCTCGACGGCGAGCGACCACGTGTGGCGCAACGCGGAAATGACCGACTGCGAATCGAAGTAGCTCTGTTCCGACAGGGCGAAGCGCCAATTCGCGACGTAGAGGATCGCTGCCCAGGCATCGGTCCGCAGGCGGTCGAGCGTGGTCGTGGGTGCCCACCACTGCGCGTAGGCGGCGACCGCGACGAGGACGCCGCCGAGTGCCGGGAGCAACCGGCGGGCGCGGCGGACCCAGAACGCGGTGAGGCTCACCCGCCCGGTTCGGTCGCGCTCGGCGAGCAGCAGACCGGCGATGAGATAGCCCGACAACACGAAGAAGATGTCGACACCCAGAAATCCGCCGGGGAGAACGTCGCCGTCGAGGTGATACGCGGTCACCGCGATCACCGCCAAGGCGCGAATGCCGTCGAGCGCCGGTCGATACCGGTAGCCGACGCGCGCGAACGAGTCGTTCGCGGGGCGGCTCGCGGGGCTGAGGGTCGCGGTCGGAGCGCTCAAACGGGTGTCCTGCGGTGGCTGGGCTGGACGACCATGATGCCTCGCAGCCTCCTTGTCGCGAAAGGGTCCGGCGAACCAGTCTCACGGAGAGTGAGAAACCTGGCTCAGTCGAACACGAAGAGTGCGTTCTGGGGCCGGGACAGCGTCAGATTGCGGCCGGATTGCAAGGTTCCCCTTGCATCGACTGTGCGTTGTCGGCCAAGATGACATCACTGTAATTCCACTGGCAGCATTTGGTGGCGAGGGTGCCGCTCGACCGAGCGCCCAACCCGATCGCCACCACCAGGACGAGGGGGCCCGCCGGTGCACGACTTCGCCGCCAACATGATGATGCCGAACGCCGAAGAACGGGGCTGGCAAGAACGCGCCAACTGCCTCGGCGTCGATCCCGACCTCTTCTTCCCGGAGCGCGGTGCCTCGACCAAGGAGGCCAAGGGCGTGTGCGGCGGATGCGAGGTCAAGGTCGAGTGCCTCGAATACGCGCTCGCCCACGGCGAGAAGTTCGGAATCTGGGGTGGCATGTCCGAGCGCGAGCGTCGTCGGCTTCGTCGCCAGCGCGCCCTCGCCCGGCGCGGGTCTGCCTCCGCCTGATCGCTCAGCCGTCGCCTTCGTCGGCGACGACCGTGTGCACCGTGTCGGTCTGCGCGACCTGATCGGGCCCGGACTCCGAACTCGGCTGCATCGCGCGCCATCCACCGAGCGCGACCCGAGCTTCGATCGCCGCTTCGGTCGGGATTCGCGCCCAACGGAGAAAGTCTGCCGAGCACCGGTCGAGTTCGCGGCGCGGGGCCAGCCCGACCAACTCGACTGAGGCGATGTCGGTGCGCAGGCCGCGGGCGAGGTCCCGGACGTGCAGGAGCGCTTCTTCGAGCCCGGTTCGGTCCAAATCGACGAGGTTGAGCGAAACCTGCATGCGTTGCTGTTCGGCGAGGTAGAAGCTCAGCGCACGAACTCCAGGAAGACCGCCGCTCGACTCTCGGGTTCGGCGCACGATCTGGTTCGCGATCGGCGCGTCCGAGGTCAACAGCATGCAGTTCACCGCGATGAGTGGCTTGCGCGCGCCGACTGCCGTCGCGCCGAGGGTGTGATGGACGAGCGACGGCCCGTAATCGGGTCGGCGAGACTTGAACGCGGTGCGGCGGACACTCGGCAGATCTCGACCTTCGGGGTCGGCGTCGTCGTACAAGAAACACGGAACCGAATACGCCTGCGACCACCAACGGGCGAAGCTGTGCGCCGCCTCGACCGCGTGTTCGCGCTCGGCGGCCGTCGTACCCAGGGCGACGAACGGCACGACATCGATGACGCCGAGTCGAGGGTGTTCGCCGCGATGTTGGGTCAGGTCGATGCGCTTGGCCGCGATCCGGGCCAAGACACGAGATGCAGCTTCGGCGTCGCGCGCGCCCGGCCCGGCGAGCGTGAACACCGAACGGTGGTGATCGGCGTCGGAATGCCAGTCGAGCAACGACGCACCGCATGAGTCGACGAGTGCTTGCAGCACGTCCGGATCGCGACCCTCCGAGACGTTGACGACGCATTCGAGCACGGTGTCGAGACGACGGGGCCTCGGCGACGGCGATCCCCATATCCTGACCTCGTGCGCTTTGGTCTCGCCCTCCCGCAATACGACGTCTCCATCGCCGGAGAAGACCCGCTGCGCTTCGAGACCGTGGCTGAGTGGGCCGGCGCGGCCGAGCGCCTCGGACTCGACTCGATCTGGCTCTCCGATCACCTTCGCTGGGACCTGGCGAAATACGGCGGCACCGCCGAACCGTCGGGGCTGTTCGAGCCGATCGTGACGCTTGGAGCGCTCGCGCAACAGACGCAGCGCATCCGACTCGGCACGCTCGTGTTGCTGGAGGCGCTCCGACCCCCTGCGGTGTTGGCGAAGTCGCTCGCGACGCTCGACCGACTCAGCAATGGCCGACTCGACGTCGGGCTCGGAGCGGGCTGGTACGCCCCCGACTACGAGGCGATCGGCTCGTCGTTGCCCGCGCCGGGTGTGCGAATCGACCGACTGTCCGAGTATCTCGCGATCGTCACGCGACTGCTGACGGGCGACACCGTCGCCTTCGCCGGGCAGCATCACCGCGTCGATGGTGCGGTGCTGTTGCCACCTCCGATCCAGACGCCCCGGCCGCCGGTGTGGGTCGGAGGACGAGGAGATCGGTTGTTGGGATTGGTCGCGCGGTTCGCCGACGGTTGGAACACCTGCTGGGCGATCACGCCCGACGCGTATCGAGACCGCCTCGCGGTGCTCGACGCGGCCTGCGAGCGCTGGGCGCGCGACCCCTCGTCGGTTCGACGGTCGCTCGGTCTGTACACGCTCATCGGTGAGAACGAGGCCGACCTGGCGCGCCGGTTCGATCGACTCGTCGAACGCAGCCCCAAGGGTGTGCTCGACGGTCAGACGCTGGCGTCCTTCCGCTCGGGGAGGCTGGTCGGCACGGTTCAGGAAGTGCGCGAGATGGTCGATCAATGGGAAAGCCTCGGGGTCGAGGAGATCATCTGCGGCCTCGGTGCCGTGCCGTTCCAGGCCAGTGCCTTGGACGATCTCGAGATGGTCGCCGCGGCGCTGCGGTGAACTGCTCCGAGGGCGATAGCCTCACCGAAGGTCGCCGCTGCGAAAGGCTGTCCCATGCCGGGAACCACTGAGTGGATCATCATCGCCGTCGTCGTCTTGTTGCTGTTCGGCGGGGCCAAGCTGCCCAAGCTCGCTCGATCGCTCGGCCAGGCCCAGACCGAATTCAAGAAGGGCATCAAAGAAGGTGCGGGCGACGAAGCGACGGCTTCTGAGTCGACGAGTTCGGACAAGCCGACCACCTGAGCCGATCCCGCACCGATGAAACCCGACCGCGCCCGGGAACTCTGTCGCCCGCGCGTACGTTGGCCCGATGCCCGACGATGCTCCCACTTGGGAGGACATCGCCCGTAGCCACGGACGATTCCTCTACAACGTGGGGTACCGCCTGGCCGGCAACGACGCCGATGCCGCCGACCTCGCCCAAGAAGCACTGCTTCGGGTCCGTCGGGGGCTGGAGTCCTATCAACCGACGGGTTCGCTGGAGGGCTGGTTGGCCCGGATCGTCACGAACATCTTTCTCGACGAGGTGCGGCGCAAGCGTCGGCGCCCGACGATCGCGCTCACCGAGCACAACGAACATCGTCTGCCGGCGAGTGCCGGAGCCGACGTCGACGCGCAGCAGCGCAATCTCAGTGCCGACGTCCAGGCCGCGCTCTTGACGCTCGCCGACGAGTTCCGGGTCGCGGTCGTGCTCTGCGACATCGTGGGCATGAGCTACGACGAGATCGCCGAGCACCAAGGCGTGCCGGTGGGCACCGTCCGGTCGCGCATTCACCGCGGTCGCACCCAGTTGCGGGAGAAGCTGTCGTGAACGACGATCGCATCTCGGCGTATCTCGATGGCGCCTTGGCTCCCGACGATCGCGCCGCGTTCGAACGCGATCTCGCCGCCGATCCCCGCCTCGTCGAAACGCTGACCGCGGTGGCCACGGTACGCACGACGTTGCGGTCGCTGCCCTGGCACGAACCACCGAACGGTTTCGCAGATCGGCTTCTCGCGGCCGGCGCCGCCCACGAAGAATCGCGCGTGGTGGCGCAGCGGCGCGTTCGGAGCTGGGCGGCGATTGGTGCCGCGGCCGCGGCCGTGTCGCTCGCGGTCTTCGTGGCCGAGGATTCCGATCGTTCGCCGGTACAGCCGGCCATCGACGAAGCCGGTGATGGTCATGTCACCAACGCCGGTCTGGCCGACGACCCGATCATGTTGCTCGCCCCGGCCGCGGGGGGCGAGCCGTGATCGACGCACTGTTCAGACCGAGCCGGCTGCGAGCTTGCGCGTTGGGGACGTTGGGCGGGCTCGTGGCCATGGCTGCCGTACTCCCGCACGCCGCCGCGGACACGAACCAGAGCCCGGCCTCCGAACTGCTCGCGCAAGCTCGCGCGCAACTCAGCAGTACCGGCTTCGAGGGCACCGTGATCGTCGAATGGGCTACGAGTGACGGCGTCGAACGCAACCAGGTCGAGATTCATGGTGTCGGCGGAACGATCGAAGTACGCGACGAACAATCGCTGGCTCGAACCGCGATCACGATCGACGCGGAATCGAGTTTCGACGTCGTCCCCGACCCGGGCGCGAAATACGACTTGACGCTGCGAAGCGGCCCGTCGATCCTCGATCGCACGACGACGCTGATCGAGATCCGACTACCCGACGACGACACGTTGCTCGAACGAATCTTCGTCGACGACGCCAGTGGGATCATGCTGCGCCGCGAGCGATTCGCGCCCGACGGGTCGATCGTTCGAGCTGTTTCGTTCGTCGAATTCTCGCTGAGCGACGACCCGATCGACGTGCCGCCCATTGAACCGGACGAATCCGATCCGGTGGGGCGGCTCGAAGGTATCTACCGCGATCCCGCCTCGGCGGGCGACCGATTCGAACTGCTGTCGCGCACCATCGACGTCGAAGGCAACGCACACCTGCTCTACGGCGACGGCTTGCTCACGGTCTCGGTGTTCGAAGAGCCCGGAGCGCTCGACTGGAGCGCCGTTCCTCCCGGCGGAGTAGCAACCCGAGTCGACGGGGTTCGCGCGTTGCGTTACGAGCGGTCGATCGGCACGACGTACCTGTGGGAGCGCGGTGGCGTGGTGTACACGGCAGTGAGCGACGCGCCAGAGTCGCAGATTCTCGGAGTTGCGGAGTCGGTGTCGACGGGCCGCGAATCGAACGTCGTCGCGCGCCTGGCGCGCACGTCGCTCGACGTGTTCGCGTTGTGAGCGATCAGACGAGCGCGCGACGTTTCATGATCCGGCGCCGTTCCCGCTCGGAAGCGCCGCCCCAGACCCCATGCTCGATGCGATGCTCGAGCGCGTACTCGAGACACTCGGTCTTGACGTCGCAGGTCGCGCACACCCGCATTGCACGCTCGACCCCCGAACCGTCGGAGGGAAAGAACTCGCCCGGGGTGACACCGCGACACTTCGCGTCGAGCATCCACTCCATCCCCTCGGGCATCGTTTCGACGGTGTGCTGGTCGCGGGACTCGTCACTCATGGCTTCTCCGACGCTCGAGGATGCTGCGAGGTTCCCTCGCAGTCCGGTCGTTGGGTCAGGTCTTGGCTTGTGGTTGGTTCCTCGCTGATGCTTGCACGTCGGGACGCTCGAATCCGCGCGGGCGAAGTCTCAGCGAGTTCTCAGCCGACGACGGGAACGTGCGTGTTGGGAGAATCGTTCCCGAGACGTTGCCCCGATCATGTGAGGATTTGATGAACGACCCGACGCCTGAAGCCCCCCAATCCGGACAAACACCGGGTTCGGTGCCGAGTTGGACTCGACCGCCCACGCATCGGGCCGACGAGGTCTCGAGCCCGTCGGCGCTGCCGCCCTCGTCGATTCCGAGCCGAGGATCGGGACCAAGCCGCATGAACAGCGCGCTCGTCGGCGGGGCGGTGGGCGCGCTCGTGGCCAGTCTCGTCACCGCAGTCACGTTCTCGGTGGTCGACGATCGCGAAGCCGTCGACGCGGCGGCGCCGATCGTCACCGCGGCGCCGAGCCGAGCCGAACCCGCTTCGCTCGGCGAGACCGACCTGCGGTCGTTGCTCGACCGAGTACGACCGGCGGTCGTTCGTATCACGGTCGAACAAGACGGATCTTCGGCGGGCGAAGGGACCGGCTTCATCGTGGCGAGCGACGGAGTGATCGTCACCAATGCGCACGTGGTCGGTGACGCGGACCGGATTTCGGTCACCCTGTCGGATGGCAATGTCGAGTCCGCCGAGTTGCTCGGCGCGCAGGCGAACTACGACGTCGCGGTCATCAAGATCGACGAGACCGGCCTTGCAACGTTGCCGCTCGGCGACAGCAATCCACCGACGACCCAGGTGGGCGACGGCGTGATCGCGGTCGGGAACGCGCTGGGTCTCGAAGGCGAACTGTCCGTCACCACCGGGATCGTCAGTGCCCTCGACCGGACCGTTCCGGTCGGCGATGCCGAGCTCGTCTCGGCGGTGCAGACCGACGCGGCGATCAATCCCGGCAACGCGGGCGGTCCGGTGTTGAACACGCGGGGCGAGGTCATCGGTATCAACACCGCGATCGCGCCGACCGAGGTGGCCAACAACGTCGGATTCGCTATTTCGATCTCGTCGGCACAACCCATCATCGAAGCATTGCGCGCAGGTCGAACGCCGCACATCCCGTTTCTCGGCGTCAGCACGGAGACCGTCGACGCGGCGCGCGCCCGCGCCGACGATCTGATCTCGAAGCAGGGAGCGATCATCGTCGACGTGGTTTCGGGTGCTGCTGCCGACGACGCCGGCGTCGAGGCGGGCGACGTGGTGTTGTCCATCGACGGCGTGATGGTCACGAGCCGTGAGTCGCTGTTGCGCCAGATCCGCCTTCGCCGAGTTGGTGACGAAGCGGTGCTCGAGATCGAACGCGATCGCGAGGTCCTCGAACTGCGCGTCACGCTCGGAGAACTTCCCACTGACGGTGTGTGAGGGGGCGCGTCGTCGGCCTGTGTTCGAGGTCGGGCCCGTGTGAGACGCGCGGGCGCAGCGTCGTGGGCAGCCCGGGCGATGCGCGCGTCCTACGACCATTGTCCGATGGAAATCGTGCCGAATGGCCTTACGGTGGAGGTGTTGCACGGCGTGGGCGGGGTGCTGCGTCGCCGTGGCCACCCAAGGCCGTTTCGAAAGGGACCCCACCATGTCGTCGACCTTGTTGCCCGGCGCCCGGACGCGTGTTCAGCGCCAGATGGTGCGACGTCGAAGGACCGCGCGGGTCGTCGCGGCCGTCGCGATCAGCACTGCATCGACCTTTGCCCTTGCAAGCGAACCGACGAGCGCGGCCGGCGAGGCGCCGAACGCATACGTGTTCCAAGGCGCGGGAGTGGGCGCCATCGACGTCGCGACCCGTGCGCCCATTGGCGGGGTCGCGGTCGGCGCCGCGGCGTCGGACATCGCGTTCTCGGCCGACGGCACCCGCACGTTCATCTCGTCGAGTGCCGCGAACCTCGTGCAGATCGTCGACACCGCGACCAACGCCGTCATCGAGACGGTCGCGACGGGTGTCGGGCCGAGTCACCTGGCAGTTTCGCCGGCGGGCGATCGCATCTACGCGATGCTGAACGACGGAACGCTCCAAGTCATCGACGTCGCGTCCGAATCGCAGGTCGCGAGCGTGGCGATCGGCGCAGCCGGCGACGTGGCCGTGACCGCGGACGGGTCTCGTGCCTACGTGGCCGCGGGCGCGCTCCACGAGATCGATCTCGCCACCAACTCGCTGGTCGCTTCGTTCGGTGATCAGTCGACGACGGTGTTGCTGTCGCCCGACGGAACCCGTGCATACGTGTCGAACGGTTACGGGGTGGGCCACGTCGACCTGACCACGCGTACGTTCTTGGTGACGCCACCGATCTGGAACATCTTCTCGTCGTCGATCGGCACCATCGCCTTGTCGCCGACCGGCGATCGACTCTTCGTCGGTGCTGGTTGGACGTTCGTCGACACGGGGTACGGCGCGGGCTTCTTCCCCGGGAACACGGTCAGCGTCATCGACACCGCGAGCTTCTCGATGGTCGGCTACGTCGCGCTGGGTTCGTCGGCAGCCGGTTGGCAGGGTCAACACCTGCCGTCGGGGATCGCAGTCACCCCCGATCGAAGTGCGATCTACGTCGGCGTCCCGCGCCTCTCCGGTGTCGTCGTCGTCGACTACCAGACGCTGGCGATCGAGCAGACGATTCCGATGTACAGCCCGGGCCGCATCGAGATCTCGCCCGACCCCGACGCGGTGATCCAGCCATACGCGGTCGATGCCGTCGACGACACCGCGGCATCGACGACGCTCGGCGGTCTCCAGTCGCCGAAGAACGTGCTCACCAACGACCGAGTGGCGGGCGTCGTCGCGAACACCGGGACCGTCTCACTCGAAGTCCTCTCGAGTAGCGATCCGGCCATCTCGTTGGCTTCCGATGGTGCGATCTCCGTCGCCGCCGGTGGTGCGGTTGGAACCCATTCGCTCGTCTATCGCATCTGTTCCCTCGCTGGCGCGGCGGCGTGCGATCAGGCGACGCTCACCGTTTCGATTCGCGAGACCTACGTCATCGACGCGGTTGCCGACTCGACCTCGACGTTCTCGGGCACGATGCCGATCGCGAACGTGATCGCGAACGACACGCTCAACGACGCGCCGGCAACGTTCCAGACGGTGAAGCTCACGCAGGTGTCGAGTCAGCACGCCGGCATCTACGTCGTGCCCGCCGACGGCCGGCTCTACGTGAACGTCGGCGCGCCGGGAGGTAGCTACGTGCTGCGGTACCGCATCTGTGAGATCGCCAGCCCCGTGAACTGCGACGAGACCGACGTGACGATCGACGTGACGCCGAATGCCGTAAATGCCGTGGACGACGCGGGCGGCCTCACCCGATCAGGCGGGACCGCGGTCGCGAACGTCATCACGAACGACACGTTCAACGGGGCCGCGGCTTCGTTCACCAAGGTGGGATTGTCGACCGTGTCGTCGTCGAGTCCGACGATTGCGCTCAACCCGATCACGGGACAGGTGACCGTGAGTTCGGGTGCACCGCTCGGCGTCCACACGCTCACGTACTCGCTGTGCGAGAAGGCCGTGGCCGCGAACTGCGACACTGCGGTCGTGACGGTCACCGTGAACCCCTATGTGATCGACGCGGTGAACGACTACGGCAAGGGTGCGTCGAAGTACGCGAACACGGTGATTCCGAATGTGCTCGTGAACGACCGGTTGGCGGGATCGGCGGTGTCCGCCGGGACGACCGGCAACGTCAAGCTGACGCGCGTGTCGCTGAAGCCGGCGAACAAGTACATCAAGGTCAACCTCACCACCGGTGCCGTCACGGTCACGGCTCCGACGAGTTCGGGCATCTACACCCTGACCTACAAGATCTGCGAGAAAGCGCTGCTCACGAACTGCGACACGGCCACCGCCACGATCGAACTGAGCGGCGGGTTGTAGACCGGCTCAGTCGGTCTCGAGCATTCGCCGGCAGACAATGGCTCGGGATTCGATGAGGCTCGTCAGTCGGTCGGCGAACTGACGGTCCTCCTTCGTGAGTGAAGCTGTCGCTCGTGCGGCGGCCAGTGCGTTGGGTGCCTGTTCGGCCAGCGCGGCGATTCTCGGGATCAACGCGTCCGCGGAGAGCCCGAGCTCCTTCGCCGCTCGATGCCAGTGCCGCGCAGCATGAACGCGGAGCCGGTACTCGCCGCCGAGGGACATGGCGAGTCGCAATTTCTGAGCGGGGACCGCGTAGGGGAGCGCGGAGGCGACGTCGTACATCGGTGCGAGGGTGATGTTGTCGCCCGCGAGTATCACCGAGTAGTTCTTCGCGTGAGCGTCGGTGCCCGCGATGATCCAGTTCCAGCCCAGCGCGTCGGCGAAGCGCGCGATCGCGTCGTTGGCCTCCCGCCGAGGGAGAACGCGCCGGTAGAGGGTTGCGATGTCGTGGGCGTTCGGTCCTCCGTCGGCCTCGTACTTCTGGTCCGGAGGCCGCGCAAGCGCTTGCGCGAGGTCCTCGGAGTGGACGCGAGTGAAGCGCCGACCTGTTTCTCGGCGATCGAATCGAGTCACGATCAGCGCTCGCCGGTCTCCGAAGCGTTCGAGCGTCGTCTCGGCGCTCGCAATTCCGAGATTGGCCGCGGCACGAAGACAAAGGTGCTCGTTGAGGTCATGGTGCGGCAACCCTGGAATTGAGGGCTTGACGATGTGGGTGGTCGGCACGGGACCGACGGGTACTCCCCATCGTCCGTCGCGTCGGTGGAGCGCCGTCTTCGCCTGGGCCCCAGCGAGGCTGAACTGACCTCGCGTGAGATCGCCGAACCAATCGGTCGGGTCGCGTTCGAGCGCCTCGAGCCGAGTCTCGACCTCGTGTTCGGTCAGCCATTCCACGCGCCCGCGACGCTGGAGAACCGCGTCGACGCGTCCGGGTGGTACGAAGCGCACCGCGCCTGGACAGTCCTCACCCACGGGCGTGCCGAGCAATGCGTACGGCGAGGACCACGGAACTGCGAACCGCCGCCCCCACTGCTGCAAGGTCGCTTCGTTGTCGGGGAGGAGATTTCGAACCCAGGATTCGACGACTCGATGTGTGTGCGTCGCAACCGCGACCGGCATGGACAGTGAGAGCGGGGTGGCGTTCTCGCCGCTCGCGTAGTCGGCGAAGTACGTGAATTGCATTCGCCCGTCGCGCAGCTTGCGAATCTCGCCGGCGACGTCGTCGCCGATGAGCACGGCCAGGACATCGGTCATGGGTGTAACCCCGGCGGATCGGCCGGCACGCGACCGACCAGTTCCAGCCCGAGTTCGCTGAGGACCGCGAGCACGAGATCGGTGGCGACCGAGGCTTTGCCGGCTTCGAAGTCGCTGACCCATTTGCGAGACACTCCGGAACGCTCGGCGAGTTCGCCCTGGGACCAGCCCAATGCCCGTCGTCTCCCGCGAGCGAACGCGGCCAAGTCGTGCGCGGTTCGGATCCGCATCGGTGCGCCTCCCGTTCTGTAACCGAACGATGACATTCTAGTGAAGTAACCGAGCGGTGTCAACCGGAAACGCGTGCGATCGGTGGCAGTTGATCGACGGCGAAGGGGGACGAGTGAAGGGCCGCGACGCAACGGCGATAGCGTCGGGTCGCCGAAGCACGCCAACGACACGAGGAGCGACCCGCGATGGCGATCAACCCCGAGGAACTGCAAGAGATCCCGCCGCAGGGTCATGTGAAGATCGTCTACATGGGCCCGGTCGCGCCCCACTGGGACGTCGTTCGGATCTTCGGCGATGGCAACACGATCCGGGAATTCGCCCAGCGCGTCGATGCCCGTTTACAGCTGCTGCCGCCGCACGACCCGCAATTTCGGCGCAACCGCGAGCGGGTCACCCGCGACGCCGAACGCGAACACCTCATCTGCGAGTGGGATCTGGGCTACGACGAAGACGCCGTCTGAACGTCTCCCGAGCGTTCAGGCCTCGCGCTCGTAACGGGCGCGCAGGATCACGGCCGATGCGTTGCACAGCAGCGTGATGGCGAGCAACACGATGATGGCCGCCGGCGCGAGTTCCAGCTTGAACGCCGACTTCGCTTCTCCGGCCCAGTTGTAGATGACCATCGGCAGTGCCGTGTAGTCACCGCGGAACGAATCGATGAGCGACTGGTTCGGTGTACGAAAGAAGGTGCCGAGAAACGCACCGGTGAGAATCAGCGGCGCGGTCTCGCCGAGCGCCCGTGACAACGACAGCACGGCACCCGTGAGGATTCCGGCGAACGCGTTCGGTAACACGACGGTGCGCACGACCTCCCACTGCGTCGCGCCGAGTCCGAAGGCGCCTTCTCGCAACGTCGACGGCACCGCACGGATCGCCTCGGACGCGGTGATGATGACGATGGGCAACACGAGCACCGCGAGCGTGAGACCGCCTGACAGCATGCTGCGTCCGCCGGTGAGACCGTTGCCGTCGCTCATGTCGGTGCCGAGCCACTGTACGAACACGGTGAGGCCCAGCAAGCCGTACACGACCGACGGGACACCCGCGAGGTTGCGAATGTTGAGGCGAACCAAGCGAGTGAACCGATTGTCGCGGGCGTACTCCTCGAGGTACACGGCGGTCGCGATGCCGAGCGGAAACGCCGCGACCGCGACGAACCCGGCGAGCATCAGCGACCCGCGGATCGCCTGGGCGACACCGGCGCGGCTTGGTGAGTTCGACAATTCGGCGGAGAGGAAGTCGGTGCCGCGGTCGGCGATCGTGCCCCAGCCGTCGGCGAACACCTGCACGAGCAAGGTCGTGAGGAACGCAAAGCAGGCGAGGAGGCAGAGCAACATCGCCGCGAGGAACACGATGCCGGCCCAGTCGGCTCGCCGCCCGGTGAGGCTCATCGGCCGCGGTGACGTCGTTGCGATGGCGGTCATCAGTACGCCTCCCGCAAGCGCCGCACGACGCGATCCGCGGCGATGTTCAACAACAAGGTGATGATGAACAGCAACAACCCCAAGAAGAACAAACTCTGAAAGGCCGCACCGGCGCCGCTGCCGCCGCCGCCCGCCACCGCGTCGGTTCCGGCTGCCAGCGACGCCATCGCCGCGGTGATCGTCTGGCCCTCGTCGTACGGGTTGGTCGTGAAGGGCGCGCCACCCGATCCGCCCGCGGCCAGCGCAACGACCATCGTCTCGCCGATCGCGCGGGAGGTCGCCAGGATCAAGGAGGCGACGATGCCGGAGATCGCGGCCGGGAACGTGACGCGCAGCGTGGTCGTGACCTTCTTGGCGCCGATGCCATAGCTCGCCTCGCGCAAGGTTCTCGGTACTGCCCGCAACGCGTCTTCGCTGACCGACGCGACCAGGGGGGTGACGAGAATGCCGACGCCGATACCGGCGGACATCAGGGAGAACAGGGTTGCGTCTTCGTTCAGATTCTGGACGATGTTCGGCGCGATCCAACGGAACGCGAAGAAGCCGAGCACGATGCTCGGGATGCCGGCGAGGATCTCGAGGATCGGCTTCAAGATCTTGCGCAGCCTCGCCGGCGCGTATTCGGCGAGGAACACGGCGGCGCCGAGGCCGAGCGGTGCCGCGATCACCATTGCGATCCCGGTCACGATCAGCGAACCGACGAAGAGCGTCGACAGGTCGTAACGCCCCTGACGTGGGAACCAACCGGATTCGGTGAGCGACGTCAGCTCGATGTTCTGCAAGAACGAGACCGACTCGCCGAGTAGCGACGCGACGATCGCCACGCTGATCAGCATCGACGAGATGCCCGCGGTGAGGAACACGCCGCGGATCGCGTCCTCGCGTCGCTGGCGGCGTCGGTTGCCGGCCAGCGGATTCGGGTTCGCGTCGATTGCGACGGTCATGGTCGGGGCTCCACCTTCAGCTCGGCGGCACAGTAGTGCGGGGGCGGGTCGGAGGACCCGCCCCCGCGGGGGAATGCTCAGCGTGTGCCGGGATCAGCCCTTGGCCGCGGTCCACGCGTCGCCGGTGGCCTGCCACGCTTCCTCGGTGAGCTGCACGTAGCCCGAGTCGGCGACCGACGTGTAGCCGTCTTCGCTCATGTAGAGGTCGACGAACGCGGCGACCGCGGGCTTGTCGGCGATGCTCGCCTTGTTGACGTAGATGTAGAGATCCCGAGCCACGGGGTACGACGCATCGGCGATGGTCTCGGGCGTCGGGGCGACACACCCGTCGCCACCGTCGACTTCGAGCAGCTTCACCTGGTCCGCACTCTCGCTGGCGTAGGCGTAGCCGACCCAGCCGAGGCTCGTCTCACTGCCGGCAACCCCGCTGATGATCTGGTTGTCGTTGGCCTGCGAGCTGTAGTCAGGGCGCACGGTCTCGACCTGGTCCTCGGTGATCTTGCCGGCTTCGAGTCGGGCTTCGGCGACGTCGCCGAGCGCGATCTCGATGAAGCTGTCGTAGGTGCCCGACTCGGCCCCGGGACCGGTGATGTCGAGGGGGGCTTCGGGGTAGTCACCCGACCCGCCGACCTCAGCGCCGAGGTCGTTGGCGTCGCCCCAGGTGTCGAAGCCCTCGGACTCGGGTCCGATCAACGCGTACAGGTCGGCGAAGCTGAGGCACGTCACCGCCTCGTTGGCCGGCGAGGTGATCACCGACAACCCGTCGATGGCGACCTTGAGCTCGACGTACTCGATCCCGGCGTCGGCGCAAGCGGTTGCCTCTTCGTCCTTGATCGGGCGGCTGGCGTCGGAGATGTCGGTCTCGCCCTGGCAGAACAACTGGAAGCCGTCGCCGGTGCCCGGGCCGTCGACGCGAACGTCGACATCGGGGTTGTCCTCCGAGAACAGCTCGGCGACGAGCGAGGTGATCGGCTCGACGGTCGAGCTACCGGACACGACGACCGATCCGGTCAGGCCCGAAGCGCCTCCGGGCTCGTCGTCGCCGCCGCACGCGGCGAAGGCCAGCGCGGTGGTGAGTCCCAAAGCGGACAAACGGACTGCTCGTTGCTTGCGAATCAAGATTCGCCCCTTCCTCGAGGTGGCTCGAAGTGTTCGAGTGAGTTGACGCTGCAATCGCCGTGCCGCATCCGCTGCTGGCACTTGGACGTCGAGGCCAACCTACGGACGCCCGGTGGACAACACCCCGCGTCGAGGTGAACGAACGATGAACGAACGCTGAAGGGTCACCGATCGGCAACCTTGGGACGTCAGGCGTGGTGTTCGTCGGGCTCGCTCGGGAGGTGGCCGGTGACGATGAAGCGAACCCAGCGTCCGATCGTGACTGCGTGGTCGGCCGCCCGCTCGTAGTCGCGGCCCACGAACGAGATCTGTACGGCCTTCTGCAAGCTCGATTCGTCGGGCGCGCCCTCCGAGAAGATCGCCCGGAACAAATCCTTCTGGAGGTCGTCCATGACGTCGTCCATGTCGGGCAACGCCGCGGCCGCAGCCGCGTCGTTGTCGGCGAAGGCATCGATTGCGAGGTGATGCAACATCGAGGCCTGGCTCCCCATGCGCTCGATGATGCCGCGAACCCTCGGCGGCAGTTCCCGCGGGTAGAGGCGCCGGGTCGCCCGCGCGACGTTCTTCATCAGGTTGTCGGTGAGCTGGACCTCGTGGATGATTCGCATCACCGCGAGGAGTGTGCGCAGGTCCGCGGCGAGTGGCTGTTGCAGCGCGAACACCTGGTAGCAGCGTTGTTCCAGTTCGAAGATCTCCGCCTTCAGGCGATTGTGCTCGTCGTACACCGCCGAGACCAGGTCGAGGTCGCCGTCGAGGATCGACGTCGTGGCGCGGGCGATCTGCTCGCCGACCTTGGCCGCCAGCTTGGTGACGTCGGCCTTGATCTCGGTGAGTTGTTCGTCGTAGCTCTTGCGGGTTTCGCTCATGTCATCGGTCCAGGACACTGGGTTCGGGGTCTCGCGCGTCATGGCCCCATCTTGGGTCCGTGTTCGCACGACCATGGATGGATGCTGCCGCGATCGTCGGTTGTTCACCGTCCGTTCACTCGCCGGTCGCTTGCACCTTACGGTCTAGCCGCCTCGCGTACCTACCGTTCCGTTTGCCCCACTCGGATTGCTCCGCGATGCTGGCAGCAGACAACCGCCGATCCGGAGCACTCGTGAGCGACAGCCCCCAACCCACGGACAACGACATGACTTCGACCATGGTGACTGCGCCCATCGTTGCCGCTCGCGACGATGCGATCGACGAGGACCGAGAGGTCGTCTTCGGGCTCGACGACGTCGAGGTGACGTACTCGGGTGTGATCGCCGTCGCGGGGGTGTCGCTCGAGGTCCGTGCGAACGAGATCGCGGCGCTGATCGGGCCATCGGGTTGCGGCAAGAGCACGTTGCTTCGTTGCCTGAACCGCATGAACGATCTGATTCCTGGCGCCGCCGTCTCAGGTCGCATCACGTACCACCGTCACGACGTGTACGCGCGC
>SXGT01894603.1_pt1 | contig 22758 bp, 17 predicted proteins | sample 3176221 | NCBI WGS metagenome assembly SXGT01 (sample SAMN11356862, study PRJNA531348) | freshwater metagenome | isolation source: freshwater sample F1-120 | place: China: Fuxian Lake, Yuxi | collected 2017-12-25
AGTCCGCGGCTAGCAAGGATGGCGCAATGCGGATCGGGTGGTTCACGCCGCCTGTTTACCGCTTGGCATCGCAACACGCCATCGGCGCGCAATCCGCAGCGAGAGCCCTGCGCGCGGCATTCGCCGATGCCAGGGACGCCTCCGGCATGCCCGTTTCGAGACTTCATCAGAACGCGGAATGGAGTCGATTCCGGGACACCACCTGGGAGAGGCGCAACTGGAGATGTTCTCGATTCGGCACCGTGCGATCGCAGCGGCGATCGCCCTTTCGGCTTGCGGCGGCGGCGGAACCGCAGATGCCAACCTCGGCGCGGGAGCGGCGAGCTACGGCGCGTTGGCATGGGTCGATTCGACTCCGACGAATGGCGCAGTCCAGGTCGCCACCAACGAGACTCTGCGCGTTCGCTTCGGCAGCCGCGTGCTGCTGGAGTCCCTGCGCCGAGATGACACGACGCTTTGCCTCGCCGGCGACAGCGAACCGATCGCTGGCACGTGGAGGCTCTCCGAGGACGGCGCCTCGGGCCTGTTCTCGCCTGCCGCGCCGCTGCAGCCAGAAACCGACTATGTGTTGACGGTCTCGGCCCTCACCTGCGACGGCGATGCCCGCATTCTCGATCTCCCGGCAACGGTCGCATTCCGAACGATGGACGCGACGCCGCCAACGGTGGCCGCGTGCAACATCACGCCGAGCGAGATCGGACGCAGTCGCACCTCACCGATTCTCGTGACGGCAACCGAAGCGCTCGATCCGGCGAGCATCGACGAAGACTCGGTCCGACTGATCGACCAGTTTGGCGCAAGCCATGGGCTGTCGTTGGTGTTGAACGGCGCGACGCTAAGCGCGACGCCGCGGGCCGACCTGCCAGGCGATCGCGGGTTCACGCTCACGCTCAGCACCACCGCCGCGGATCGTGCCGGCAATCACTTCGTCAGCGACTGGAGCGTCGCGTTCCGCACCGCAGCGGACGCAACCGCACCGCGAGCGCTCTCGATCTGGCCGGCGTCCAATGCGTCGGGCATGTCGCCTGCGATCGAGCCAACGGTCCATTTCGACGAAGCGATGGACCCAGCCTCGATCGAGGCGACCTCGGTGCTGTTCCAAGATGAGTTCGGCGGGCTGGTGGCCTTCCACGCCGAGAGCAGCCTCGACCAGCGAACGCTGCGGCTGTGCCCGTCCGCGCCACTCTCGAGCGGTCGGCGCTACACGCTGGCATTTCTGGTGTCCGCGGGCGCGGTCACCGACGTCAGCGGGAACACCCTTGGCCAGACCCTCCTGACTTCCTTTTCGGTGGGCTCCGATGCGAGCCCGCCGACGATCGCGAGCGTCGAACCTCAGAGTGCAGCGACGCGGGTGAGCCCAAACGTCGCGCCTACCGTCGTGTTCACCGAGGCGATCGATGCGTTGTCCGTGAGCGATGCAACCGTGCGACTCATGGTCCTGGGCAACGAGGTTCCTTGCACGCTGTCGATGCCAAACGCTTCGACCCTGCAGTTGGAGCCGGTGTTCGACCTCGAGGCGGATTCTGCCTACACGATTGAACTGCAAGGCGGACCGACCGGACTCCGCGACCCGTCCGGGAACTTCCTCGCGACGAATGCCTCGTCGACGTTCACGACCTCGGCGGACCCAGTGCTTCCAACCGCGACCCTGCAGCCCTCCGACGGCGCGACCGGCGTGCCGCCTGCGATGCGAGCGAGCATCGTGTTCGCTTCCGCAATGGAACCGGCTTCCATCGGCATGGCGACGGTCGAGTTGCGCACCGATGCGGGCCAGAGCATCCCGGCTCAGGTCGCGTTGGTCAGCGGCAATCGCGTCGTCACCATCCAGCCCCTCGTCGCATTGCAGCCGAACTCCTACTACCGGACCTTCGTCCGCGGTGGCCAAACCGGCGTGCGCGCCGCGTCCGGCAACTGGCTGCCGCAGGATCTCAATTCGCGGTTTCGCATCGGCACCGCCCACGACTTCGCAGCGCCGGTGGTCAATGCGACGGTGAACGGGATCGACTCGTCGCGCCGCACAGGCCTCGTGTTGCCGACGCACGGATTCACGGTCCAGATGGACGCGGTAGACGGCACGCAAACGCCTGACGTCGGTTCGGTGCGCGTCGACTTCGTCGGCGACGGGATCGCGCCAGCGGACGATGCACTGTGGGCCACGGCGTCGATCGGCTACCGCACCTTCCATGCAAGCCTTCCGCAGAATCTCGCGCTGACGCCAGGAACGTGGACGATGAGCGTCCGCGTCGCGGACCTCAGTGGCAACGTCGGCGTCTCGGCGCCACTTACCTTCACCGTCGTCGAGCCTGCGGGCGGACTCGTTCCATTCGAACGCACTCAGGTCATCTGGGCCCGCACCGATTTGGATCGCGACGACAACGGCCGCGGCGACTTCGAGGATGACATGCTGCGTCTGGGGCTCGCAACCGGAGGCGATCCCTTGGGCACCAACGCCTACGTGAGAGACTTGGCCCGCGACGCGATCTTGGCGCATGCCAATCAGCTCTTTGGCCGCGGTCCAGACGGCGCTCCGATCGACTCCGACTCGGTGGGCGTGCGCTTCACGCATGCCGCCCCCGCCGGGTTGCCGCATATGCAGATGGCCTTGGGCGGCTTCGATCCGCAGGGAAGCCGCGGGCGTGCTTACGGTTCTGCAACGTCTGGAGTGCTCGGCCGAGCCTACTACGACCTCCGCAACGCCAACATCAACGATCGCAACATCGGCACCTCTCCTGGCCTCGGCGTCTTCCCAGCCGAGATGTTCCTCTACCAGGCCGACCTGCACCAACAGCTCTATCCGTCGTTCGTCACGATGTTCGCACAACGATTCTTGTCGCTGTGCCCGGACATGGGTGGAACACCGGTCGGCAGCAATCCTGTCGATGCGCAAGTGTTCCAAAGCAGCTTCGATCTCGCGAACGCGACGAGCGCACAACTCGCGCGCCGCAATGCAGTCTTGCGCGCCGTCGAAGACTGGGGGAAGGCGATCGGCACGGTGCTCGCGCACGAGACCGGTCACTCGGTTGGCCTGGTCGCCCCTGGCCCCGCTCCCTCGGGCCTGTTCGGCGACTCGTCGCTGCACAACGCCAACGCCAGCGCTGCAGAAGTGATGGCGGCCGCCGTCGGCTACGAAGCGATGGTCAGCCTCGAATACGCCTTCCGCGACACCGATGCCGCCTATCTGCGGCACAGGATCTTCGTGCGATGAAGAACTCGCTCCGCATCTGCCTTCTCGTTGCAACATCAGTCGCTGGCACAGAGGTTCGTGCGCAACAGCAGGCCTCGACTTTGTTCTCGCTGTCGCACGCCGCGGACGCGGTCTGCGTCGCCACGGCGACAGCTTCTACGGATCCATCGCCCGCCTGGCGGCGAGTCGAGTTTCAGGTCGACGAAACGCTGAAGGGCGCAGTTCGCGCCACATTCGCTGTGCTGGAACCCGCGGGCCGATGCTGCGGGGCCGCGTTGCTGGATGCCGAGCCGGGCAAGCAGTTCGTGATGTTCTTGACCGCTCTTGGCGGGGCGCTGCATCCGCTCGCAGGCGACCGCGGCATCGTCATCGCCACACCAGCGATCCGTGCACACGTTCGGGCCATGCTCGCGATCGCCGGCGACGCAGCGAGCGAGGCTCGACTGCTCGCGCAAAGCCTCGATAGCTCCGAAGGCCGCGTGTCCCAGGATGCAGCCCTGGCTCTCGCGTCGCACCCGCATGCGATCCGCGATCCCAACGTCAAGCAAGCCCTTGCACAGGCGCTCGATCGATGTCTCGCCGCGCCGACTACGGCGCTGCCAGCCCTCGCGACCACGCTGGCGCGCGCTGAAGATGCTGGCGCCGCGTTGGCCCTGATGCCGCGCTACCTGCGTGCGCCCACGGCCGCCGGCGCCGCGGGACTGCGCCGAACCCTTGCTTGCCTCCCATCCGCAGAGTTGGCGGCCGCCTTGCGCGCCGAGTCCATCGTCGACGAGCAGTCCTGCATTCGAGCCGCAGAACTCCTCGAACAGCAGCCGGACGTCGCGCAACTCGATGTCTTGCAGCGATTGTTGCGTGAGGCAAGGACTCCACGCGCAGCCGCCCATGTCGCCTCGGCACTGCTGGATCATGGCGTCGAGCCGAAGTCCCTCGCGCAACAGGTCCACAAGTCGGTCTTGGCTGCGGCAATCCAGCGCCGCAAGCAACGGGACGCAGGCGCGAACGCAACCGCCTCACCAATGCGATGAAGACCACGACGGAGCCAAGGCCGGAACTCGACCGGCCGCTGCGACTGCTACAGTTGAGCGCGCGCGCGCGACGCGCGGCAGCGCAGGCTTCCGTCGTCACCGTCCGCGAGTTCCTGCTCATCGACAAGGCTGCATTCCTCGCCACGCCTGGTTGCACCGAGCGTTCGTGGCACGAGATCGAGAGCCGCATCGCTTCCTACCTAGCGATGCGAAGCGGGGACGCGGACGCGAACTCCGATGACGCGAGACCCTTGGCTCCGCTGCTCACCACGCCGGAGCACGCACGTCAACTCGCCGAGAACGGCCTGCGCACCGTTGCCGATTTTCTCGCCTGCGACAAGCAGCATGCGCAGCGCATCCCGTGCCTGCGACGCAACGGTTGGATGGAGCTTCTGGAAGCCATCGTGCGCACACGCCGCCAGTCGCCGGCATCGGTCGCACTGCTGCCATCCACGCTGCGCAACATGCCACTTTGCGCCGTCGGGATTCCGCAGGACCTGTTACTGCGCTTCTCCGACCTCGGATGCTCGACGGTGGGACACGCGTTTGCGCTGCCGGCCACCATGTTCGAGCAGGGCGGCCTCCTTGGGGTCAATGCTGCGGCCATCGTTCGCGAAGCGCTCGATCGACTGCTGATGCCTGCGCTCGCGCCGGTCGACGGCGACGCGTCGGATGCCGAGGCCGATTGGCCCAGGCTGCGGGCTCGCATGCTCGCAGCACTCGACGAAGACACTCGCGACTGGTTCTGCGCCCGCATCGGCATCGTCGATGCGTCAGGCCGCACCCACGTCATCCCCAAAGACTGCAGCGACGCAACCGGCATCGACAAGCGCGATATCGCCGCCCGCAACCGGCTGACCCTGCGAGCCCCGTCACTGCTCTTGCGTCTGCGTAGCGAGTATCTGCGCGAACTCGACGCGTTCGAAGGGGCCGTTCCGGCGGATCGCCTTGCAGCTGGCTCATGGCTGCACGCCATCAGCAAGGGCAGCGGCGATGCGATGCTGCCGCTGCGATTGCTGGCCTTCTGCTTTCCCGAGGAAGCGCAAGTCGACGGCAGCTTCGTCTCTGGCGTCGCGGCGAGGACCTGGCAACGGCTGCGCCAGCGCATGCGCGTGGTGACCGCGCGTCGGCGCCTGCCGATCACGCTGCAAGACCTCGCCCACCAGCTCTCGTCGACTCTGGCTGAGCCACCGCGCGGCGTCGTCACGCGGCTCGTGGCGGAACTGCCGCGCCTGTGCATCCGCATCGACGAGAGCCGAGGAGAAATCGTTCGGCAAGCCGAACCCGAAATCGCCCGACGCCTCGAGCAGATCCTGGTCGACCGCGGCCAACCGACTCGATTCCTCGACCTAGTGTTCGAGTATCGAGAGAGATTCCAGGCCGCAAGCGAGCATGCCTTGAAGGCGAGGATCGTCCGGAGCCACGAGTTCGTGCAGCTCGGCGAGAGCATGTGGAGCCTGGCGCGGTGGCATCGTGACGAGTTGGAACAGCTGGCTCCAGTTGTCGATCGCATCTGCGCCGCAGTCAGTTCGAAGAGCGAGAAGCAAGTGCTTCGCGAACTCCATGATGGCGACGAACGGGAACACTGGCTCCTTCAGGGTCTGCTTCGCCGCGACGCACGCGTTCGCTGGCTGGGACGCGGAGAAGCCTGCGCCGCTTCACTCGGTCGCTCGCGCGTTCTTGAGCAACTGTTGACCGACTTTCGCCGTGCTGCGGGCGAGGTCCCGATGTCGCGCTTCCTCGAAAACCAGACTCCGGATCGCCGACGACTCGTCGAACGCTTGCTGCGCAACAATCGTCTGTTCGTGTTCCCCGCTCCGGATCGCATCGATCTGTTGACCAACTACCCGTTCAACCAAGAGCGGCTCGCGCGCCTGTCCAGCCTCGTGGACTCGCTCCTGGCACAGCGCAACGGTTATGCGACGCTGGCGTCCGTGCTCGAAGAAGTGAATCGATGCGACCTGGGTGGATCGTGGCTGCATCCGACGCTGCTCGGTGAGTTGCTGCGTCGGCACGGCCCCTTCGAAGTCCTTCCTGGCGGCTATGTCTCGCGCCGCAGCCTCGGGCTCATCGGTTGGTTGATGCGGCGGGCACGCACAGCCTTGCGCGAGGCAGCACTGCCGCTCACGGTCGAAGAGTTGCTCGCGCAAAGACCAGAACTCGCCGAGTTCGCGCCGTGCTTGGAGCAATTGCTCGCTCACGATCCGCTCGTGCAAACGCCTGACGGCCAGCGCTACCAGATCGCCTGAGCCTCCCTCCGATCTAGCGCGAAGCGTCCGACTCCAGCAAGAGACGCGACGCCGGCAGCCAGAGCGCCGCGAGCGCGGCGCCGACCAACACGTCGGCGACCCAGTGGTATCGGAGGACCAGCGTGCTCACGACAATCGCCAATGCAAAAACCCAGAGCCATCGCGCGCCTTTGCATCTGTGCTGCGAGGCAACTGCGGCGCCGACGAGGCTCATCATCGTGTGGCCCGATGGGAAGCAGTCCCAATGGTTCGCTTCTGCTTCGTGCAACATGGTGTGCAGACCCGCGAAGATCACACCTCCGGGTGGGACCGGCAGCGGCGCGACGTCCTTTGGCCCAAGCGTCGGGAACCACAGATACAAAAGGTAGCTGAGCAGGAAGCCACCCGTGATCACCGCGACTGCCTGGTCAAATGCAGGGCCCCCGCGCTGAAGGAGCACGAGCACACAGGCGCAGATCGGGAGCGCGTAGAAGCCAGCGTAGATCACCTGCAATGCGGCGAGCGCCACTTCACCCTGCGACAATCGCATCGCGGCAGTGGGATCGACCCCGAACAACGCGTGGTCGAACTGCATCCAGGTGATCTCAAAGGCTTCGGGATGGGCGTGCGGCAACGCCATGCACATCGCGGAGAACACCGCGGGCACGCCGACCAGCGCCACTGCCGCACGCAACACCCGCGCAGCGTGCGGCGAGCCCCTCCACTGCAACCATGGCGGCAATACCTGCAGCGCGGCAAAGCCCAGATGCAGGGCCACGAACCATCCAGGCCGGAACATGGCGCAGTGGGAACCGGTGTCCGGCCAAGCAATGACCGCAGCCGTGATCGCACAGGCGCAGTAGGCAAGCCAGAATCGCTCGAGCGTCGACACGTGACGCATTGAATCGGACTGCGACCATGAGCGCACGCTCCGACCTGCGGTGGTCTCGCGCTCGTTCGACTCAGGCGTCCGGCGCCTTGCCCTTGCCAAACGCGAGCGCCGCGGCGCCGGTCGTCGCGGTGATCTCCTTCGTGGTTGCTTCCTTGCCGTCGAAGGACAACAGCCGACCCTTCCCGCCTTCTCGTGTCTCGAGGTGCACGGGACGCCCCCACAGTTTCTGCAGCCCGGCAAGCGTCAGTTGGGCCTGATCGAACTGCAGGTCGGCCCCGTTCCAATCGTGCACGAGGTAAAGCTCTCCGCGGTTGTGATGATTGCCGTCTACCACGCGGATGATGGGATTGCCAAAGTTGGTCAATGCGTCGAGCAACTGTGACTTCACCTTCGTGTAGTCGCGGTCGACGACTTCGAGTTGCCCGGTCTGGGGGTTGCGCCCGTAGACGAACATCTTCTGGTCCTCGGCGAACTCCGGCGTGACGAACTCGTCGACGAAGGTCACGTCGTTGTAGATGCGCCGAACATCAAAGATGCGCTTGCGACCGAGTCGCGTCGGTTCATTCCACCTGCGCCGAATCTCAGGGTCGTCGCACGCCTGGTAGCGATCGCCGAACTTCCCGGTGTCCCATCGATGCTCGATGTCGCGGAACAGCTCGACGCCGAGCTTGTAGGGATTGATCTGCCCAGGCCGGGTCGCCAGCGTGCCGCTGTGAGTATCGCAGTAGTGCACGACTTCGCTGGCCTCGACGAGGTGCTGCGTCATCAGCTTGCTGTGCCAATAGACGGCCCAGCCCTCGTTCATGATCTTGGTCATGCCCTGCGGCGCGAAGTAGTAGGCCTCTTCGCGCACCATGGCGAGGATGTCCTGCTGCCACAATTCCACCGGCGCGTGGTCGAGCAAGAACTTGAGGACGTCGCGCGCCGGGCGTGCCGGGAAGCGTCGGCTCTGCTGCTCGTCTTGCTGCAACTGCCGCTTCTGCCGCTCGAGGAACTCGGGCGGGTTGATGAAGCGGTCCATGTAGTCCTTGGCCGCGATCTTGCGCACTTCCCGCGACGCGTCCGGATCACGGGGCTTGCCCTCATCGCGGACGACGAACGGCGAATACGGATCGATCAGGTTGTCGAGCGATGTGACGACGTCGAGGAAGTCCTCGACCTGCTCGACGCCGTGGCGGTCCATGTAGCGACGCACGCGAGCGCCATGGTTGGCGAGCACGTCCATCATCTTTCGCGACGTCTGGCCGAACCAGGCGTTGTTCTTGAAGAAGTCGCAGTGGCCGTACACGTGCGCCATCACCAGTTTCTGCTCGGTGATGGCATTGCTGCGCATCAGGTAGGCGTAGCAGGGGTCGTTGTTGACGACGAGCTCGTAGATCTTCGACAGCCCCCACGCGTAGCTCTTGCTGAGCTGCTCGTACTCCATGCCAAAGCGCCAGTGCGGATAGCGCGTCGGGAACCCGCCGTAGCTCGCAACCATGTTGAGCTCGTCGTGATCGACCAGCTCGAAGATCACCTCGTAGAAGTCGAGCCCGTAGCGCTTGGCGAGGTCGCGAGTCTCATCGCGCAGCAAGGCCAGTTCGGGAGTGAGGTTCGCCACGTTTTCACCGACCCTTGCCGAGGAAGGACTTGATCGACGGCAGGATGCCATCGCGATCCTGGATGTCGCTGGTCACGACCTTCTCATCGCCACGGAACGCTTCGTCGAGATCCTTCTTGAACTGACCCGAGCCGTAGGCGCTCTTGACCTGTCCATAACAGAACTGATTGCACGCAGGCAGGACGCTGTCGCGCAGCAACTGCACGCAATGCTCCGTATCGCGCGAACTCCAGTTGTCGCCATCACTGAAGTGGAAGGGATAGACGTTCCACTCCGACGCTGGGTACTTGTCGCGCATCAACTGCAAGCACAACTCATAAGCCGAGCTGATCTTCGTGCCGCCGCTCTCGCGCAAGTGAAAGAACGTGTGCTGGTCAACGACGTGGGCCGCGGCATCGTGGACGATGTAGCTCACTTCGAGGTTCTTGTATTGGTGCCGCAACCAGGCATCGATCCAGAAGGCCTCGATGCGGACGACTTCCTTCTGCTCGCGGCCCATCGAGCCGGACACGTCCATCATGTAGATGACGGCGGCGGACGCCTGCGGTGACTGGCGCGTCTGCAGACTGCGAAACCGCATGTCCTCGCGAATCGGAACCACGCGGGGATTCGCAGGGTCGTAGGTCCCACTCGCAATCTGACGCTTCAGCGCTTCGCGAAATGTGCGCTTCCAGTGGCGCAGCGACTGCGGCCCGCTCCGGCGGATACCGGTGTATCGGCCCGCGTCCGTGCGGATCTGCTTGTTGCCGCGCGGCTCGATCGACGGAAGTTCCAACTCCTCACCGAGGATCTTGGCGAGATCCTCCAAGGGCACCTCGACTTCGAGCGCGTGCTTGCCTGGTTCTTCGCCAGCCTGGCCTTGGCCATCGCCGTCCTGGCCCGGAGCAGGTTGACCCGGCTCGCCTTCACCCTGCCCCACGCCACCGTTCTGGTTCTCGCCGTAACGAAACCTCGGCAGTTGGATCTGCGGCATCGGGATCGAGACGACCTTGTCGCCCTGCTTGCCGATCAATTCGCCCGACGAAACGAACTTGCGCAGGTTCTGCTTGATCTTGCTGCGCACGATCTGGCGGAACCTGGTGTGGTCCTGGTCGATCCGGCGGACAGCCACGATCACTCTCCCTTGGCGTCGCCGCGAGCGAAGATTGAGGCAACGTAGTTCAGCACGTCGGAGGCGCTGATCTCGTCGTAACCGAAGTCGCGCATGAGGCGACCCTTGACGATCTCGATCTTCTCCTGCGTGTCCTTGTCGACGACGGTGGAGACGAGACTCGTCAACTTGATCGAGTCCTTCTGGTCCTCGAACAGCTTGAGTTCGAGCGCGCGGTGAAGGCGCTCGTTGGTCTTGTAGTGGAACGTGCGGCCCTCGACAGCGAGCGCTCCGATGTAGTTCATGATCTCGCGCCGGAAGTCGTCCTTGCGCGAATCGGGGATGCTGATCTTCTCCTCGATGCTGCGCATGAGCCGCTCGTCCGGCTCCTCGTCCTTGCCCGTATAGGGGTTCTTGACCTTTTCGTTCTGCGTGTAGGCCTTGACGTTGTCGATGTAGTTGCCGCAAAGGCGAGCAATCGCCTCCTCGTCGGCCGAGATCGCGCGCTGGACCTCGTTCTTGATGATCTCCTCGTACTCGTTGCGCACGACGAGCAGCAGATCCTTGTAGCGCTTCTTGGTTTCCGGATCCGAGATCAAGCTGTGATGGTCGAGGCCGTCCTCCAGTTCGTTCAGCACCATGAAGGGATTGATGCAGCTGATGTCGCGCACCAGGACGTTGCTGATCTTGTCTTGGATGTAGCGGGGCGAAATGCCGCCCATGCCCTCACGCGGGGCCTCATCGCGCAGTTCGCGAATGTTGTCGCGCGTGTAGCCGGGCAGCATCTTGCCGTTGTAGAGCTTGAGCTTCTGCAGCAACGTGAGGTGTGCCTTCTTCGGCTCCTCGAGCCGAGTCAGCAACGCCCACATCGCCGCAATCTCCAAGGTATGCGGGGCGATCTGCTTGCCGGGCACGTGCTTCCTGCAGAAGTCCTTCTCGTAGATCTTGACCTCGTTCTGCAGCCGAAGGTTGTAGGGCACGTCGATCTTGATGGTGCGGTCCCGGAAGGCCTCCATCAGCTCGTTGCTCTGCAGCCGGTTGTACTCAGGCTCGTTCGTGTGCCCGATGATGACTTCGTCGATGTCCGTCTGCGCGAACTTCTTCGGCTTGATCTTGTGCTCCTGGCTCGCAGTCAGGAGGTCGTAGAGGAACGCGACATCGAGCTTCAGCACCTCGATGAACTCGATGATGCCGCGGTTCGCCACACAGAACTCGCCGTCGAAGTTGAATGCGCGCGGGTCACTGTCGGTGCCAAGCTCGGCGATGCGGCGGTAGTTGACGTCCCCCGTCAACTCGGTGCTGTCCTGATTCTTCTCGTCCTTCGGCTGGAACGTGCCGATGCCGACGCGGTCCTTCTCCGAGATCACGAGTCGCTTCACGACGACGTGGGACAGCACCTTCTCGAAGTCGCCTTCGTAGCGCTTCTGCAGCGTCTCCACGTAGTAGCGCGACACCGGCGACAGATCGAAGTCCTGTCGGAACCGATAGCTCGTGCGGGCCTTTTTCTGCAGATGCGCGAGGACTTTGTTGCGCGCGTCCTTGGGCAGCAGCAACAACGGTTCTTCGTTCATCGGCGAGGCGACCTCTTCGCCATCGACTTTCCACGAGAAGGTGTAGAGCGCACCTTCCGGCGTCCGCGAGTAAGCCTCGAGGCCCTTCTTCAGCAGGCGAACGATCGTCGACTTGCTGGAGCCGACCGGACCGTGCAGCAACAGCACGCGACGCTCAGGGCCGAACCCGTGCGCGGCCGCCTTGAACATCGCGACGAGATCGCGAAGCGAGCGTTCGAGACCGAACACGCCGTCGCGGCCATCTTCGATCGGATCCTTGAAGAACCGGTAGCTCGGGACCTTCTCCTTGTCGATCTCGACCTCGTCTTGACCGTAGGACAGGATCATGTCGTAGAGCCGCTGATGCGACGTGCGCGCGATCAGCGGGTTCTGCTCGAGCAGGTCCAGATACTGCTGGAAGGTGCCCTGCCAGTGTTCGTTCTGGAACCGCTTCTGGTCCAGGGATCCGCGAATCAGCCCGCCGAGATCGAGTTCGCTCATGAGTGCTCGTGCTGCCTGCAATGCGCGGCGCTCCAAGAATGGACCCCGCCGCTGTTCCGACCTGCCCATCCTATCGACGCATCGGTGGCATCCCATGAGCAGTTCCCGTGACGGTCCGAGGCGGACTTTGCAGCAGGGAACCGATACCTTGCTTCGATGACCAACGGTTCCCGTCTCCTCCGGCCATGGCCGACATGCGCTGCAACCGTCTTGTTGATGCTGGGTTCGTGCGGCAGCGGAGTCACATCTACTGGCCCAGTCGACGGCAGCGCCGCGCTGGCCCACGTCCGCCATCTCGTGGAGTCCATCGGGCCGCGTCCGTTCGGCTCGGACAACCTCGCCAAGACTGCCGACTACTTCTGCGCGCAGATCGAAGGTCTCGGCTTGAAGGCCGAACGCCATGAGGCGATCGACCCGCCTTCGAACAAGCCGATCCGCAACCTGTTCTGCCGAATCGACGGCAAGGACCCGCAGAATGGCCCGATCCTGATGATCGGGGCCCACTACGACACCAAGCTGACAGCGGGGCACGCCGAACCGGCCTACAACTTCCCCTTCGTCGGCGCCATCGACGGCGGCGGTGCGCCCTGCGTGCTGCTAGAACTCGCGCGCTGCATCAAGGCCCGCCAGCCCGCCCTCGAATGCAACGTGTGGCTGTATTGGATCGACGCCGAGGAGTCGCTCGACTTCCAGTGGAACCACGAGCGCGCCCTGATCGGCAGCAAGGCCTTTTGCCGCTGGCTTGCGAACGAAAAGCTGTTGCCACGCGTGAAGGCGTTCGTGCTGATCGACCTGATCGGCGACCAGAACATCAAGATCGACCGCGACGGCAAGTCGAACGAAGAACTGCAGCGGGTCTTCGAGCGTGCCGCAACCCAGATGGGCGGCGCCGATCGCGTCTACAAGTACAAGTCCTCCACCACGGACGACCACGAGGTCTTCCGCGACTTCGGTGTGCCGTCGGTCCTGCTGATCGACTTCCACCATCGCATCGGCGAGAAGCGGTTCCTCGAGTCGAACCCAGGAATGAAGCTGCCAGCCAACGAAGGCTATGCACAGTGGTGGCACACGGCGGACGACAACCTCTCGGCGATGTCCCCCGCCGCGCTGGCCTTTGCCGGCAATCTCGTATTTGCGGCGCTGCCCGAACTCGAGCAGTTCGTCCAACGACGGAAGTGATCAAGACCGCCTCCCCAGCATGAGTCGAACCGCAGCAACTCTTCTGATCCTCGCGCTCGCCGCCTGTTTTGGCGCTGGCCTCGCGCACCAACGCACCGGACCTTCTTTCCAGCAAGGCTCCCGGCAACAACGACAGGCCTACGAGCCTCGCGTCCAACCCCAGATCGACCAGGAAGAGGTCGACCCATTGGAACCGGTCCGTGCCCCAGTGGACCTCGGCGAGCGTGCCTTCGAGAAGCTCTCCACGATCGTCGGGTTCGGCCCGCGCCACACCGCTGCGACACCGACACCAGGCTGGTCTCGCCAACTCGACTACATCGAAAACGAGTTGGTGGCCGCCGGTCTGCAACCCGAGCGCGACACGTGGACGGACCGCCGGGAGCTGCTGACATTCTCCAACGTCCGCGCAGTGGTCCCGGGCCGCAGCAAGGAACGCATCGTTCTAGCCTGCCACCACGACACGAAGTGCACGCAAGGGCACGCTGACCCCAAGAACAACTTCCATTTCGTCGGCGCCAACGATGGCGGCAGCGCGGTCGCACTGCTGCTCGCGCTCGCGCCCTTGCTCGCGACGAATCCGCGAGAGGCCACGATCGAGTTGTTGTTTCTCGACGGTGAAGAGAGCCTCGACTGGCGCTGGAACGACGGTTCGCGCGCGATGTTCGGCAGCAAGCGTTACGTACAACGCCACCGCGAGACTCCACCAGAGAAACAGGAGTCCCCGCTCCGCGCGCTCGTGCTGCTCGACATGGTGGCGCGCACGGACTTGCACATCCAAGAGGAGCTCTACAGCGACACCGGTCTGCGCCAGATCGCATTCGCTGCAGCGGTCGCCACCGGCAGGAAATCATCCTTCTTCAAAGCCGCAGAGTCCGCGAGCGACGATCACGTGCCCTTCCTCGAGGCCGGCATCCCAGCGATCGACCTGATCGACCTGAAGGGCAACCCTCACTGGCACGAACCAACCGACACGATCGAGAACTGTTCGGCTGCGAGCATGCAGGCCGTGGCCGACGTCGTGCTGACGATGCTGCCAGCGGTCGAGCGCGCCTACCTCAAGGCCAAGCGCTGATGCCGACCGTCACACGCGCGGGCCGCAACATCCACTATTCGCGTGTGGGCGAGGGTCCGGGCGTGGTGCTCGTGCCAGGACTCGGAGCCGGCAGCAAGCTGTTTGGAACCTTGCCGCGGCGCTTCGCCAAACTCGGCTTCTCGTGCGCAACCTTGGATCCAGTAGGGATCGCGCCATCCGATCCGCTGCCAGGCGGTCGCTATTCGTTCGACGACGCAGCGCAGGACGTGCTCACCGTCGCGCGCTTGCTGCAACCACCATGTGCGCTCGTCGGCACCTCGCTAGGCGGCAAGGTCGCGCTGCGAGCAGCGCGCATGGCTCCCGACGTGGTCTCTGCACTGGTCATGCTCTGCAGCTCGGCGATTGCGACCGCTCGATCCCGGCGCATCCATCGAATGTTCGAGTTGCTCAGCTGTGAGGCTCCTGCCGCGTGCTTTGGCGAGTTGATGGCGCCATTCTTGTTCGGCGCCACCTTTCTGGCCACGCACGAACAGGTCGTCAACGACATCCTTCGGGGCATGAAGCCCGACGATGCGGGCCGCGCCTTCATGCGCGCGCAAGCGCATGCATTGCAACAATACGATGGAGTGGACGACGCCGAGCACTGCACCGTTCGCACGCTCTGCTTGGCGGGCGCTGAGGACACTCTGACCGATCCCGCCGACGTCGAGACAACGAGCAAGCTGATTCCTTTGGCCCAGTGCCGGACCATTGCCGACGCCGGCCATTCGTTGCTGCTCGAAAGCAGCGCGGCCTATGGAGACGTCATCGCGTTCCTAAGCGGCCACGGAACCCCACCAGCGAAAGTCAGCGAATGATTGAGGTCTGCCCGGGGAGAATGCGCACGCGGAAGGTGCGATTCTGGCCATCGCGCACTTGATAGTCGCCGGCGGGCAACGACTCGGCAGCAAAGCCGGCTTCGCGTCGAAGGACACGGTAGATCTCCGGGCGGGCCCCCACCGCTCCGACGGCCAGTGGACTCCACGTGGTCGAAAGGACTTCTGCGGCAGGCGCCAGCACCGTCGCGAGTTCCGCGCGGCCTGCATACTCCATCGCCAGCGGTGACAGCCAGCCGTGGCTCGAACCGCCGCGAAGCGCAAGCACGTTCTGTCGCACGATCGATCCATCCTGCCCGAGCGCTAGCAACTCGGATTCTCCCGGCTGGAGGTGAACGCGCAAACTCGCGCCAAGGTGGGACAAGCCGAGGAAGCGCGCATCGAAGCCGCCGCCGACCCGGGCACGCAATGCGAACGCTTGTGCACGGTCGGCAAGTTGACCGCTTGGCGATTGGACGAAGAGCTCTTCGCCTCCAGACAACCCGACAACTGCATCGCGATACCTATCCTGGACTGCGATCTCGAGGCCGCTGCCGGCAACGCCGGGGGCCTGCTGCATCGGCTGCAGCACCAGCCGACGCTCCACATGCTCGCCGCCCACTTCCGCGACTTCGGCGCCGCGAGAAATCGGATACAGCGTCGCTGAAGCGGGGCCGGCCTCCAGCCACAGTCGGCCGCGTCCGCAACGCATGCTGGCAATCTGGCCGTTGATGTCGGCATGGACCAGATGACGCCGGACGGCGAGGCCTGGAGGTAGTCCAACGACTTCTTCCAAGATCGAGCTGACCCTTGACGGCGGCAGGCCGCTGACTGCGATCGAAGTTTGCGAACGCGTCTGCAGCCGCACCTCGAGCGCAGCGCCGCCGCGTGACTCGGAGAGCGGCAAGAAGACCGTCTCGTCATCGGGGTGGAAGACGACGACCCCAACCGATCGTCCTGCGGTCAACTGCGAGGGCAGGCCACGCAGGTTGACGCGGCCATCGACATCGGCATAGACAGCGCCTTCGGACCAGGGCCAGACTTGGCCCAGTGCTTCATCGTAGAAGACCGGCAGCGCGAGCGCATAGGGTCGGGCGTGACCATCTCCGGTCTCGATGGTCGCTCGAACTTGCGCGCCCACACCGAGCACCACAGGGTCCAGGGTCAGGCGACCGTCCTCTCCTTCGAGATGATGGGCGTCGAGCAACGAGAACTCGAGATCGCCGCGACCAGCGGGTGGAAGGACCTCGAGCATCGCGACGCCTGGAAGGATGCCGCTGCCCTGCGGAAGGACATAGAGACCCGAATGGTCGGTTGAGAAGCTGCGAGTCACGTAACCGGCCGAAGTGGGGAACGCGAGACGCACCGACGCATGCGCGAGCGGCGAGCCGTAGGCGTCCGTGACCCTGCCTACGAGTTCTGGTGCCTCGGCAGATCCCACTGTCTGCCGGGTATTGGCTCCACTGGCAGCGCCCGCGGTCGCAAGCTGCGCCAGGTTCTCGACGGCGATGCCGATTGCCCCGCGGCCGTAGCTCGCAGCCTGTCCGACACTGACCAAGCGCGTGGCGCCGCTTGCCTGAGCAATGCGCGCCGGATCGCCTCTCTCGACCTCGATGCGGAGCGCCAGTTGGTGGCCGTCGGCGCCTTCCTGCTCAGCATGGATCCGATACAGCCCGGACCCAAGTTCCAGGGTCGACCCGTCTCCCAACAGCAATCCCATCGGTCGATGCGAGAGGATCTCCAAGTCGCCGTGGTCGAGTTGGAGTTGCATGCCGACCAGCAGATCACTGTCGCCAGACATGCGGATCTGCGCAGCCGGCTGCTCCCCCACGACGGACGCGTCGTAGAACTCGGCGTCGATCGAACCATCTTCGCCCAGCACCAGCATGTCGCCTTCGCCAAGACCGTCGCCGGGCAGCAGTCCGGAGAGGTTGCCGGCGTTGAGACGCGACGCAGATTCGGCGCGAACCACTGCGAGGCGGACAGACCGAGTCAACTCCGTCATCGAGTGCCAGATCGGCGACATGAACACGATCAGCAGCAGCCCGACCACGGACAGTGCCCTTGCCACGGTCCGACGATGCGCCGGCGCGATCGGCTCAGTCCTCGACGCGGCTTGGGCTGCCACCGTCTTGGCCATGACGCGCGCCACCAGGTGCTTTGGCGTTGCGTCGGGTGATGGGTGACCGGCTACAGCGCCGTTGATCCGGCGAATGGACTCCGCCTGCAACGCAGCCTCCGGTTCGAGTGCCAGCGCGCGCGCCAGCGCGCGCTTGGCAAAGCCAGGCCGCGGTGCCGCTGGACTCCAGCCGTCTGCGAAGGCGCGCCGCAACCGCATGCTCTCGAACTCAGCGCGTGCCAGTGCCAACGCGCAGCCGCGGCATTCGTGCGCATGATGCTCCACGAGTCGGTGGTCTGCTTCGCCGAGGTCGCCATCGGCAAAGTCGCGCATGCGCTCGCGTGCGATTCGACATGCCAACGGCGCCCGCTCGAAGGACTCGAGATCAGCGCGGTTTGGCGGCTGGTGCGCGAAGTCTCGTGATTCGTCATGGGTGCTCATGATTCCAGCACCTTCTCCAACCGGCTCGCCAGGATGTCCTTGGCGCGAGCGAGCTGAACCTTGACGTTGCTGAGCGATATCCCCAACGCATCGGCGATCTGCTGATTGGTCAGACCGCGGAGATACTTGAGTTCGAGCGGCAGACGCGCTCGCTCACTCAGCCGATCGAGTTCGATCCGGATGGCCTGCTGCATCGAGACCGCCGCGTCCTGCTCGGCATGCGGGTCGGGCAACTGCTGCGCCAGGTCCTCATCGTCCTCGCCTCTCAGCATCGGCAACGCATGGGCCTTTCGCCTGCGCAGTCGATCGCGGCATGCGTTGCCTGCGATACGGAGGAGCCATGGCTCGACTTCGCGTGAGGGGTCAAAATGCCCGCGTGCGTGGAACAACTTCACGAACGCATCCTGCGCCGCTTCCTCCGCATCCTCGGGGGAGCGGACAATGCTCAGGGCCAGTCCATAAATCATGTCCTGGTAACGTTCAACGAGTTGCTCGAACGCAGCCAGGTCACCGGACTGGACCCTGAGCATGAGTTGGGTCTCATGGCTCAGGGACATAACAAGCGGACAGATATTGGTCGTGGCGGGGGCCAAGTATGAGCATCCATACGCAGCCCGCCAGCCCCACAGGTCGGACAATGTTGTGGTCCCGGAAACGCCTCGGGGGGACAGCGGGCTGGCGGATCTGCTCCGGCATTTTCGCCAGACTGCTCCAGTCTTCGGTCGCATCGGCCGATCAGGTTCGTGCAAAGAACCCCACATGGCGAAGGTCCCCGACAAGCAAGGCATCTTTTTCGAACTCGACGGCGTGCTCGTCAGTTCGCCCGACCTCGGTCCAGAGAACGCGCTGCCCTTCCTGCCGCGAAGTTTTGAAGCGCTGGGGCGCATTGACCCCAGTCGGTTCAAGCTATTCCTGGCCACCAGCCGGCAGGACATCGCCTTCGGCCAGCGCAAGGAGAAGGACTTCACCCGCTTCTGCGAGGTCCTGATCGACCGCTTGCGGGCTGACGGAATCCAGATCGCCAAGATCTACTCCTGCCCCTATCACCCCAAGGGCAAGGGCCGCTTCCGCCGCGAATCCGTCTTCCGCAAACCCGGGCCCGGCATCTTCAAGATGGCCCAGCAGGAGTTCGATCTGGACCTCCACCGCTGCTGGATGATCGGCCACACCTCGCTCGACCTGCTGGCGGCCCAACGCGCCGAAGTCGGCACGATTCTGGTTCGGACCGGCCAGGGTGGACAGGACGGTCAGTTCGACGCGGAACCGCACTTCATCGAGAATGACCTCTTCGACGCAGTGGTGCGAATCAACCAGTTCGAACACGCACTGCGCTGCTAGGAAGTGCCCACACCTGCCGCGTGCCTCGCGCGGCAGCCGGTAAGCAGTGCCACCGTGTGCGCGCCCGCCTCGCGAAGTTGCGCTGCGCATTCCCGCGCCGTAGCGCCCGACGTCATCACGTCGTCGACGAGCACGACGGACTTGCCGCAGAGTGTCGACGAACGCGCCACAGCGAAGGCGCCAGCCACGTTTTGCTTCCGCGACGCCACGCGAGCGTCGCCCTGCGGAATGGTCTCCCTGCATCGGACCATCGCGCCTTTGGCCACTTCGAGGGAAAGGCTGCGCCCGATTGCCTCTGCCAGGAGCTCTGCCTGGTCGAAACCGCGTCGTCGTCGGCGCGCCGCATGCATGGGAACCGAAACCAGGACCGGCCGGCGGAAGGTGCCCAAGAGCCGCACGGACACTACCTCCACCATCGCCACCGATAGCGCGTGCAGCGCAGCGAAGTCGCCCTTCAGCTTCAGGCTGCGAACCAGCGCGCCCCCCGTGCCTCGATAGCGGAATGGCGCCACGGCAAATGCCAGCCCCGCGAGAGCGCGGTGGTCGTTGCCGCAACGGTCTTGTCCGTTTGCCTCAACGCCTGCTGGCTCCCCGCAGCGCAGGCAACCACCTAGAGGCAGGACTTCGAGATTGGAGCGACAAGCGCGGCAGAGCCGACCAGCTCCAATCCGCTCGACCAGCCGCTCCCCGCACGCGCAGCAGTGCGGCGGCAGCAGACAATCCAGCAGCCCGTGACCGAGTTCGCGGAGGCTGCGCAGCGGCGCAGAAGGTCGCCAGACAGGGGTCATGCGGCAGGCGCAAGGCACCGCCTGCATTTGTGCGCCTAGCTTTGCGAATCGACCCGCTCAGCGAGGGAGCGCGATGCGACGAGCCCGATCCGCCATGGTCGGCGCGCGCTGCGGCTGCGGCGGCATTCCCAGGGCCTGACGGACCTGGTGCACGTAGACGTCCCGAGTCATCTCGCCCGAGTAGGGCACGCCGAGGATCGAGCCGATCTCCTTCGTCAATTCCATGTCGTCGGTGAACGACCAGCCGGCTTGCCGCTGGAAGAACTCCCGCAGCAGCTTCTTGAACGCCCGGCGCGATGGGTAGGCACCACAGAAGTAGACGGCTGTGGCCGCCACGACGATCCCAGCACTAGCGGCCAGCGTCAGCCACTCGCCATCCCAATGACCTGCAGCCTGGAGCACGAAACCCAGGGTCAAGAAGACGAAGCCGAGGACGACCTGCATCGAGTTGAGGGCGGTGTCCTGCGTCTTGCCGATGCCGGCGCGGACGATGCCCATCGCCTCTTCCAACGCCCGCATGGGCTCGCGAAAGCGGATCGAGTTGGCGAGGAAGAAGACGCCCACGACGTTGCAGGTGAGGCCGACGACGACGAAGGAGGCGGTGTCCATAGTGGCGGTAAGGGGAGTGGCCCCACGGACCCGACGGGCCATCCGGGGACACGTCGGCCTGAGCCAACGAGGCCGGGAATCTACCGGCAGGCCGCATCCCCTTGCCAGGATGAAGTGACAGAGTTTCTTTCTAGAACAGAAGATGCAACGGTGCCTCCACAGCGTGTGCACATGCTTTCCACGCGTTTTCCCCGGTTGCCCCGGGAAGCGGCAACCCAGCAATCGCAGTGCTTGTGAGCTCTCAGGTTCGCCCTGGCGGAAATGTCCTGGGCAATCCACTCCCCCTCGGCCGATAAGACGGGGCCATGCGCGAGGTCAGAGCCGACTCCCTGCTCGACGAGCTATGTCGCCTCGCTCGACTGCGACTCGACGACAGCAATCGAAAGGTCCTCGGGCAACGCCTCGACGCCGTCGTGCTGTCCTTTGCCGCGCTGCGCAGCGTGGGGACGGGATCGAAGGAGGAAGCGCCCGCCACCGCCGCGTGCCGGCTGCGCGCCGACGAGGCCGAATCACCGCTGTCCTTGGACGCGGCCTTGGCAAACTGCAAGCGCGCCGCCGCCGGGTGCTTCCTGGTGCCGCGAGTGGTCGAGGGCTGAGCGTGCCGGCGCCTGCCTTCCGATCGTGCGTCGAGATTGCCCACACGGTGCGCGACGGCGGATGCCGTGCCACCGAAGTCGTTGCTGAATGTCTGGCCGACATCGCGGCACGCAATGACTCGATCGGCGCCTTCGTCGAGACCTTTGGCGACACGGCGCTTCTCGATGCAGAAGCCATCGACGCGGCGCGCGCCCGCGGCCAGACGCTCCCGCCGCTCGCCGGGGTGCCGATCGCGATCAAGGACAACTTCTTGGTCAGCGGCAAGATCGCGGCATGCGGCAGCAAGATGTTGGCAGAGTTTCGGGCTCCCTACACGGCGACCGTGGTCGCGCGATTGCGAGAACTCGGCGCAGTGGTCATCGGCCGGACCAACATGGACGAGTTCGGCATGGGCAGTTCGACCGAACGATCCGCGTTCTTCCCCACGAAGAACCCGTGGGACCGATCGCGCGTGCCGGGCGGCAGCAGCGGGGGCGCGGCGGCCGCAGTGGCCTCCGGCCTGTGCCCGCTCTCACTTGGCAGCGATACCGGCGGCTCGGTGCGGCAACCCGCGGCCCTGTGCGGCGTGACGGGCCTCAAACCCACCTACGGACGGCTGAGCCGATACGGCTTGGTTGCCTATGCGAGTTCCCTCGACTGCCCGGGATTCCTCGCTCGCACGGCCAAGGACATCGATCTCGCGATGCATGTTGCTGGTCTCGACCCGCGCGATGCAACGACTCTCGACGCGCCGGCTGCCGAATGCGCGCTCGCAATCGGCCTTGACGAAGCAGCCAGCCTTCGCATCGGCTGCCTCTGCGACGAAGCGATCGAATGCGGCATCGACCAAGAGGCTCAACGAGCGTTCGACGCAGCGCTGGACTGCTGGCGGAGCCTGCGAGCGAACATCGCGCCGGTCCACTTGCCGCACGCTCAACATGCGATCGCGGCCTACTACCTCATCGCATCGGCCGAGGCCTCTTCCAACCTCGCGCGCTACGACGGCATTCGCTACGGCCACTCGCCGGGCGGCCGCACACTCGAAGAAGCGGTGACCTCCGCGCGCAGCGAAGGCTTCGGGCCCGAAGTGCAGCTGCGCATCCTGCTCGGTGCGCACGCGCTGCAACATGGCTACCACGACGAACTGTATGGCCACGCGACGCGGGTGCGTCGGCTCGTCGCTGACGACTTCGCCGCCGCATTCGCGCAGTGCGACGTGATCGCGATGCTGACATCGCCGGCGCCTGCATTCCCCCTTGGGAGCCGCATCGACGATCCAGTCGCGATGTACTCGTGCGACGCGCTGACGGTGCCCGCGAGTCTCGCGGGCCTGCCGGCGATCTCGTTCCCATGCGGATTCACCAAGGATGGCCTGCCCATCGGCATGCAGTTTGTCGCGCCGCCTCGCCGCGAAGGGCTGCTGCTCGCAGCCGCGCACGCATGGCAGCTCGCTACGGATTGGCACCTCAGGAGGCCCGGCCGATGACCATGGACGTAGTGCCAACCATCGGGCTCGAGGTCCACGTTCAGCTCGCGACGCGGACCAAGATGTTCTCACCCGCGGCCTATGAGCCGGGCGCGGCGCCCAACACGGCAGTGCACGGCATCGACCTCGGGCTCCCCGGCACGCTGCCTGGCCCCAACGCGAAGGCCATTCGACTCGCGGTGCGAGCCGCAATCGCGCTCGAGGGCGCAGTGCAGCGCCAATCGCAGTGTGCGCGCAAGCACTACTTCTACCCCGACATGCC